>TARA_R110000851_G_scaffold314588_1_pt1 | contig 19508 bp, 13 predicted proteins | sample TARA_R110000851 | Tara Oceans TARA_R110000851 (sample SAMEA4397627) | marine metagenome | biome: Polar Biome; feature: [DCM] deep chlorophyll maximum layer (ENVO:01000326); material: water (ENVO:00002006), including particulate matter (ENVO:01000060) such as... | depth 17 m
TGATGGAACAAAATGGATATATCATTAATATTAACAATTGAAATCAAACAAGATGATTAAAGAATTTATAGTAAAACTATTACAATTTGGATTAAAAGTTCAATCAAAAATTATACCAGCTAACGATAAATTAGCTCATTTTTATGGAGGGTTTATATATGCATATATTACAAGGTTATTTACTGATAATATATTAGTTGTATTAGTACCATTATTTTTTGCTTTAACTAAAGAATGGTTAGATAATGTTAAAACAGATGAAGGTATTAAATTAGGTAATGTAGAAAAACTTGATGTATTTTTTACAGTATTAGCAGGATTATTAATATATACAATTAAATTTTTATAATGAGTATATTTAATATAAATATCAATCATTTACCTATTTCTTATAGTAATAAAACATCTTATAATATTTATGAAAGATGTAGTTTATCTATTATTACTACTGAAACAATACAATTATTAAATACAGATAATGCAATATATTCAATATTAAATTCTTATTCTGGATCTAATAAATCTAAATTAATAATAACTAGTATAAATTCGTCACATCCTAATTTAAATGTAAAATATAATAGTAATATTATAACAAATACTGAATTACCTTTAGAAATAGATATATCATCTTTATCTGATACAGATAACATACCTAATTTAATAATAGATATTGATATTCCTATAAAAAAAATAATAGGTGATTTATATTTAAATAATATAAATGATGATGGTGATGATACATTAAATATAGGAATTGATGATTTAGTAACTAATGTAGATAAAGACTTTTTAATATTACCAAAAGGTGTTATTAATGATAATGTAATAAATAAAGATAGTATAACATTAGACCCTACTAATTCTATAAATATATCATTTTACATTAAAGATGTTAATAATGAAATAGGAAATACCGTTACTTCTTCTTTTCAAGTGCAAACTGAAAAATGCGGATCAATATCAGCTATAAGTAGTTCATTACCTATTGTATCCGATAATGATGGTATAATTAATTATCAAATATTAACTACTAATAGACCTCTTTTTTATCAAATAACAGGGCTACCTTTAGGTATAACATATAATGGAATAACAGGTTTAATAACAGGTACATCTATTGTAGTTGGTACTCACAACATTAATATACAAATAACTAATGAATATGGTATTGCTTCAATAGATACTACTTTACAAATAATAAATAATAATGTACTTTTACCTGTTATAACAAGTGTGTTAAACGTTACAACTACAGGTACTTTAATTTATAGAATAGAAGCTACAAATAACCCAACCTCTTTTGAATTTATATTACCTGTAGAATTACAAAGTAATACAATAATATTTGGAAATACTATTACTAGTAAATTAAATACAGTTTCTTCAGGAACATATAATATATCTATTGCAGCTACTAACAGTGTTGGAACAGATAGTGAAACATTAATCTTAACTATACCTTAAAAAATGAATACAATAGTAACTTTACTAAAACCCTTTTTAATAATAATAAATAAAACTATATTTTATAAAAAAGGATCATTAATATTATTTTCAGCATCAGCATCAGTAATTTTAAAATCAATAATGGACTTATTAAATGGTAGTTTATTTGGCGTGTCTAATAGTTTTTTATTATTAATAGCCGTATTATTTGTAGCTGATTTTTTAACAGGTATAGCAGCTTCAAGACATGAAGAAAATAAAGCTATAACTATAGAAGAACAAAATGATAAAAAATTTAAAAGCTCTAAAATAACATTTACGTTTTTTAAATTTTTAATGCTTTTTTTATGGGTGTGGCTTGCTGATTCAATAGGTGATAAAATTGAAAATGTTAATTCTTTAAAATATTTATATGATATAATAATTATAATACCATTAATATTATTATCATTAAGAGAATATGTTAGTATAGGTGAAAATTTAGAAAGAAAGTATAATAAAAAACCATATTTATTTTCTTTAGCAGATAAAATATTTAAGTTATTAGAAAGTGATTTTTTAAATAAATTAAAAAAATAATAAAAATGAAAATTAATTTTGTACCTTCAGAGTTTAATATATCAGGTAACGCTATACCAGAAGATATTGCAGATAAAATTGTTAAATGGCATATTAGTTATATACAAGATGTTAGAAATGAATTAGGTTATTCTGTGTACCCTTCTCAAAAAAGTGGATATAGACCTAAATCATGGGAATTATCTCATGGTAGAAGTGGTAATAGCCAACATACTTTTACAGGTAAAGGCGCTGTTGATTGGACATGTAAAGATTTTAATACTAATAAAAATGATCTTTTAGAATCAATAATTAAAAATACAAAATACACAAGAATAGCTATATATAATAGTTTTATACATTGTGATTATAAAGAAACTAATCTAAATAAAAGGGAATTATATGAGTCTACAGCAGATAGTAAATGGACATTTAAAAAACACGTTTAATAAAAATAATTTAACTTTATTAGGTGTAGGTTTGTTGATTGGAGCATTAGTAATGTTTATGTTTCAAAAACCTACTATCATAGAAGTTCCAGTTCCAATTAAAATAGAAGTTGCTGTACCAGTAGTACAAAATGAATTTACTCCAATAGTTACTCCTGAACCTTCTATAAAATATATTAAAGGTGATATTATAACAAAAATAGATTCAGCTTATTATAATAAATATATTACATTAAAAGATTCAATAAGTAAAGATAGTGCATATAAAAGTGCTATTACAATTAGAGAATATAATACTAAATTTGAAGATGATATTTTAACTCTTAATATATATTCTAAAATTAGAGGTGATTTATTAGAAATTAAGCCTGATTATAAAACTAAACCTAGAAGTATAAGGTTAGATACTACTATTTATGTACCTGTACCTAAGTATAATGAATTTTATGGAGGTTTTGAAATAGGGGCACCTACAAATACAGATTCACCAATAAGTGTATTACCAACATTATCCGCAAAAGGTTATTTAAAAACTAAAAAAGATAAACTGTGGAGTGCTGGTTTTGATACTAGAGGATATGTTAGTGTAGGTTTTGCTTGGAAATTTTAAAAATAATTATAAAATAAGTACGTAAATATTTGGATATTAAATATATATGTTGTACCTTTGTATAAATTAAATATAATTTAAGAAGAATATATGGAAAAAGATGAAATTATTGATTTTTTATTAAGTAAAACGGGTTATTTAAAAGAAGGCTCTAAGCGATTAAGAAATCATTTATATAGAAAAGGATTCACTACTACAATTAAGAACTGTAGAGCAGCTTTAAGAGAAGCTAGAGATCAACATAAGGGTTTAAATCTAAAGTTAAATACTAACCAGGCTAGAGTATTAATATATGATATTGAAACTTCACCTAACATAGGTTGGTTTTGGAGAGCAGGTTATAAATTAAATATTCAACCTGATAATATAATTAAGGAAAGAGCTATTATATGTGTATCATATAAATGGTTAGATGAAGATCAAGTATATAATTTAGCATGGGATAAAAACCAAGATGATAAATTTTTAGTTGAACAATTCGCAGAAGTACTTAAAGAAGCTGATTTAATAGTAGGTCACAATGGAGATAGGTTTGATATTAAATGGTTAAAAACTAGAGCTTTATTTCACAGAGTACCAATGTTACCTAATTATAAACAATTTGATACATTAAAAGTAGCTAAAAGTAAATTTTTATTTAATTCTAATAGGTTAGATTACATAGCTAAATTTTTAGGTCATGAAGGTAAAAATAAAACTACTATAAGTTTATGGACTGATATTATGTTCAAGAAATGTAAAGTAGCAATGAATACAATGTTAGAGTATTGTGATGAAGATGTTAGGCAATTAGAAAAAGTTTATAATGAACTTAAATATGCTGACAATCCTAAATTACATACAGGAGTTATACAAGGTAAAGTTAAACAAACTTCTCCTATAACAGGGTCTGTTAATATTAAACATATTAAATCGACAACTACCAATTCAGGTACAATTAAACATATAATGCAAGACATTGATACTGAAAGGTTCTTTGAGATGTCAAATACAAACTACAAAAAATTTGTAGGAATTAATAAATAACAATCATATTATATACAAAGCCTCTCTCATTCGGGAGGGGTTTTTTATTTTAAAAACATAACACATGGCAAAACTTTCAGAATTAGTATACGATGTTAGAGAAGCTCTTAAAAGCTATTCTGATGACCAAGAATTGGACAATAGGTATATTATATATTTATATAATATAAAAAGAGCAAAATATTTAAGACAAGATTTAAATAATTTTAATAGAAATATTGATAATTCAATAATTCAAAGATTATGTCTTGAATTAGAAGAAGTGTCAGTAACTGAATGTAGTGTTGATTTAAGTTGTGAAACTATATTACGAACTAAACAGTCTTTACCTAAACCTTTAGAGTTAAATACTAAAACAGCTATAGATAAAGTTAAACCTAGTACTAAATTATCATTACCTTTTAATTTTATTAGTAAAGAGAAAGCTTATTATGCTATAGAAGGTGGTAGTTTTAATAAATCAATATATGCTTTTTTAGATGTAGATAATCATATTTATATTACAAGTAAATTAGATTCTCATAAAATATTAGAATGTCTAACAATAGATGCTATTTTTGAGAATCCTTTAGATTTACAAAACTATAATAATTGTTGTGGATGTACTGATGTAGCAACTGTATGTTATGATATTGATACTACAGACTATCCTTTACAACCTCATTATATTGATATAATAAGAACTGAAATTATTAGTGAGTTAGCTGCTTTAATAAAAATACCAGAAGATAAAACAAATAACTCAAATGATTAAAAGAATTCATAAAAATAAAAGTAATTTTGGAATGAAAGATTATTATAATTTTTATGATAATAATTATGAACCGTATAATGTTACTAGGTTAATATACAATAAGATAATAACAGATTTTAATAAAGAGTTAAGAAAATTAATTATTAATCAAAATTTGATATATAAAATACCATATCTTTATTTTGAAATAATGTTAAAAAAAGAAAAAAGAGTTCCTAGGATAGTTAATGGTAAGTTAATAAATAATGTACCCATTGATTGGCAAAAAACTAATAAGTTATGGGCTCAAGATGAAGAAGCTAAAGAGAAAAAACTATTAGTTAGATATAATAATTCTCATACATCTGGTTATATATTTAGAATATACTGTAAAAAATTTAATTCTAAAGTAAAAAATAAAAATCTATTTAAATTTCAACCTAATAGAGAATTTAAAAGAGAATTAAGTAAAAGAATAAAAGACACTAATCAAGATAACTTAAATGCTTATCTTTTATATTAAAAATTATGTATAATGGAAATACTGTATCTTTAAAGAAGATACTATGGAATGTAATGAATCATCACCTTGCAAAAGATTTAACTTATGATATAGCAGCTGAATTTGCTTTAGAAATTATTGAATTATTAGGAGCACCTTTATCTTTTATTGATAAAACAACTGATCCTAATTTAATTGTTGAAAACAATAAAGTAGCTGCACCTAACGATGTTATTCAAATTAATGGTATAAGAGTAATTCAAAATGATGGTTTACCTGAAAGATCAGCAATAGCTTTAAGACATGCTACAGACATATATCATAATTCTGTAAATAAAAATACTGTTGAAGAATTTACTTATACTATTCAAAATGGAGTTATATTTACATCATTTGAAAAAGGTTGTATAGAAGTTTCTTATAAAGCTTTACCAACAGATGAAGAAGGTTATCCTTTAATACCAGATAATAGAAAATATAAATTAGCGGTTGAGTATTATATACTTTATAGATATTTAGCTCCTTTATATGATATAGGAAAAATAACAGACAAAGCTTTTAATAGAATAACTCAAGAGAAATGCTTCTATGTAGGAGCTGCTGAAAATTCTATGAAACTACAAGGTGTAGATCATTTAGAAAGTGCATTAAATGGTATAAATAGATTATTATTAAACTCTTCTGCTCATAAAAACTTCTTTAAAGGTACTGGTGAGAAAGAAAGAATTAAAAAATATTAATAATGAATAAAAAAGCTAAATTTTCATACGGAGGTTTAAATCAAGATATATCTAAATCTAAACATCCTCTTCAATTCTACTATGATGCTAAAAATATTAGGATAGTTAATACTACTGATCAAAGTGGGGATTCTATTATTAATGAAAAAGGTAATTTATTTATATTAGAAATACCTACCATAACTATTGATTCATCTACTAATTCTATAAATTATAATTCTAAAAAATTATCTTTTGTAAATAAATTAAATAATGAAGTATTAAATAGTACATTACCAGTATCATCTAATTCTCAAAAAATATTAGGTCACGCTATTACTAGAGATAGTATTATATTAATTACTAGTGATAGTAATAAGTTTGATTGTGTATGGGAAATTAAAGAACTATATGAAGGTGTATTTGATTTAGAATTATTATATTGTAGAGATTTAAATCTTAATATAAATAACCCTGTTCAAATATTATTTAATTATGAAAATGAAAAAATACAAAAGATATATTGGGTAGATGGTAGTAATCAACTTAGATTTCTTAATATAAAACATAGTATTACTAATGGTGATTTAGAAAACTTAATTGATTTAAATTCTAATTTATTAAATATTGTTGGTAATTATAATTTATCAGAACCTTCATTAATATCAGTAGCAGGAGGTGGTATTCATACATCTGGTATGATACAATACTCTTATAATTTATATAAATTAAATGGCTCACAAACTACTATATCACCTTTTAGTGAATTAATATCGTTAGATAATGGTAGTACGTTAGGTGGTGGGGAGCTTAATGAAATAGTTGGTAGTACACCTTTAGTATCTATTAATACTATAGATAATAATTATACGCATATTAAAGTGTATGCTATAAAATATACTTCTTTTAACGAGATACCTTCTGTAAGTTTAATAATTGATGAGCAGATAGATTCATTTACTAATTATACATTTAGTGATACAGGTTCTAAAATCAATGATATTAGTTTATCTGAATTTATATTTTTAGGTTCAAATCCTATTACACCAAAACATATTGAATCTAAAGATAGTAGATTATTTGTTTCTAATTATAAAGAAACTGCTTATGATTTAAATGTTGATGCAAGAGCGTATAGTCATACTAATGCAGGAAATGTTAAATTATATACAGGTAATATAACTTATATTAATAATCAAATAGGAGGTAATTATGATTTATTTCCAAATAGTATTCCAATTTCTAATTATAATTATAACATAAAAGCTGATGCTATAAATCCAGATTATGATACATATAAATATCATAAAAATGGGATTACAGTTGGTGGTGAAGGTTTATTTATCTCTTATAGTTTATTACAAAAAACTGGATTTCAATTATCAGGTAGTACAAAGTATTTAAGGTTTTTAAAAGATGGAGAAATATATAGAATTGGTATACAATTTTATAATAAACTTGGTCAAAAAACTGATGTAAAATGGATAGCAGATTTTAAAACACCTACAGGTAATTTAGAAGGCAACTATAACATACTTAAAGTTGATATTAAAAGTGCAGAATTTAATAGCTATATTACATCTCTTAATTTAGAAGATAACGATAAACCCGTAGGTTATAAAATAGTTAGAGCTCAACGAGATATTAAAGATATGACGATACTTTGTCAAGGGTCTTTAACAGGTATGATGGTTCAAACTACTCAAGATAGTAGTAATCCAGATTTTTGGGAGAAACAACATAATAGAGAAGATCAATCTATTCAAGAAGTTAAATTACCACAACTATTAACAAGAGGTTTTGTAATGCCATCTACTGAAGAATCTATATATCATACATCACATCTTAAACCAATGTCTGAAGATAATAAACCTGATACTTCTGAAATATATAAAGATGGTAGAAGTTCTAATTATCACAATCAGAATTCATGGCAGTATACTAAAATGATGCAATTTCATTCACCTGATATATTATTTAATACAGGTTTAGTTTTTGGAAATGGTTTAAAATTAAAAGTTAAAGGTTTAGTAGGTCATACTGAAAGTAATTATAGATATCAAAGAATAAATATTGAAAGTAAAGCTGTTTTAGATAATGACCCTTATACTAATGTAACTAATTTAAGACCTGATAGAAAACCAGGTACATTTGGTGTAATTGGTCCTAATTATGATGGTTGCGGAGATGATACAACAGATTTTTTAGCATATAATAGAAAGTATAATACTTTTATAAATGGTAATAATAGTTCATATAATATATTTGGATCACCAGAAATAACAGAACGAGGTCAAGGTGTTAAGTCATATAATGGTGATAGTAACTATAATTATACAAATAGTTTTGAAAGTATTATATCTGATGCACATAAAGGCGTATCTAGTGGTGGTGACGATGAAGCAATTAGAGGTGTAAATAGTTATGGTGAAAAATGTGTAACTATGGTGTTAGGTAATGATAACCAGAATGAGAAAGATAGACCTACTTTAGAATCTATAGCTTCTTCACAAGGAACATTAAGTAATAGTTTATTATTAACTGAATTGACTAGAGTTTCATCATATATATACACAGGTAATTTATATGGTGGGTTATCTAATGAAGATAAGACAAGAACTACTTATATTGAAATAGGGTCTTATAAAAATATAACTGAGTATTCTAATGAAATAGAAAATTGTGGTGATATTTACGTGCAAAATTATGTATTTGGTAGAGTTTTAAAAACAGATACTGAAGTGTATAGTTGTAAAAAAATGCAATTAACTGAAATAGTAGAACACCCAATAGAAACAACTGTTAATTTACAAAACAGAAGTGATTTATCTTTATTAAGTTGGGATAATAAATTTCAACCAAGATATGATGAGTTTCATAAGTATAACAGAGTATACAGTCAAGGTTCTAATTTAATTAATAATCAAACTGATAATATTAAGTTAAAAAAAGTAAGTGAATATAATAGTAGAATAATATCTTCTAAATTAAAAATACCAGGTGAGTTTATTGACAGTTGGACAGATTTTTTAGAAAATGAAACTTTAGATTTAGATGGTAAATATGGTTCAATAAATAATATAATTACATTTAATGATGTACTATATGCTTTACAAGATAGAGCTATTTCTAAAATAGGTGTTAATCCTAGAGTTCAAACGCAAGGTAGTGATGGTTTATCTATTGAATTAGGAACTGGTGGTATACTATATGATTATAATTATATTACTACTGATTCTGGTACATTAAATAAATGGTCAGTATTTACATCACCTTATGGTTTTTATTATTTTGATTTATTAAATAAAAGTTATAATAAATTTAATGGTAAGATATTAAACTTATCTTCTATGAAAGGTATGCATGCTTATTTTCAAAATAACACAGATTATACTGAACTAATAAAAGATAATCATTTATTAAGACAAGGTATAATAGGTGGGTATGATAGTGTAAACAAAGAAGCTTTACTTACCTTATTACAAGGTGATAAAAGTTTTACATTAGGTTTTAATGATAAAAAAGATTATTTTACATCGTTTTATGATTATTTACCTAGTATATATATTAATAGAGGATTTAGAAATTTAATGGTTAACCCTTCAAATAGCAAATTATATAATAGTTTTGAAGGTGAGTACAATAAGTTTTTTGATGTTAAATATCCTTCTTATATAACATTGATGATTAATCCTGAAAGTGATGTGGATTGTATATTTGATAATATAGAATATAATTCTGAAGTATATATAAATGATATAGATATGCCTACAGAAACTCTTTCTCATATACAAGGTTGGAATGAGTATCAAGATAGTGGTAGAATACCTCTTATTGTAGGTAGAAATAAGAACCTTAGACGTAAGTTTAGAAAGTGGAGAGCTGATATACCTAGAGATGGTAGAAAGAGGCTTAGAAACCCTTGGATATTCTTAAAATTAGAATTAGATACAACTAACAATTCTAAATTTATATTGCATGATATTATTATAAATTACACTGTGTAATATAATATATTATAAAATAATAATAATAATATTTGGATTATATAACATAAAATGTTATATTGCAAACTATATATATAAACATGAATGAAAGAGATAGATTAATACAAATGTTAATCAAAGAAAAAGGGGGTACTAAAAAGCAGTACCTCCAACTTATGAATAAAATAGCTCATCATGAATCTGGTGGTACTATGGATCCTTTGATGAAACAATATGAAGGTGGTCCAGGTAGAGGTAAATATCAATTTGAAAATGGTATTCATAAAGGTGGTCAAACTGCTATCAATAGAATGTTTAATTTATATAAAGAAAAAGGTTTAAAACAACCTGAATGGTTAACAGAAGCTTATAAACATAAATCATTTGATGCTTCTACATTAAACTCTAATCAACAAGATGCTTTATTTTTAGCTAATATGAAAGGTCACCCTAAAGCTAATTTTAAAAATGTTTGGGATGGTAAAGAAACTGTTGAAGATTTCTGGGCTAATTATCATTGGACTGGTAAACCTTCTAGTAAAAATTATAAAGCTGATAGAAGAGATAGAATTAATTCTTTTAAAGAATCTCAATCTACTTTTAAACAACCTGTATCTACTGTAGATAATAAATCTAACGACACTAGAAATTATGGTAATGAAATGGGTCAAATGATATATGATTTTAATAAAAGACAAAATCAACAATCATTAGGTGGTAAATTAGGTATTAATCAATATGGACAAGGTGGTTCTATGGGTAGAGCTGATGTTGATAAAGAATTAAACAACTTTGAAGGTGGTGGTACTCATGAACAAAATTCTTTAGGTGGTATACCTTTAGGTGTAGGTTCTAATGGTAAACCTAATAGTGTTGAAGAAAATGAAACTGCTTTTGAATTAAAAAGTGGTAAATATATATTTAGTGATAGAATAATAATAGAATAATATGAAAGAATTATACAAAAAGTTTAACTTACCATCTTATATACAAGGTAAAAGTTTTTCTGAAGCAAGTAAGCTTATTAATAAAAAGTTTGAAGATAGAAAAGATAAAGCTTCTTTACAAACTAAAGATGAGATGCTACAAAGATTAGCTGATGCTCAAGAATTTGTAAAAGAAGAAAGTAAATCTCCAGAACAGAAACAACAAGAACAAATGCAAATGCAACAACAGCAAATGCAAAGTCAACCTCAACAACCACAACAAGGTGGTCAACCACAATTTCAACCACAGATGCCAAGTCAACAACCTAATCAAATGGCTTTAGGTGGTTTTGCTGATGAAAAAACTCAAATAAATGAACAAATGAATAAAGCATTAGGTAGTGCACAAGATGGTGTAGCATCTGCATTTGGTCCAATAGGAGGGGCTGTAAGAGGTATTCAAAAAGCTGGGGGAGCTATTGGAGACGCTATAGGTGGTGATGCTGGTGCTTTAGTAGGTGGTATGTTTAATCCTATAGAAGGTACTATGAGTGTGTTATCTAATAAAGATGCTACTACAGGTCAAAAAATATTAGGAGCTATACCTGGTGTAGGTGGTTTAGTTAGTAAAAATTTAGCTGATGCTAGAGAATTGGAAAAAAATAAAAATCAAACACAAAGTCACGCTAATTCTATAAATAATACATTTGGTTATGGTGGGTCAGTTAATAAATATCGTTTAGGTGGACCATTTGATATTATGGAAAATACACTTTCTAACAATGTAAAACCTTCTGTAGATATGATAGATATTGAAGGTAATGCTGATATGAAAGCTGAAGATGAAAGATTATCAATAGATTATGCTAACATTTTAAAACAAGATGGTATTGACAAACAAGATAAAAAAGATAAATTTAGTGATCTTATAAATAAAGGAATGCGACTTGCACCTTTAGCCAGTAATGTATTACAAATGAAAAATTTAAAAAAACCTGAATATGAAAGTTTAGATAGATTAGATAATAGATATCAAAAACAATTAGTAGATGAGATGCAATTACAAAATCAAGTTAGTAATCAAGGTAATGCTACTGCAGAAGCTATTGCTAATTCTTCAGTAGGTAATACATCTAGTTTAAGAGCTGGTTTATTAGGTAAGAACCTTAATAAAGTTATAGCTAAAGGTAATAATGCAGCTAATACAAGGAACTTTCAAAGTAATGAAAACGCTAAAGCACAACAATTTAATGTTGCAACAGATAGAACTAATTTACAACAGTCTAATGCTGAAAATGATATTAATGCTAGAAATAAAGGAGCTTATGAAACTGAAAAGTCTAAATTATTAGCTAAATTTGGTGATAATATGGGAGCTGTAGGTAAAGAAGGTTTAAGTGGTCAAAGGATTGCGAAAGCTTTAGGATATACTGTTGACGGTGACTATTTAATAGGTAAAGATGGTAAAAAAATCATGACTATTAAAGAAGCTCAAAAAATGATTGAAGCAAATAAAAATAGTTAATATGGCAAATAGATATACAAAGTTAAGTACAAGTACATTTGATCCAATGTCATTTCAAGAACAATTGTTTTTACCTAAATATATGAGGGAACAACATGATTCTCAAAATGTTGCAATGTCTGAATTAGATTCTGGAATAGCTAAGTCTGACCCATTAGGTGTTCATTCTGATATAGCATCTAAAGAACAACAAAGATTATATGAACAAATTACAATTCAAAGAGATAAATTAGCTAATGAAGGTTTTACACAAAATGCTAAAAATGAATTATTAAGATTAAATAAAGAATATCAATCGTCTATTAGTCCTACGGGAGTTTTAGGTAAATCTAATGCCGCTAAACAACAATTTGAAATTGAAAAGAAACAATATTTAGCACAAGCATCTAAAGATTATGGTCCAGAACAAGCTGGTATTAATTGGAATAAACATGCTGAAAAATATAAAGAGGGTTTTGATGGTAAAACTATATCAAATATAGACAGTTATTATGCACCTAAATATAAAGATGTTATTAAAGAAGCTGCTACTTTATTTGATAAAGCTGGAATCACTTCTTCTGATATTACAGGATTAAGTTCTTCTAATATTATTACTAATGATCCTAATAATCCTGGTAGTTATATATTAACTACTAAAGGTAAAAGAACTATTACTGGTAATAATAGAGATACTTTACAAAGTGCTTTAGATTTTATAAATGAAACTGTTAATAATAAAGACTCAGATGAATATAAATCATTAATGCATCAAGGAAAAGATCCTAAACAAATATTAGAAGAAGTTAGTAAATTATCAGGTGTATTTAAGAAAAATAAATATGCTTTTACACCAGGTGAATCTATTAAATCTAGTTATAAGCCTCTTGAACCTACTGAAACTAATATTTCAGGTGGATTAACAGCATCAAATTCTATAAATAAACTTTTTAAATATTCAGAAAAATCATATACTGATTTAAAAAGTGATAAATATAGTATAAATGAACAAGGTATTATAAATGGTTATATTGATAAACTAGATAATATACTTAAAAATAATCCTACATATTTAGATTTAGATAATAAAATCAATGCTGAAACTAAAGTTCTTACTGATATGAATAGTAAGAATTATAACTGGGATTCAAATGCTGAATATGCTAAATATTTAAAAGAAGTTGAAAGTGTTCATGGGAAAGGTGCAACATCAATACCTGAAATTAAAGATGGTTTTAAAGTAATTCAAAAAAGTAGAATTAAATTTTTAAATGATAAAGTTAATGAATTAGTTAAACCTCTTCAAGAAGATATACAATTAAAAAGTACTTCTTTTGCAATAACACCTTTTACTCCAAAAGAACGTTCAATGTCAAATGTTGTAAATTCATCATTAGGTAAAGTGATGGCATCTACACCTAGAGCTTTAATGGACAATACAATTATATCAGGAATACAAACAACTTCTGGTATTCAACCAATGTATGAACAAGATGATCTAGAAGGTCTTTCAAATTTAGTACATACTGCAGGACCTGATAATATGGAATTAATAGATTTTACAGCAGAAGGTTTAAATGGATTAGCATCTTATAAAATAAGAATAAATACTGCTAAAGATAATAAGTATAATTTAAAAGGGTGGGATGATAATCAAGGTGATATTGGAGATGGTAAACCTATTACATTAACACTATCATTTAAAAACAATAATGTTAAAGGTGTGCGAGATGTAAATGGTTTTGTTCAAGATTATATTAGATTAGCAGATCCTGATAAAGGTACTAAATTAGTAAAAGCTATGAATAATACTACAACTATTGATAAATATAGAGGTGTTAAATGGTCTGACTTATTAAAAAATAAAGGTAAAGACTTTAATTATTCTCAACGTGTAATGTATGAGCAAGCTATATTAAATGAAATAGGTCATGGTTTAACGAATGTACCTAAAGATAAAGCTATTCAACTTATTGAAAAAGCTCGTAAGGCTTTAATATTAAAAACGGTTCAATAAAATGGGAGACGAAGAAATAGAAAAATTATATGATGGGTTAATGAATAATAACCCATCTGCAGCAAGTGCATCATATAATAATGAGTTTGGAGAGTTAGATGATCAATTATTAAATCAAGAATATAATCCATTTTCTTCAGGATTAGATGTCCAACAAGGTAAAGTTGCCCCTGGTTCTGAATACTTAACACAATATGATGACGCATTTGAAAACGATGTAACTGAATTAGCAGCCCAAAGACAAAGTTGGGGTTCTAAAGCCGCATCTGGTCTTGGTAGATTTGGTACTAAAGTTGCTTCTGAAGTAGCTAAAATGCCAGGAGTAGTAGGAGGTATACTTGTTGGTGCAGGTGGTCAAGTTAATGATTTAATTACTGGAGAAGACAATACAGATTTTGTACAAACAGCTTTTAATAATACTTGGATAAATGCTATTCAAGGTATGGAAGATGCTGTTAAAGAGGAATTATTACCTGTGTATATAAAAAAGGCTGTATCTGAAGGTAATCTATGGGATAATATTACATCTATAGACTTTTGGGCAACGGAAGGTGCTGATGGATTAGGTTACATGGCATCTATGATGGTGCCAGGAGCTATAGTAAATAGATTTAGTTTAGGTTCTAAATTCTTAGGTGCTGGTGATAAGATAGCTAAAATGGCTGCTAAAAGTGATAAATTTGCTAAAAATTTAAAAGCTGTTGGTTATACTAATAAATCATTAGATGTTGGAGCTGTTACTATAGCTAATACATTATTTGAAGCTGGTGCAGAATCTAAAGGTGCAATGGATGGTTTAGAAGCTAAAGCTGAAAGTTATTTACATGAAGCTAATGCTTTTTTAAAAGAAGGTCTTATTACTCAACAAGAATATGAAGTAAGAAAAATTGAGTATGATAAAATGAAGGCTAATATATCTAATGTTGGTCAAAATGTAGCTTTAGCTAATATTGGTATATTGAGTGTATCTAATTTTTCAATGGCTAAAATGCTTTATGGTACAAAAGGTATTACTAAAAATGCTACAGATATAATAAATAAAGGTGGTAATAAATTAAATAAATTAGATGACTTTAAAAGATTTGGTAAAGCAAATTTAAAAAAACAAGGTACTAATGTAGCTAAAAATGTTGTAACAGAAGGTTTCTATGAAGAAGGTATGCAATCAGCTACTGAAACTTATTTTAGTGAAAACTATGATAAAGGTATGAGTGAGTATCTTCAAAATATAAGCTCTTCATATTTAGATATGTTAGGTACTACAGAAGGTCAGAAAGCTATATTTCTAGGTGCTGTATTAGGTGGTGGAATGTCTATATATCAAACTAATGTTGATAATAAAAATCAAATTAAAGATACTAATAAGTTAATAGATTCTGCAAATGAAACATTAGAATCTTTTTCAGAATTGATGAGTAGTGATGTATATATAACAAATAATGAAGGTGAGATTGAATATAAAGAAGATGAAAATGGTGATAAAAAACCTACAATAGATCCAGCTAAAATTATTGAAAAAATAAAAGGTCATGCTTATTTAAATGAAATAAGTGCCAGATATGATATAGCTCAATTAACAGGTAATAAAGAAGAATCTAATAGTATTATTAATAGTTTAATTACAGATTTATTAATGCCTTTTACTGTCAATAGTGATAAATTAGGAGGTGATATTTTGAAAAAACAATTGGAAGAATCTCCAATGTTTGAAAATATTAGAGAAAACAATCCTAAATTCATTGAAGAAACATTAAATAAATTTGATGCACTTAAAGAAGCTTATGATACTGTTTCTATAATAGCTCCTAAACTTGTTAAAAATAATATAGTAAGTGATAATGATAGTGATGTAGTAGATTTTTATAATAGAAGTATTGCAAAATATTTAAGAAATACTGCTCAATCTCATGATGCTAAAATTAATATTAAAAAAGCTGAAAACTCTTTATCTAAATTAGAAGATATATTTTCTTATGATGAATTATCTGATTATATAAATGAGTATCAAGAAACTATTGATAAAAATAAAGAGATACTATCTAATTATAAAGATAGTAAAAGAAATGAATGGAGGAAGAATAAAAAAAATAAAGAAATTAAATCAGATGAACTATCGTTAGATCAATTTTCAACATTAAAAGACCATCATGATAAAATTAGTTCTTTAAAAAATAGATTAAAAAAATTAGCTGAAGATAAAAAAGATAGTTTTAATAATAAAAAAATACAAAAAGAATTTAAAAAATATTCTGAGGAAAGAGCTAAAGTTAGAAAAGCTGCTGAAAAAGATAAAGAAGTAGAAGAAGCATTAAATAGTATTAAAAATGCAACAACTAAAGAAGAAGTAGAAGCTATTGTAAGTCCTGTAGAAGAAGCTAATAGTCAAATAGGTGAAGCTAAAATTAGAAAAATAGAAGAGATTAAACAAGCTAATGCTAAAAAAGATGAAGCAACTAAAACAGCTTCTGAAAAAGAAGAGATTGAAACGTTAAAAGCTGCTGCTGATAAAATTAAATATATTGAAGAAAACTTTAGTGTTGGTGAATTTATAAATACAGAAGGTTTAAAACTACCTGAAGGTATGGATGCTGATTCAGTAAAAATAACAGCTATTAATGAAATGGGTGGTGTTAGTGTTATTGATGATAATGGTATGACAGCTACTTTATCAAAAGAAACATTATTTAATAAACATAGTATAGAAAGTGATACAAGAACTGAAGGTGGTACAAATACTAATCCTGAAGTAAAAACGGATGGTGATACAAAAAGCAAAGCTAACGAATTTGAAGATAAAGATCAACCTAGATTAATTATAACTAATAATAAAAAGAAACATCACGAAGTTAAAAAGTTTGATTCTGTTTCAGATGAAGCTTTAGATGCTGAAAGAACACCTATAAATAAAGAAGGTCAAGAGAAAGGTATTGAAGTTAATAATACTGTAAAAGATGGTAATAACCCTAATTGGAATAAGGCTTTACAAATGTTTGAAGCTAATGATTTTTCTGATTTAGAATTTTTAATTAATCATTTACCTTTAAATGTAGTATTAGCGGAAAGTGTTTATGCTCATTTAGAAACATTACCTGCTATTAAACCTACTAATTCTGAAAATAGAAAAGATTGGAATTATGCTGATGTATTTTTAGCAAGTTCTTATCATATAAGAAAAACTATTATAAAAGAATTAGCTAACGGTGCTACATTAAGTAGTATAAAAGTTAAAATAGCTGGTCAATATAATGGTCAATTACAAGTTGATAAAAATGAAGACGGTACAGTTCCTGAAAATAATGTAAAAGATTTATATGAGTTTCAAGGTGAAACTAGTAACATTAAATCTACTGATATATATACAGTATTATCTGATGGAAGTTTATCTAATGAAAATGATGATAGAATGTCAACTAATAGAGGTCTTTCACCAGGTGAGATATATATTAATATTAAAACAGCTCGTGGGGAAAGCTTCCCTTTAAAATTAAATATTAAAAAGATTAATAAAGAAGAAGCTGAATTATTATATGAATTATATTCTTTTAGAGTAGATAATAGAGAAGGTGGTAAAGCACAATTATTAAGTGAATTACCTCAAGAATTACAATCTAAAATAAAAACTTTATTTAGTAAAGAGTTAGAGTTATTTGAAAAAAATGGTAATCCTTTTAGTAATACAACTATAAAAGATATTGTTGATTTTTTAATTTGGGATGCTACAGATAATTTAAAAACTAGAGTTAAGTTATATAATGATAACATTAGGTTCGGAACTTCTGATATAAGTAAAGAAGAATTTAATACTGAAAAAGGTAAAGCTGATTTTATATACTTTTTATTAGATAATGACGGTTCACCTAAAAGACATCAAATTAGAACTAAAAGAACTAAATTAGAGTCTACATCAGCGTTAACTATTCAAAACCCTTTATATCTTAGTTATTTAATAGATAATGGTATTTTAAATACAAATGCTGTTGTAAATGAACCTACTTTTCAAGGTAGAACAACAATGTATTTAGGTAAAGATACAGTACTGGTAGATGGTAAACTTTCAGAATTTAATGCGGATGTGCCTAAATCATTTAGTTCAAGATTACTAGGTACTGAATCTCAATTACACAATGAGTTACCTAATATGGCTAAAAAAGAATTTAAGTTAGGTTCTTCAAAATCAGATATACTTAGTACATTAATTGAGACTCTTAAAGCGGGTGATATAATTGATATTGAAAAACTAGGTATAAAATTATCTAATAAGATAATGGGTACTAAATTACAAGTTTTAAATAAAGATACTGATATTATACAAATAGCTGATGAAAAAGGTAATGTTCATTTATTACATGTTCAGAGTGAATATAAAGATGAAAAAGGTGTATCCCATGCTAGAGTATCAACTTTAAAAGATACTATAACAGATGCTGGTATGGCGATGTACAATGCTTCTAAAAGAGGTAATGTAGTTGATGAGTTAGTAAGATTGTTTTTTACTACACATATGACATTTGATCAATTTGCAAAAGATGCTTCTGAAATAACTATTAAAGAAAACAAAAAGAAAACTCTTAGTAAGATAGAATTTGAAGGTGACTTTTTTAATAAATTATTTGATATATTAGAAGTATTTAAAAAAGATTTTGATAAAAAAGGATATACTATATATGCTAATTCAAATACATTGCATGGTAAAATAGGTGAAAAACTATTTGCTGGAACTATGGATTTATTGGCATATGATAATATTAATGAAAATTGGGTTATAATTGATGTTAAAACTCAATCTAGTAGTAGACTTGATTCATATAATAATACTAATGACCAATGGAATTATAAAGGTAAAGATGAAATTCAACAAAATGCTTACAAACATTTATTTGAAAAAATGAATAATGTAGGTAATACTAAATTATTAATATTACCATTAACTGTTAGAGCTAGTAATTCAAGTAATACTAAATATAGTACTATTTCTACAGTTAAAGGTTTATATTTAGAAGTTAATTCTAATAAAACTATTGAAGAGTTA
>TARA_R110000851_G_scaffold25029_3_pt1 | contig 19485 bp, 24 predicted proteins | sample TARA_R110000851 | Tara Oceans TARA_R110000851 (sample SAMEA4397627) | marine metagenome | biome: Polar Biome; feature: [DCM] deep chlorophyll maximum layer (ENVO:01000326); material: water (ENVO:00002006), including particulate matter (ENVO:01000060) such as... | depth 17 m
TTTAATTGTGAGTCAAAAGTTAATCTATTATTAGATATAAAAGAAGCGGAATTTTCATATGTAAAACCGCTGCCTAAAGTAAGTCGAGCATAAGAATTTAGTTTAGAAGTATACGCATCAGAGGTAGATACCCCCAAGGTTACTGTGTCGTTTATCTCAAGTGTCGCAGTCTCACTATCAGCAACTGAAACACCTAAAGATATTGAGGTATTAAATGCATTGTAGCTTGTTTGCTCTTGACTTAATTGTGAGTCAAAAGTTAATCTGTTATTTGCTACAAAAGAAGTAGTATTTACATATGTAAAACCACTGTCTAAAGTAAATCGAACAGTTTGATTAACGGTTGGAGTATAGACATCAGAGGCAGATACCCCCAAGGTTACAAATGCTGTGACCCATGACCTATCGTATAGAAGTGTATTATATGGCCCTGATCCAAATCCAGTATAAGCTGCAGGCATCGGTCATTAGCTAGCGGAAGCAGTAAGAGTTAGATTTACGTTAATCACATCCCCGCTAATTACGGTTCTGATGGCTGTAAAATCCCCTGCTCCATATAGAACACCCAGGTTTCCAGCTACCGTCGTACCCGTAGTCAAGAATCCACCTGCCACACATGCCGAAGCAATAACAGAAAAGACAGCCGCAGTAGAAGTTACAACAGACTGCGAAGAAGCTGAAGCTAAAAGAGCCGTTGGACGTATGGCAGCCGAAGTTGAACCGCCAGCAGTACTGTAAGCAGTAATTTCAGTAAAGCCGTGGGTCGCCTGTGTATCACCAGCAGAAACAGTGCCCGTCGCTTTAAGAGCCACTTTCCAGGCCGCCGTATAACTTGAGCCCTTAAAATATTTCTGCAAAAGATCGTTCAGACCTTCGTTGACAACAAGATTATCATAGTCCTCTACCCATTTGAGTTTACCCTTGCTGTCGTAACAGGTCCAATCCCAATGGGTACCTACCTTAGTTTTTTGTTTCATTTTCCCGTCCTTAATTGTTTGTGTTTGTGGTCATTGAGGGAGTCCAAGAACTATCTCCTGTTGTCGCTAATACTACATCAGGTCTAGGGTTTTGCAAAGCTGGATTATCCTTGGTGTCTGGTGCCCGATTGAGCGGACTTGTTACCAAATTATAAACACCGTCAGATTCCCCTGGCCCAACTCGATACCCCGTTCCAGGCTCTCTTACTTGATCGTGATACTTAAAACGAAAGCTTGAGCGATCTGAAATAAACCATGAATATTTTCCTGCCGCCATTACAAGACCTTTAGGCGCGGAACAACTCGCATATCTACGCGCTCTCTGTCGGATTCTAAAGCAAGAAGTACCTTCTCAACATAGCTGGCCTTAAGGAAGTTAAGTTTCTGGGGATCAATACCAAATCTCTTATAGCCCAAATAGTAGGCTAGGCCACATGTGATGGCAGGAAGATAGCGATAGACCCAATCCACTTCTTGAAAACTTGCAGTAACATCCTCTAGGCGTCTTACTCCCCAATAGAGTATGGAGTCAGTGGTACCAGTCTCAGGAGCTGGCCAAACATAGAGAACAGGAATCTTCTGGCGATCTAGGGCAACTTGTGCTGTCCTACCCTGATTAGCCTTGTTTGGAATTATTAGGTACTCTTGCATGCTGACACGCTGCAACTGGGTATCTGTATTTACAGAGTTGCTCGTGCGCCTCAAGGCTACCTCAAGAATGTCTACGGTGTCAGCATCAAGGGTGTAGTTCTCCTGGGCTGCAACTAGAGATACGGTCTTTTGTTCCTGGGCAAAAAGAGGGACTCCCCGGTTCTGCATATCAATAAAAAGTAAGTTCAGACTACGGCGCGCGCTTACAGGATCATGCCCTAGCTGGGGTTCACCGCCAAGCATCTCATAAGCTTCCTCAATTATTTCATCTACAGGAGGAAAGAAAGCTGTAGTCCCTGATGTGGTGGGCATTAGTTGCTCCTAACAATAATAAGGGATTGGCCCTTTGGGACGCCCTACTTCAGCAGTCTTTTTACCATAGACACCGCCGCCTGGAACATTTACAGGCCCTGTGTTACTAGGTTTCGCTCCGGGCTTTTCAGTCATTTTCCCTGGTTTAGTTTTATATCCTTGTTTCATCATCGACTCCTCATTGCTTTGCCCCAACCACCAGAGGCTTGTCCAACTCCTCGTGGTTTTACCATTCCGCCTTTACTCTTCCTAACTACTTCTTGTTTGGCTACTTCTTTAGCCATTCGAGAGCCTACTTTACCTTCATCACCTCTAAACAAATCCTGTATGTCTTGAACTGCCTCCAGTAGGGCAGCACGGGGAGAATTTTTACCTAGAGGACTTCTTTTTTTAGTTTGTTCGCTGGATTGTGCTGCAGGTAAAGTTTGCTCAAAACCGTCCCTCAAAGATTTACTGGAATAATAAGATTTACCAGGAGAAACTTTTATTTTTTTCTTAGGCTTTTTAGCTTGCTTCTTTTTTTTATCAGCAGCCATCAACGCTTGGTGATCTGCACCATAGAATTTATTTGAATCTTTAGCCACTCACCTTACTCCTTAAGATTTCTTCTTCTTTTTAACAGCACCACCTGATTTGTATTTCTTTGGGCCCTTCATAACTTTTAGTGCCGCTGACGCTTTCCTTCTTGCAGCCATCACTTTTTGTCCTGCTGCTTTGACTCTTGCGTTTCCACTGCTGTCAGGTTTCCTCGCGTGAGAAGCTTTTATATCTCTGAGATTTATCATAGCTTTGGCGGTCGCAGCTTTAGCTTTCTTAAAATCCTGTACGCGCTTTCCGGTAGCCATATAGTTTGCGCCGCTCTTAGTAGCCATTCCTTGGTCTTTAGCCATTCACCTTACTCCTTAAGATTTCTTTTGGTTCCATAAGTCAAATATAGATTTAAACTTTTCGCTCGAATTCTCTTTTAGGCTATCAAGGTCTGCGCGAAGTTTAACAACCTGCGAGTATGTATCTCTTTTTATTATGTCACCCACATCTTTTTGCAGCTCCGACACATTACTTTTTAGCTTTACAAACATTACAACTACAGACAGTATGCCTAAGATTTGCGGCCAATAAGTTAATATTTGCTCGGCCATTATAGCTCCCCATGTCCGCCATCCTCCCACAAATCTTTTATCATCTTATAGTTTTCTTCAACTAGCTCTAGGCGATACTCAACCAAATCATAACTTTTATCTAAAGCATAAACAGTAGAGACAACCCAACCACTAAAGCCTATCATTGAGGCTATAAGTAGTGCTTGAATAGTTTTTACCATTTCTTGCAACTCCAATACCTTGCCGTCATTTTACTGGGGGGAGAAGAATCACAACGATGCCTTGCACGAAAACTTTTACGTCTTGCAGGAATACTCTTTTTAATTTTCATGTTAGGGTCTCCAAAGCGTACAAGACGAACCTTACTTCCTTGTTTAGCTAAGACAGCAAACTTCTTATTTTTACCAGGGGTTCTCTTGGGCTTGTTGTAGCCTGAAAATTTTTCACTTCTATGGGTTATCATCTGTAACCACGCAAGAACAAGTACAGTCCTCACCACACCCTTGATCACAAGGGCAGTCTTCACAGGTACAATCTTTACAAGCGCAATTAGTCATAAAAGACAGTGGCGAAACCACCTGATGCAGGGGTAATTAGGTGCAATCCCCCACTGCTAGGCGCTTCGATTCCCATATCATGAATGAAGTGATCAACTGTATCTCCAGCCTTTACCATCACTTGAACCAGGGTAGTACCAGAGGCCGAACCATCTTTGAATGTATAAAGACCATCCGCAGCCCCATTATTGTACAAAACAAAGCTTTTCAGCCTAGTCCGCCTAGCTATAATGGTAGCATTGGTAGAAGCAGCGGTTGACACATAAGTAGAAAAAACTCGTGTAGTCACTCTTCCATCTCCTTAATAAAAAATACTCTGGAAAGTATAACAATAAAAGAGAGGACATGGAAATCCACGCCCCCTCTAATTATCGCTATTTAGTCAATCTTAGCTTGAACCGTTGGTGCCATAAACACCCCGCCAATCAGACCAACCGAAGCTGTATCGTTCACGAGCTTTGAACCGCAAGTTACCCGTATCGAAATCGGGTTCCATCTTGGTCCCAAGAGGAGAACGAACAAACATTTTGGTGCCATTAGGAACATCGGTCAAGATGAAGTAGGCATTAACATCAGTAAATCGACGATTCACATAATACCCATTCGGAATTAGACCCATGTTATTAACAGCATTAATGTCATTGTGGCCCGTACCAGTCTTACCGGGAGAATTTAGAATCCGCTCGGCTGTAAACTGGTTAGTTGGATCGATGTGCAAGGAAACCGCACCCGCACCAATAAGGATACCGCGATCATCTTTGGCCTTTTGGACCTGAATGAGAGCAGTCTCAAGATTGGTTTCCGACAAGTCAGCAGCCGCCAGGAGATTATCCTGATTGCCGTCTGAAATAGTCGGATGAGAGTTCGAACACATAGCTGCACCATCACCACCTGGAAATGCGGTGTTAAAAGCATTATTGTAGATGTTGGCACCCTTGGTCTGCTTCGTATTAGCCATAGCGCGAGCCAGGGCACGAGTACGAATTTTCGCAAAAGTGTCATACAAGTTATCTTCAAAAGCTTCTTCTGTGATGGCGTAAGCCAAGGCAACTGTCTCGTGTGTATAACGAGCAGTATAGTTTTCCTGAGCCGAGTCATACTGTACTGCCGCACCTTCACTTTTGGTGGGAGCAGAAGCAAAACCAGCCATGAGAACTTCTTCCTCAAAAGCGCGATCCGAATTTTCGGTTTCAAACAAGATGTCAGTTTCATTATCCACTGAACCATACTCAAGACCGAAGATTGCATTCAGGCCGGGAAGTAGTTGTTTCGCAATATCTGCGCGATTAATAGCCATTTTATACCCTCCCTATGCCACACATACGATAGCACGATTATCGATATGCTGAACAATGCGAACTTCTAACTGCGGAAATGCCCGATCTGCATCAGACTCATTGTCTGGAGCAGCCCAGTATCGAATGGGACGCAACTGAGCAGTGGCCGAAGTAGCCGTAGACGACTTCAGACCTTGACCACTAATACCTGTATTAGTAGAGCCAGTTCCCAGCGTTACTGAGTAGTTAAAAGAATTCATTGCACCAGCAGTAACCGAAGCATCTGCTTGTATGATGAATGTTGAACGAGAGTCATCGTCTACGAATGCATAAACATTCCCGTCACTTGAGCTAACACCACTTGGATAATACTTAGACCAAGTTGGCTGCTTAGATGCGGGGTCAACGTATCGACAACCCATAAAAACACCTACCGCATAGTCAGTTGTTGCTGCTACAGGGCAAATGGTACCGGCAGTAACCTTAACGAGATCGCCATGAAAGATAGCGCCGGAACGAGCGTTAGCGATGGGATATTCATTAAATCCCGTCGAATTTGCTCCAGCACCACGAACTCGTGAAGGATGAAAGCCGGATAGCTTCTTTGAGCTAGACATACTGTCACCTCCTTTAGTTGTTACAGAAGACTACGAATCGAATTGTGGTCTTCCTGTGGTTATTTTAGATCGTGACTGATTAGAAATAGGCAAACGAGAATCGCTGCTAGCCATCAGTTGTTGGTTCACGGCGTCCTCTTGTTCCTGCGTTTTTCGTTTAAAGTATTCTGTTCTAGAATTTACTTTGTCCGCCGGACATTGCATTAAAACTAAGTCACCTCTTATGATACAATCAGAAAAACGATCATCTGGTAGTGCTGTTACTGCGGCAGTTGCAAGCTCTTGGCACTCATCAGTTTTCACTGTGGTCCAGCCGAACTCCTCTTTCTTACGTAGGTTCATCCAATCAGTTTGTCCTTTGATCATATGACGAACCCACATAAGCGTTTTACCATCATCAAGAAATTTGTTCTTGACTTCAGTGGGAATTTTTAAAGGATTATAGTCTTCCTCATAAATCGGTCGATCTTGCTCTTGCCGTGTTCTTCCTGTCATCGCTTCCTCCACGCTATCCAATTACTGTGTAATCGTCACCGCTGGCCATTTTGGCTTTTTCAGCAGCATATCTATCAAGTGGTATACCAAGCTTTTTGGCAGTCGCAGCCTCAACTTGAGACAACTTAACCTTCTGGCCGGTTGCAGGTGTGCGTGATTGTCCTGCTACTACTTGTGCGGCTTTTGACGGAGCCGAATCGAACTTCTGAGGAAACTCTTTGCGAATACGCTTGTTCACTTCCTCATAATATTTTTCAGGCGAGTCTACAGGGTCAATTCCCTCTTCGCGTATTTCACCATCGATGGCATACGCTGCAGCCGTCATAACTTTGTTAGCCCCAAACCATTCATTTTCTTCAGCCCACTCTGAGGCTCTCGGGTCTGGTTTCTGCTGACGCTGTTGTGGCGCTCGCTGTTGTGGTACTTGTTCCTGTTGTTCTATATAGGCTTTGCGTACCTTCAATAGTTTTAAATCTGTGGCGGCATCGTTCATTGCTTCTTGAGCGTCAATGATAGCCGTTTTATTTCCTGCGTCAAAGGCGTCTTCAAAGTTTTTCTTTGCTAGATGTACCTTGTCGCCTAACAACTGTTCGTCAGAATTTAGGTTAGCGTTCTCAGCTGCTTTACCCTGTTGTACTAGGCTGCCCACTTGCCTACGCAAAACTTCAACTTCTGAGGCCAAGTCACTTGTAGTTTCTCTAGCCTCATTTCGCTGTCTGACTAGCTGCTTAATACGTTTTTGAGCGCCTGAGGCTTCCTTGTTTGGTGCCTCCTCTGGCTCAACTTCAAAATTTTGTTCAGTAGCTTCTGATACTACCTCTACTTCTTCAGCCATCTATATCTCCGTTGGTTGCGATTCCATACGATTAACGCTATATCAAAATCTAGCATAAGTGTCTATTATAACAAAATTTTATTTGTATACCTCTATAGGATGCTCCTACTTAAGTTGCCATTGAACAGGGGTTAAGCGACGTATGCTTTACCAGATCATTTTGAGTAGTTCTTGTCTTTGATAGCTGAGACTATTCCACTATAAATAGCTTCGAGTTCCGCTTTGGATTTGCCTTTCATTACTTCAGCCGACGCTTCTGTAATAATTTCCTGAATCTGTTTTTCTATTTGAGTAAGCCGCATATTCTGCTCTGCGTCGTCCGGCAAAGCACCTAGCTCTCCCAGAGGCCATTTGGTTCTAAAGTTTGAGTTCATTTCGATCCAAACATTCGCCAGCTTTGTATTATGCTCCAAGAAAGATATTCGCTCAGTTACATTGAAATAACCAGTAATTATAATTCCTACTGCAATTATAATAGTTATTAAATTACGCAGTGGAATTGCTATTACTGAACTATCACTCAAGTTATGATTTTGAGTCCTATTTTTACTCTTCATATTTCCACCCAAGCCAAAAAGAGCATTTTACATTTCTCTTTAAATTTTAAGCGACGTAGGCTTTACCAGCAGTCACGGCGTTCTCATAGGAAGTTTTATTGTTGCTCGATTCAAGGTACCAATCCTTGGCCGCTTGAATTTCTAGGTGGTCGGTATTGCGGGTGACCATCGCATCAACCCCTATAGAACCTTCAGGAATTTTATTAATAAAACTTGAGGGGTCCGCTACTATAGCATTAATTAAATTGACGCTGTCGTCCATAGCAGAAAAATGTGCAGCGATCTCTTCTTCTGTAGATATTTCCATTGTACCGACCTTTAATTATTTAATTTGGATTTGAGAATATTGACTTCCTCAGAAAGTTCTTGTACGGCTTTAACTAAAATAGGGACTAACTTTCCGTAGGCGGCTTCCAATTTATCTGGGTTGTTTTTTAACACAAGGCTCAGATAATCTTCAGCACCAGCCTTAATTTGAGCTTCATCCAAATCTTGCGCTATAAAACCATGTTCTTGGATGTCTACCTTGCCACCGTCGCGCATATTCCAAACAAATTTAACTGGCTTTAGATCATTAATGAAATCCAGTCCGACCGGCAGTTCTTCAATATCTTTTTTATCACGACGATCTGATAACGCTGAAATAGTTTGCACCTGACAGCGAATAGCTGAAATTGATGCGTTACCGAGTGTCACTTCGTTGGACGCATCGTTTGCTGTGGGGTCAGAGTCGTGTCCTAGGCTCGTATTGTTCGATCCTGTTGTCGTTAAATTTCCTGCCGCCATACCGACACCAGTATTGTCCGAACCTGTTGTGTTGCCACTCAATGCGGCGTAGCCTAAACCAACATTGAACATTCCTTCGGTATTAGCTTTAAGAGATTCGAAACCTAAAGCGACTGCGTAGCCACCAGTGGTGTTGGCATTAAGAGCGTTATACCCAACTGCAACAATATTTGCCCCCGACGTCGAGGAATAAAGTGCTGAAACCCCTACTACTACATTATAATCACCAGTCGTTTGAGTTCTCGAGGCCCCCGTTCCCAAGGATATGTTCGAGCCTGAGGTAGAGTTCCTAAGTGAATCGCCGCCAATCGCAATATTATTAGTACCTGAAACATTCAATCTAAGCGCGCCATACCCAATCGCAATACACTCACTACCTGTCGTGAGAGTATAAAGGCTATTAGCACCTATGGCCACATTAGCGTAGCCAGTTGTTAATGCGTAAGCAGCTCCATTCCCCACTACCACATTGTTGTAGCCTGTCGTACAGATGCCAAGCGCTCCACTGCCAACTGCTACATTGCTGTGACCTGTCGTATTTGCATCAAGCGCCAGATTACCTACGGCCACGTTAAGAGTACCAGTCGTATTGGCGATAAGCGCACTAACTCCAATCGCTGTATTGTAGCCACCAGTGGTGTTGGCTTTCAGCGTCCACTTCCCAATCGCTATATTGTCTTGCCCAGAGGTATTATTGTAAAGAGTTTGAACCCCAACTGCGGTATTGCCGACACCCGTAGTAATACCCACCCTCATGGATTCATACCCAACTGCGACGTTATTGTTTCCCGTAGTATTACTACTAAGCGCATGGTTGCCCACAGCTGTATTATTCGCCCCTGTGTTGGCTTGCAACGCATAAGACCCAACCGCTGTACTATAACCCGCAGTGGTGACGGTCTTGAGCGCATCAAAACCAACGGCTGTATTGTCTATACCTGTAGTGTTGGCGTTAAGTGCATGATACCCGAGGGCGGTGGCCTCATTAGTAGAGCCGTCGTCGTTGACCAATGCGCCTGTTCCAAGGCCGACTGTTTTACCAGAACTATTTGTGATGGCGTCACTGAGACCGTCAATGTCTGAAGCACCACCACCACCTGCGGCTGAACTTTGCCAGAGGGTTCCATTAGAAGTAAGGACGTTTCCGCTGGTCCCTGGGGCTACACTTCCGATTGGCGAAGTTCCTGCCCCTACCAGAACATTGTTCGCCGTATGGGTGCTTGCGCCAGTTCCCCCCTGCGCCACAGAAAGATCAGTAGTCAATCCAGTAAGCGCCGTAATGTCCGAATTAGAACCCAGAGCAGCCGCACCAAGATTAGAACGTGCAGCAGCCGCTGACGATGCTCCCGTTCCCCCACTTGCCACTGCAAGGTCAGTCGTCAAGACCAGCGATGAGGCACTAACTATTCCTGAAAACTCTGCGGCTGCACCTGAAACCTTTGTAGTAAAGGAACCATAAGGAGCTACAAGAGAAGTAATAGAAGCAGCCGTAACAACTCCTAATTGATTGACAGTAAATGATGTAACAGAAGTTGCGGCTGTAATTCCTGTTAAATTGCCACCGCCACCATAATATTGTGCTGCCGAAACATTACCACTAAATTCAGCCGCAACACCTGATACCTTGGTAGTGAATGATCCTGTTGCAGCTACAAAATTGGTGGCGCTAACACAAGCGGAATAAGAGCCTGTAGCACCATCAACATCACCAGTAACATTACCAGTAATATTGCCAGTTACATTGCCAAGTAAATTACCATCGAAGGTAGCCGCACTAACAATACCTGAAAACTCTCCTGCGACACCAGAAACCTTAGTAGTAAAAGAACCTGTAGCAGCAACTAGATTTGTTACTGAGGCACAAACGGGAACCTTCAAATTGTTGGCTGTGAAATCACTGACTGAGGTGCTGCCTGACCCTGAGGTACCATCTATGACAGAGGTGGCATCACAAAAGAGAACCATTGTAGTTCCCTGATCGACAGTAGTGCCGTTAGTTTCTGAGGAAGTCTTAACCTTAAGAGTATAGCTTCCTGTCGTATTGTTGAAGACTTGGTAACGCCTAGACTTAATAGGAACGTGAACAGCAATACTGCCTGTCAACGCCCCTGTATAAATGTGATTGGCATTAAGGGCTTCTGCATCTGTCAGGGAAACATTAGCAGAGCCTGCCACAGACTTACTTAAGGTGCCAGCAATAGCTGTATCGAAGCTGTCAGTACCCGTATTTAAGGTGGTGCCCCAAACATTATTTGAACCACCTGGAACAGGTTTTTCAATAACTAGATTTGTTGTATTTGCCATCTATCCAGTTAGAACAAACATGGGGTCTAAACTCCCAGGTTCCTCTACCCCCATAAGTATTTGATCATCATTCATAATAACAAACATAACTCCTTTATACAAAAAGCGGGTGCCTGTGTGCTTGCCGTAACAAACGTAGTCTCCGGCCTTACACCAAGCGCCTTTAGGAAATCTGTCCTTGTCCTGATAAGCCAAATCGCCTAGGAGAACCACCCGCCCAACTGTAGTCAAATATTGTACATCTTGTTTAGCTTGGTCTGGAAGGATGATACCTCCCCTAGTCTTCGAACTAATAGTTACCGGCCTAATAAGAATACGATAGTTAGGCATAATAGGTAACGGCGAGGGGTCTTTTATTTCTTTATCAGTAATCCATTGATCATTGGTGACAGCACCGCCCATATGAGCATGTTGCATTAGTCTTCCTCTTCTTCCTTAAGATATTTATGTACCGCAGTATTAATGAGTCCGACAGCCATGTCAAGACCATATACTATGCCAACCATTTTTTTGTAGTCGGCATAGGTATCAGCGGAACCTGCAGCCAAGGTCTCCTTAAGATTGTTCTTGGCTTCATCGATACTGCTGATAATAGCGTCGGTAATCAATTCCCTTTAGAAGAATAAACACCATGCCGTGCATATTCCCGGCCTTTGTGTACATACGCTGAGTCAGGGCTGCCACGCAAGTCCGCGCGCTTGGTCCGGTGAGAAAACTGATTAATAGGAATTTGCGAATAGTTAGAGACCTTAGACTTATTGTGCGTCTTCGGGCCAGAAATTTCAGTGGCTTTCATTTGTTCCTCCGTTTTGTGTCCTTGCGCCTAACTTTATCATCTCCATCCTCTTCAATCAAATAGAGAACACGCATTTGTTTTGTAGCTTTTCCTTTGGTGGGGTGTGTACCTTTTACTTGCCCCGATCTAGTATTCAACACTTGGTACTTTTCTCCACGCTTACGAATCGCGTACGGCACTTATTCCTCCTCTATTGAATCATTGCTTTCAGTTCTTTGGCTAAAGCTTCCATTCTATCGACAATACCCCCAGCTTCACCAGAGACCTTATATTTTTTATATTCATCGTGATCTAAAAATTCTTTAGACGCTTCCTCCCATTTTCCTTGATTAATAAGATCAATAGTTTTTTCGGAGCCAGTTATACCACCTCGATAAGCTGAACTCATTAATTGAGTTTTTAATGAATTTGGTAAAGAATCAAAAGCAGGAATTAAATCTTTAATGACATTTTCTTTTTCATTAATACTGTAGTCTTTTAACGCCTCTCTATTTTCATCAGTTAAACCTATATCAATTTCCCCTATATCACTTATATTTTTCATAGCTTCTTTAAAGTTTGAAATAACTTCTTCAGAAGCCCCTATACGAGAAAGAATTTCAGGGGTTTCATCAGTAACCAAATGTCCTGAACCTAGAGTAGGAAGCTTTTTATTATCTAAATGTAAAGTATTTTGATTACCTTCACGAGAATCAAGTTCAATACGAAGCATATCTCTATAATCTTCTTCCACTGGCTCTATGTCTGGCTTAGGGGGAGCAGGAAGAGGAACAGTTGGCCTTGGTGGGGCTGGGAGAGGAACAACAGAAGTATTGGGAGTCTCGTCTATCTCTCCCGTTTGATCTATGGCCCGTTCCTGAGCTTCTATTTCAGCAAGGGCTTCGTCTGCGGACAAAAATTCTTCGTTGTTCAATAATGGAGGCGCTTCTTCACGACCACCAGAGCTTTTTTCCATGTACTCAGCTAAAGCACTGGGAGAATTAGGATCAATGCCAAGCTGCACCATGCTATCAACAGTTTGTTGTTTGACCGTTTCAGCTTCTGTAGCTCTCTCAACATCGCCGCCTTCAGCATAATTCATAATCCTATCTTGAAGTCCATAAAAAGATTCAGCGTCCTTAGCTTTGATGGCTCCTCCAGCAGCATTAGTTTCGACTTCCTCGAAGGCATCTGGGAAAGCCTTGAAGAGTTCTGAGTCTTTGCTAAACTCTACGTTCATATTTTTAGCCAAGGCAGCCATGAATTTTGCATACTCAATAATGAGTTTTGTCTTGCGGTCTTCTGTATCTTTCTGTGCCTTATAGATAAGAGCGCTGGTATCCTTGATGACAGAATACTGAACACGCTGCTCCGCGATATCAAGTTTTCTATTATCCAACATAATTCCCGCTGCCTTATGGGTGGCCTCCACCTGAGCTTCTTGTGACCTGAGTTCGAGATCAGCCTTCTGCAAGTTGAGAGACTGTTGTTCTACTGAACCCTGCTGCTGCCCAACTTGAGCCAACTCTGCCATCTGAGCTAGTTGCTCGGCTGCTTGTACTTGTGCAAACTCATCGTTGACGTTTTCACCCGCCATAGCTTGCACCTGCTGCTGATATTCCATCAAGGTGTGTTCAGAAATATTGGCCTGAATAAGAGGAACCATGTTTGGATAGCTGGGGTTCTGTTGCTGTTGTGGATTATTTACCCACGAATTTTTAAAGGCTATGTGGGCCTGATGGTTCTGCTCCACAAAAGCCTTGATGGGGACACCTAGGGACACCGATATGATATCTGCCATAGGACTTTGAGGTTGGGGCTCCTTAGCCGGTGGCATCAGACGATCAGCATTCTCAATATTGGTAGCCTCAAGAATCATCTTGTGGACTTCCCTAATATCGTAGGTGCCTGCTGGGGCCTGAGAAGACAACTGAAGAGCCATCTGCGCCAAGGCAAAACGATGAGTCGAACTGGGAATATTGGGATCAGACACAGGAAGAACATCGATGCGACCGTCGAAATCCTCCTTAAATATTTCAATGCTGCCGTCAGCGACATCCATACCCATCGACTCAGGAAGAAACTCATAGTTGACCCTGGCCAATACTCGGAACTCATCACGCTGGCTCTTGTGAAGCCTCTTGTGAATGGCAGTAAAGAATTTGGCCGACTGCTCTATGAGAGCCATAGTGGTTCCGACGGGACCATAGTTGCTACTGTCGGCAATCACCTGCTCTGTGGTGTCGGCGAACTTCTGGCCTGCGCGAGTAACAAAGTCCAACATCTGATACAAGGTGGCTGAAGGCTCCTTATAGGGGAGAGCATAAAAACTTTTGTCTAGCTGCTGCCCTGTGCTTTCAACTTCGCGCCACTCACCAGGAGCAATAGGGTCTTGGTCACCAACAATTCGGACGCCTCGTGCCTTAAAGCCACCCGGAAGATTTGCGAACTGCCCCGCATCAATTAAGGCTCTCATGGCTGCTGTGGCCGTAAGGGTCATATTGCCGAGAAAGTGAATATAGCCGAAGCCATAAAAACCAAAGCCCGGCACAAACTTGTAGTGAATAAAGTGTTCTAGCTTGATGTACTGAGGATCGCCCTCTTCCCAGTTTCTGCGAATAGAGAGAACTTTCTCAGAGTCTTCGTCCACAGTAACAATGTAGGGAGCAGGCACAGGGGTCTCAAATTCACCCTCTAACTCCAAATAACAGTGCTGCTCAAGAAGACAATACTGGGCATCGCTGCTAGTATTAGCAGAGAAACCTAGAATCTCATTCATCTTTCCAGTCATGTCACTACGCTCTTGAGTGCTGGGCTCCTCTAGATCACACTCACGATACATGTCGCTGGCTATTTCACGCTGCATATCATTGCCGGACCTATAGATCACATGCGTGTAACGATCCGCCCTCTTTAGGTCAGGGGAGTTGAAGGGAACATAGAACTGGTCCACAGAAACAAATTCGCTGATGGGCCTTGAAGAGCTAGCATCATAGTAAACTTTTTTGAAAGCTGATCCGAAGATAGGCAGCTGAAAAAGAAGGCGCTCGAACTCCTCGAAATACTCAGGCATCATCTCTGAGATTTGATAGTTCATAAACTCTTTTACACGCTTTGCCTGAGCTTCTTTGTCTGAACTCCCCTTACCAATAATTTGGGTTTTAACTGGACCCTTAGGGGGGAACAGCTCTTGCGAAGCCTTTGACTGAAATTTTACTGCGTTCTCTATGATGAGGGGATGAACAGCAGTACAAGCGCCCTCGAAAGGCTCAGAGGTTTCTTGAAGCTTTAAACCAAGAAGCTCAAAGCCTTTTTCAAACATCTGCTCCCAGTCTTGACGAGCATCCTTGTCGTCCCGATACTGTTGGGTAACTTGACGAGCTATATCTTCCAACTCGCGTTCATCTATGTAGAGAGCTAAGTTATCCGAGTGAGCTACAACTACTTCTTCTTCTTCAACAATTTCTTCGGCAGCGCCGTCTACAACATAAAATTCCGTGTCAGCCAATTTAAATCCTCCAGTAACCTACAGCCGCTTTTTTCTTGGGCACATCGAAATCAGGGTCATGGGGGTGTTCCAACCTCCAAGACTCTTTCATCCACAAAATTGCCATTGTCATGGCATCCACTTGATCATCGTGTCTAGCAGTTGGAAAACCCCCACTCTCCATCACAAGTTCTTGCGCCCACTCCTTTTCAGGAACCCAAACACGCCCAGACTCTAAAAGAGGAGTAGCGGCATTCACTCGACTTACTTTATCACGATCAGGAGTGTATTCCAAAATAGGAAGTCCTGCTCTTCGTAAATCCTGAATAAGAGATTGTCCTGAAGCCTTCTTCTCAATTAGCACCATATCGGGTTTATGTTTTTCAAACAAGTTTTGTGCTGTCGATCTTAACTCAGGATATTCCATGCGCCCACGAACATTAGACAACAAGATTAAATTAGAAATCCATCTTTCAATTCCTTCTGAATCTTTTTCTAGTAGCTCAAATATACCCCACGTTTGCATCACAGAGTAGTCAGCGGTACTTCTTTTTGAGAAGGCAGTATCCATCGTTTGAAGCACATAGCTACACTCAGGTGGGTCTTGTTCATCCCAGGACTGAAACCATTCCTTCTTTATTAGGCCACCCTCTTGTGGTTGAGGGTCTTGCATATAAAGACTCTGCCAATATTGGGTGCCGTTATTTCTCTTGATCTCATCTTCTTCTTCATGGAGAAGCTGGTCAGGCTTCCACTGAGGGAAATAGCTGCTGCCCACAGGAAGCTGCAACAATTTTGCCGCCTCATCATCCAACCAAGCCGGAATCTTTAGAACATCCCACTCGCCCTCTTTGGCATTACCCAGGAGCCACCCAGAGATATCATCCTCATGGTAGCGCGTATTGATGACCACTATGGCCCCTCCCGGCATCAAGCGCGTCCTAAGGCCCGAAGGATACCAGTTCTTTATGTAGCGACGGCCTGCCTCAGAGAAAGCATCTTCCTCAGACATAACATCATCAAGGATAGCCACATGGGCACCACGACCCGCTATCTGGGTTTTAACACCGGCAGCAAAGTAAATTCCGCCCTTGTTGACCATAAATTTGCCTGCGCTACGGACATCCGATCTGACCTTAACTTCAGGAAATATGGACTGAAAGGTGGGAGACTTGATGAGATCGCGCACACCTCGGCCAAAATCGGTACTGAGCTGATCCGAATGGGACACTGTGAGAATTTCTCTTTGTGGATACTGCCCTATGTACCACGCAGGAAACAACTTAGAGCAGAGCAAAGACTTGCTACTACGAGGAGGCAGGAACACCATGAGACGCTTAAGGTGCCCATCGCCTATTTGCTGCAACTTCTCAGAGATTACTTTTATGTGCGCGCCCATCCTGAAGTCGTGGACAAGCTCAGGCGCAATCAACTTCACAAAAGAAAGAAAGTCGGTTCTACTTTGGTGCAGTACCAGATAGACCAACTTATCTCTTAGTTCATTTTCCTCCTGGGACAACCTTTAGGCCTATGACTTCTGCAAGACGATGAATATCATTCTTTACGGTTTCGGGCTCATCGCCTTTGGTTAACTGAGTGACTTGCTGTTCAGAACGATCTACAAACATGCCGAGATGCTTGCCTATGGATTCCATTGCCCTATTAGCATTGGTGTAGTCTGACTCCTGCATAGCAGAATCATAGACCTCAAGAATCCTATCGATTACTTTTTCGGCATTAACCTTAATATCTTTCAAAGCTTGCTCCCTTATTTCTTCCAACCTCAGTTGAATCAGGGGATGAACTAGCATTCGCTTGACAGCAGGCTTTAGGTGTCTCGACTTATAGCCTGCCTTCTTATAGGCTTCTTCAGGGTCACCTGTCCTCATATACTCAAGACAAAATTTCTCCTGCATGGGAGTAAGACCCCCAAAAGCCCATATCTTTCGTTGGCTTGGATTCTCAAGCACACCTTTTCTCCTAGCTAATTCAGCCCTCATGTGAACAATGTCTGAACCACGAGGAGTTTTTCTTCCTTGAAGCAGGAACCTGTAGTGTTCTACAAGCTCGGGCACAGACATTTTTCCGTATTTAAGATGTGGTCTCATTAGGCACATTATGTAGTTGTATGGCTACTTTAGCAAGCCTTGCAGCGTCGTTAGTTCGCCATTGTCGAAATTCCCGCTTGTCCACCCCATAGATTTTTACGCCTAGAGGTTCAAGGCCGTCCCTAATTCTTAGTAGCTCTGATCGCCAACTGTAGGAGGTAGGCAATTTCTTGTCGCGTACCGCCTGATCCACATTGTACTGACTGGCAGAAGGAATACAGAACCACTGTATTAGTTGCTCATAGGTGCCCTCAAATTGAGGCGGCGAACCCTGCTCTTTCAGATAGGCCAGGGTCTTCATAATGGTTCTCGCTAGGTGGTTGGTCTCCACAAGATTGCTACTGGAGCCCAGGCGGTTCTCATTATATATGCGGGTAAATTCTCCGGGCTCCCAACCCAGGTGAGCTGCGCCAGCTTCCACCCATCGAGCAACCTCAGTGAAACCTTTGCTCTGGGGCACCTCTATGGTGTCAACATTCTTATGGCAGGCCACCAAGGTATCCAAGAGACCGCCCAAGATGGAGGCATTATCCTTGAGGAAGTCTCTCTTTACTTGGCTGATGCCCTTGCCCCGCTTTTCGGCTGGAATCTTGTCGAGATGCAAACTTATTACTCGGCGCGCCAAGTCGTCCCGGTTGACCAAGTTTGGAATACCATTAAGGATTACGGGGCGCGTCACAGTATACTGATAGAGTTCCCCATTAGTATAGAGAGAACGCTGTGAAACCGAGAGACCCGTACTCAGCTTGCAAAGAGAATCAGATACATCCCACTTAAGGCCAGAGATATTGTCAAAAGCCAAAAGATGCCTGTGTCGGGCGGTTGTTCCAATGTCTGACTCCTTCTTGGGTAAAGATGCCGGAGTGTCACCGTGAGGGTCCAGCAAAGTCATAAGGATATCACTCAAGGTGGTCTTACCCGATCCCTGCTGCCCAGAAATAACCAAGATAGGGTATTCCTTTTCGTCGCGCATCACTGAGAGCATGAAGCCCACCAAGAGTTTCCACTGATCCTCGTCGCCATAGTGGATATGCTTCTTCAGAAGCTCTAGGTCTCCTCCAGGCGTGGGCTCCGGGTAGCTACTGACTGAAGACTCTCTAACTAGGGGCACCTCGAGGGGACATTCGCTCTCTAGGGTCCAGCCCTCCTTATTCACCTTGAGATAACGCCAGTCCTTGTCGCACATATTGAACCAAGTGTCCTCAAGATGCTTCTTTACGCGCACCGAAGGGTCCAGTCTGGGGCTCGCGAGACATTTTCCCTTGAACCAGTCCACTATGGCTTCGGTTGCGGCCTTGGGAGGAATATCTTGGTGCAAATTGTAGTAAAATTCTTGGACAAATGCCCTAAAGCTGGAGCCTTGGAGCTTCGAGATGCGTTGTTTCTTCTTCCAGGTGAACCTCACATAGAGCATTTCGTCGCGCGACTGAAAAAAGCTCACCATATCTTCTAGTGCTTCTACTGTTCGGGTAGTAATATTAGGCATTGTGTTTCCTTTTGGGCTATGCTACAACTACGGGGCACCTAGGGTGAAGGGCCGCCACGTTGAGAATAATTCTTAGTTAGGATTTCTTGGGTGGCGGCCTTTCCTTTGGGTTTTTTGCGTTTTGGGGCGTCTTGGGGTGTTTATGGGCGATTCATGGGCGCAGTTATGGGCGCAAATTTTGGCCATTTGTCCTTTAGTTTCAACGAGTTGGGCGCTATGGGCGCTATGGGCGCTATAAACTCTCATATATAGGGTATAGCATGCCCGTGGCTGGCCGTCTATATATAATTTCTATATAAAAAAAACATCCGCCCATCTCGCCCATCTCGCCCAGTGGCTTGAAAGTAAAGGGTAATTCGGAATATGAATCGCCCATCGTAAAGACCGAAGCGCCCATATCAATAGTGATAATTTATTAGGGAGCGGCAAAAATATTTTTTTGGGTGTAGAGCGGGGGAGGAACTCACAACAAGACCCTAAAACTTGCCTACTGGTTACCCAAAAAATACCAGGAATTCAACTCCCCCGTTTTTGAAGTATGTATTAAAGGTGTAGGGGTAGTCAAGTAAAAAATTTTTGGGTGTGAACCTAAATGTGTTTTTTGCTAATCTAGGCTCTATCGTATCTATACATAGAGGCCCCTGCCTTTTGCGTTTTTCCGCCCCCCCATAGCAAAAAAGCCCCAAAACTAGGGCTCAGAAACCGTGTCAACTCTTTTTTGAAAAGTGGGGACGAGCCCTCCGAAACCCGCCCCCCGTCGGTCTAGAAGTAGGTTGCCGCCGCCTTGACCTTTTTCGATCCGCCGCTTTCGATATCCGAATAGGAAAGGTAAATGTCCTTGGCCTCAAATATCGCCTCGCCAACAGGCTTGATTTCGCGCAACCCGTCTTTGCTAAAGCCTCGGTCCGGATGGTGGGCGGACCAATTGTTGATACGAACGCAGAGACTTCCCCGTGCCGCCCCGAGATTGGGAGCCCGGTGGCACTTGAGCATTGGCTCGCCATCCACGTCAATCAACCCGTTTTTGGGCTCGGCGCAAATGGTGCGAATGTGAAGGTCGAGCTCGCTGATATCCCTGTGGCCCGAGCCCTTTTTTGGGAACACCGCGAAGACAATGCCACCCGCAGCCTTAACATCTTCTGCCATCTCCTTAGAGAAGGG
>TARA_R110000851_G_scaffold13675_8_pt1 | contig 19355 bp, 20 predicted proteins | sample TARA_R110000851 | Tara Oceans TARA_R110000851 (sample SAMEA4397627) | marine metagenome | biome: Polar Biome; feature: [DCM] deep chlorophyll maximum layer (ENVO:01000326); material: water (ENVO:00002006), including particulate matter (ENVO:01000060) such as... | depth 17 m
CGCAAACAGCACCGCAGCGGCGCCCGCAGTCCAGAACGAGAAACCTGCGGCGGCGCGCACGGTGGCAGCAAATTCACGCCAATCCTGGCGACCATAGGCGCGCCCGATCAAGGATTCAGCGGCGTGGGCAAAGCCATCCAGAGCGTAGCTGGTCAGCATAATGAACTGCAGCAGCACGGCATTGGCTGCCAGCACCGTATCGCCTTGGCGTGCGCCTTGGGCGGTAAAGAACGCCATAGCGAAAAGCAGGCCGAGCGTGCGCACGAAGAGGTTGGCATTAACATTGAACAGCGCGCTATAAGCGGCCAGCGCAAACAAGCGCTCGCGCAAAAAGTGCCCGTCAAGGAGCGTTAGCTGACGCAGTACCAGATAGCTGCCAAAGGCCAGTGCGCTATAGTCGGCGATAACGCTCGCCCAGGCCACGCCGTTGCTGGTCATGCCAAGGCCTACCACGAACCAAAGGTCGAGGACGATATTGACGCTATTAGTGAGCAGCAGAATCATCAGCGTGACGCGTGAGTTTTGCTGACCCAAAAACCAGCCCAAAATCGCGTAGTTGGCGAGTACCGCAGGCGCGGACCAGAGCCTTATGCGGGCGTATTCACGCGCCAAGTCGGTCGCCACCTCGCTGCCGTCCAGCAGCCATAGTCCTAAGGAAACCAGCGGGGAGGCAAAGACGATCAGCAGCGCGCCAATCACCAGCGCCATGATCAGGGATTGCCCTAGCAGGTTGCGCACATCGGTGTCGCTTGCGCGGCCCATGGCCTGCGCGACTAACCCGGTGGTGCCCACACACGCACACTCAGGTTGGAAAGATTGACACTTCATATGGATGCGCCGAATTCTCTAGGTTTTTGGGTGTTAGGTGTTTATTTTCTTTGACAGCATAAATTGAGTGTTATATTTGACATATTGACAAGGTTGTTGCGGAAATCTGTCAAATAAATGAGGTTGCTTAGCGCTTACAGAGGGTGTTTAAAAGTGCCCCAGAAATGATGAGCACGCCTCCAGCAATCGTCCATACAGTAGGGACTTCAGAAAAGATGCTCCAGCCCAGTATTGCGGAGAAAACGACCTGGACATAGGCGTAGGCTGTTACTTTGCCAGCCTGTTCTGCAGCCATCGCTTTAGTTAGTCCAATTTGACCGACCTGAGTGAATATGCCAACCAAAATGAGCAAGGCCAGTTCTTCCAAGCTGGGTGTTACAAAGCTGTCACCTAAGAGTACGACTGAAATAGGAAAGGCTATCAAAGGGAAGTAAAAGATGATTACGCTAGAATAATCAGTTCGACTTAGTTGCCGCACCATCACATAGGCAAATGCACTACCCAAGGCGCCAAGTAAGGCTGCTGAGATGCTAAGAGGGGGGGCACCAGTGAGTAGCCCGTCTCGAAGGTTGGGCTGCATCATTGCGATCACACCAATGATACTCATACCAATACAAAGCACCGTCGCGATCTGAATACGCTCCTTAAGGAACCATAAGGCAATCAAAGCGGTAAACGCAGGGTACGTATATTGTAGAACTGTGGCTTCTGCTAATGGCAGCGTGGATACTGCGTAATACACGCATATAAGAGTGAGTGCACCGACCGTACCCCTAGCAATTAGCAAGGGTTTGTTGTTGCCCCAGACAGACAAGCGTTTGCGCTTTATGTCTAAGTAGCTCAACACAAGAGAGATGACAGCTCGGAACGCAACGATTTCGAGTACTGGGATACCGCTATCTGCAGCGCTTTTGACGCAAGCAGTCATTAGCGCGAAGCCGAGTGCTGACAGCAGCATGTAACGAGCACCAGTTGAGAGATGCACTAAAGAGGTTTCCTTGATCATATCCGTTTTTTGTTGGCGAATACTAAATGAAGCGCAGATGCTTTGCTATGCAACCCCAAGCTGCTGGTTGAAAACGGCAGTTTGAAGCACTACGGTATTGTTGTATCTGATCCGCCGTTCTCGTTGGAGAAGTGGGGGTGTTGAGGGTGCCGAGAGCGCCCCCTATGCCCGGTTTCGCCGTGGCTTGCCGCCCAAGTGATTACGCCTTCATTCTGCACATGATCGAGACGATTGAGTCCAAGACGGGCCATATCGCGGTTGGCGTGCTGTTACGTGGCTCTAGCCCCCAGAAGCTGATTGAAGAAAACCTGCTAGATGCCGCCATTGGCCTGCCAGAGAAGCTTTACGTTACTGGCATCTCGGCAGCGATTCTAGTATTCCGCAAGGACAATACCGACAATAATGTGCTGTTAATCGACTCTAGCTGCGAGTTCAAGTTTGGTAAGAATCAGACACAGCTCTCCAATGACAATATTGCCAAGGTGGTCGATACCTACAAACAGCGCGACGCCTGAGAAAAGTATTCCTGCGTTGCCAGCCTTAAGGAAATCCAGGAGAACGACTTCAACCTCAACATTCCCCGATATGTGGAAACCTCAGAGGTAGAGCCGTGCAAGCGGAATAGAAAGAGATCGAGCCTGAGATTGCCAAGCTTGTGAACATGCGGTTTTACACGTCTAAAAAAGGCAACATTTTTTTATGGAAATATTTTTCAATGATTCTTGAGTCACATGATTTTTCTGGACAACAATATTTTTTGATCCACTAACCTAAGATAATACCCGACTCAAGGCTCGCTGCTATCGTCAAGCCTAGCACATCGCACTGATCAATAAATTCTGCCTGAAATTCACCTCTATAGGTTTGAGGGGCTTGCACTGGCTTCCAACTCAACCCCTAGATAATGCTTTCAATAGCTCGACGAGTACCTATGCAATCGTGTCCAGTACGAATGTAAAAGGAAAACGGGAGTCCTTCGGTTTTACCGATACAGCTGTAATAGCACCTATCAAACAAATCCTTAACTAAACCTGCCATGTATCCCAAGTTTTCAGTCGTACCTTGAATGATTGCATCAGCTGACTAAATTTCTTCGGGCTGTGTTTCGAGCAGAGTAAGAGCCTGAACCTCCAAATTTTCATTCTTTTGGTTAGAAGCTCTATCGATTACCGCCTGAAACATTTTTTGTGTATTGTCTGAAAGCATGTGGGCAATGATAAGTAGTTTCTTTTTTATCCATGGTTGCTCCCGAACTGATATGACATAGTTTATGGGATATTGTGCTTCTGAATTTAAAGAAAAAAACCGGTCCTTCAGTTACAGCTAAGGCGCATCACATCTTGATGCTCGCTTCACCGTCGACGCTGAGACTTGGAAATGTTGAGCAGTTCTGCGAATACTCGCCTCATTTTCCTCCCTCCAGCGCTTTATTTCAGTGGCGGCTGTCTTCTTGGGGCGGCCCAGGCGTCGGCCTTCTGCTTTCGCACTCCGTATTCCAGCCATTTGCCTTTCACGTATATTAGAGCGTTCGATCTCAGCCATTGCTGCTAGCATCGTAAGCATTGCCTTTCCAATGGGCGTGTGGAGATCAAACCCTTCACGCATGCTGATAATCGACACTCCTTTGCTTTGCATGAATTGCACCGTATTCAGCACATCGACTGTGTCCCGCCCGAGACGATCAATCGCATAGACCACTAGCACGTCCCCTTCACGTACATATTCTGCCAAGGCCGAAAAGCCCTCACGCTGTAGGGCAGGCAATACCCCAGACGTTGCCTCGTCACTCCACCAACGTTCGACATTGTGGCGATTCGCTATCTCGCTACGTTGAGAATGAGTGCTTTGATCATTTGAGCTGACTCGTAGATAGCCAATCGTTGCCATTGAGTTGTACCCTCGATTATAGATCATAAGGTGGGGTATTATTTTGAGCCTAGGTCATAACCCAAAACAACACTTATGACCTATTTGAATTCAAAGATAATAGAAGTGGGTCAAAAGGTACGCTTTTTGGCCCACAAAACTTTACAGAGTCAGAGTCTATAAAAGAGACAAAAGATGTTGGCGGTAATATTCCGAGAAGCTTAGCGTTCGCAGGGGAGGCTCAAGAGACAGCATCTCACGCTCATTAATGTTTTCTGCAGATAACGGTGATTCATTATCTGCAGCTGACCCTCCCTTTTGAGTGCTGCTCATTTGATTAGAGCGCGCTTGCTCCAATCTTAGATTCAACTTTTGGGTTTGAAGCATTGCCTGATCTTCGGGCAAGTCGTCAGCAATTCGCTGCGAGTATTTACGCAGTAGCGGTTCGGCGATCACATAGAGCCATGCTGTTACATCTGAGTCGCCCATTTTGCGTAAAATGCGCCCTAAAACCTGCCGGTAATGCAGCTCTGTTCGAATCCTGCTCAGGTACGCACAAACGCATAACCGTTGGATATCAGTTCCTTCGGAAATCATACTTACCGCGACAATCCAGCGCGTACTGTTATATCGATATTGGTCAATTAGTTGATGCGCCTTCGGTGTTTGGCTAGTCACCACCACATAACTTTCACCCTTTTGAAGCAAAAGCTCAGCGATTTGATGCGCATGTTCAATGTCAGTAGCAACGACTAGACCGCCAGCATTAGGCACGCTGTTCCGCTCTTTCTTGAGTCGGTCAATGCCTAAGTCTAGCACCACATTCAGTATGTCGTTGTGTCGCAACAGGTCTTCGTAGCTGACTGGCGACTCACTAAGCAACTGTTGAAATGAGGAAAACGCTCTTACCGATGCTGTGCTCTCGTTCTCTTCGGTCAAGCGGATCAGGGGATTATCGATGAGCGTAATTCGTGGCGAGCGACATACACCGTCTTGAATGGCGGTTTTAAGGTCATAACGGTAATCGCAGATGAGTTTGCCTTCTGGATCGCTGTAGCGAGCTAATGCGATAGGTAACTCATCCGAACGCCAGGGCGTTCCTGACAACGCCAACGTGTAAGTGGCCGCATTTTGGATACGCTGAAGTATCTGCTGGCCCCACGTGTTGCTGAGGAGCGGATCATGGCCTGCACAGTGATGTATCTCATCGAAAATGGTCAATGTGCGATACTCTGTGAATAACGTCCAAAAATCCTCAGGGTGATATTCCATTGATTGGTAGGTATAGGCAGCCCCTACCGACGCAAGCGTATCGCCAAACCGCTGATTCAACACGACGGTAAAGGTACGCTGGATACCAGCCACCACTTCTCTCGTTGGCGCAAAGCAGATAACAAAATCAATATGTCCTTCTTCAAGGAGCCATCGCGTCATTTCAGCTGCCAGCCGGGTTTTTCCGCTTGCAGGTGTTGCTTGCACGAAAAAGTCGCTATGGAGTAAGTAGTGAACCTTCGCTAGCTCCAAGCACTCTGCTTGCCATCTCCGCAACCTCGTGCTCATGTACCTCCCAGCCGATGTAGAGATTTTTCTAGCGCACGCACCCGGCCCATTAAGCGTGCGCTCCGGTCATAAGCATCACGATGATCAACCACGATACTCGGCTTGAGATCGGGGTATTCATCCATAAGCTCACGGAACGCCTCGACTTCACCCAGTGTAGAAAGGAATTCACTTTGCGTTTCCTTTAATGCTTTCTCCAATGCGTATTGGCTCGAAGCCTTCCTAGTACTGGGGCTCTGTTCACTACTACTTTCATTTTTCGGAATAACGGTCGTTTCCGTTGTTTCATTAGCTGTTTGTGACACGAGCCGCTGGTGCCACGCTTCAAAGCTTTCGCCCTCCAAGCACAAGCTCGCTTCTCTAATTGAAGGCAAAACAAAATAGAGCTGATCCCGTTTGCGTTTTTGACGGTCCTTCTCCACCAAACCAGCGGTGATTAGCTTTTTAATTCTTTCGTAGATAAAACGTCGCAGAGCAACACGTTGTTCTGCTGCTATGCCATGTTGGTGTGCGTATTGGTCACGGAGGCTGCGTATCGTGAATTGAGCGTTATCAGTTTCTAAAAGGAGCTCGAAAATGCGCTCCTCAATCGAAGGAGGGGTACCCGACATGACCATCACCGTAGGAGAGGTAAAAACGAAATGCGGATTATAGTCCGTGGCTAGATAGGCCGCAACGAAGGATAGTCCCGCCAAAAGGAAATGAGGCGGGTATGAGTGAGCTAGCTACGACGCTGGGAAGAAATATCAGGGAAAAACGAAAGAAGAAGGGCTACTCACAAGACGCCTTTGCCTTAGCTGCTGGCATCGACCGCAGCTATATAGGAAGAGTCGAACGAGGAGAAGTTAATATCACCGTGGAAAAGTTATATGACATCGCTGCCGTGCTCCAATGCGAGCCAGCCTCTCTTCTGCCTGTTCGAACCACTCTCTGAAGGAAAGGGGAAAAACCGGCTAAGAAGCGGGCATACGGGAGCAAATGGCGAGCCAGAAGTTGAACATCAGACGCTGACCTTTCCATAAGCTTCATCCTCTACCAACGTTGGGTTATAATAAAAATATACATCCCATTGAAGCATGAAATCCAAAATAAGGATTTTGCATATTATGGAAACTGAAGATTCACGTTTTCGAAATCTGATATCCAGCATTCATGTTGGAAAAGTAAATATTCTGACCGGCAACAATGGGACAGGAAAATCTCGTTTCTTTAGCTTGGCTACTACTACTGCCATTAATAATATTGACCTAAGCGAGAAATCTTTTCGACAAATTATTTGTCTATCTGGGACACATAATGATAAATACCCTCGCGATGTTTGGAGATCAACAAAAAACGAAGAAGCTATCTGTTACCTAGGCTATAAAGTAGCCAATAACATGATATCTGACATTTCACCGTTTCGGGTTATCGTCAACGAAATTCTAAATACTCAATCACTACATTTAACTCAGCCAGCGGCGCTTAAGTTTTGTCTTGAGAAACTCGGTATATCTTCAGAAATCAAGCTTCACTTCAGATATGGAAAAAATAAAAAATCAAACATCTCTGACTTTATTCCTAATGAAATAACGCTAGACTTGCTTTCTAATGAATCAAACTTTGAAGCTTTTAAAATAAAGGAATATCTTGATGAAAAAAGCCTTTCACTTCAGACAATTTCTATCAAGAGAAGAGGTGAGATATTCTCTTTATCGGACCTAAGCTCAGGAGAGCGGGCGTATATGATAGCCCTCTTTGGGGCCCTTTACTGTGTTAAATCCAGATCATTAATTTTTTTTGATGAACCAGAAAACTCTCTCCATCCCGAGTGGCAAAAGTCTATCCTTAAAGATATGCGTAAGACTCTAGATCTACGAGGCTTAATAACAACGGTATTAGTTGCCACTCATTCACCTTTGATCGCAGGTAGCGTAAAAAATGAGGACGCTGTTACTTGTAATTTTCCATCAGGACAAAAATGGCAGCCTTCAGAACTGTATGGTAAGACAAGTGACACTATGCTAAAAGATCAATTCAAAATATTTTCGTCTAGATCGACACTAGTTGTCCAATTAACCCAAAAGTGCTTAAATTATATAGCAAAGGGCGACTTGACCTCTAATGAGCTTCATAGCTCAATAGAACAATTACTTTCTCTGAAACTCGAGCCAGAGCCAGGCGATCCCTTGCACGACATTTTACATACACTGCTTCACGTGAAGAACCATTATGACTTGCCCAGACCCATTACCTAGAAATCATGCAAAAATTATTAGATACAAAATATATAAACATTTAATAAAAAAATACTTAGACAAGGAGATTGGATGGAGCGATAAAGCTTTGAAACCCCTTAGGGATAAAATTCGTCATTCAATGAGAGATTCACAGAAACAGACTTGCTACTACTGCCGCCGCTCAATCTCCATTGAGAGAAGAAATATCGGTGAGGCCATAGAGCATTTTTTAGATAAGTCAAAGCCTCACTATAGAAAATGGGCATTTCACCCCCTCAATCTAGTAATTGCATGCCAACCCTGCAATATGGAGAAGTCTACAAAAGATCTTGGCGACCAAAACATGCAAAATGCCAAGCATTTACTACCTTCACTTGGTGATTTTCGTTGGCTACATCCTTATTTTGACAGCTACGATTCAAATATTGAAATTGCGCCAGGACCAATATACTCAGCTATTCTAGGCGCTCCAAAACAGCAAGAAGCTTACAATATGATCAATGAATTGAAATTGGACTCGTTACCCAACATAGATGATCGAGTCCAAAAGTCAGCTCTTGATATACAAAAGCTTCAAAAAAGAATGTACAGGCTAGTTACTGATCATACTCAGGGATTTATTAGCCCCCGTCGCAGAAGACTAGCTGATGAGATAGATGCAAGGCTCGATAGAGCAATGTTCGAAATATTTAAAATATAGCTTCTACGTGTAAATATCACTTAAAATAGCTATCTAAAGAGGTGTATTTAATCAAGCATACGTAAAATTGGGGTCTGTATCTAATTACATTATAAGCATCGTGATTCATCCAGTTCGCCCTGAAGCTGCCGCCATCCCCTCCGAGAACTGATCTCCACTGGCTAACGCTGGTTGAAAACGGCTTACATCAAACAGATGCCTCTTAGAAGCGCGTAACGTGGGTGAGTGGATGGATGAGTTGATTAAATATCAGCTAATAAATCGATCTTAGGTTGCAAGTCCATTTTCGGCCAAAAGCATAAATTTAGGTAACGCTAGTCTATGTTAAACAGATGTTGACTGTACTTAATTAACTACAATTCATCGTCCAGCAGCAGTGTGCTCTTTGAACTCGATGTGCAACTCACCCTGCGGAAAGACAAAGGCTCTAACCGGTCGTTCGTGACCACGCTGCGCCTGGCCAACGATCAGCATCACAGGCTCCCGACAACTGTATCGGGAATCGGCATTGATATCATACATCTGAGCCAAGTCATCGCCGCTTGGTTCTACAATATTTGCTGGATGGTAGTGCCATTCGCCGATGTAGTAGGTGCGAACTTGGCTCTCCCAGCGCTTCTTTAGTAGCCCATGGATCCCCTTGACTCCTCGATGAAACCACCTCCGGCCGCGAGCTGAGTCCTTTGGCGGGGATAGTGCTTCTATCACAACTGCCGTCAACTCATCGGTCGTGTAGTGTCCGACCAGAATGCCGCCTGTTTCGATTTCTTCGGAGTGCCTGCACTCGCGATCAATTTGATTCCATGATGCGACAGTCAATCGAAGGGCATATCCCCGGCATGGCGTGATCCAGTCGCGACCGCAACTCATCAAGTAACCCCGTTATTGGCCAGATTCAAGTTTGGATGACGACAAATCGTCACATGCTCCCTCCAACTCAATGAGCTGGTAGCCCGCAAGACCTTCATCAAAGCGTTGCTCAAGAACGCGAAGACCTTCAGGAATCATCCCCACTTCAGCTCGTTCCAGGAATTTCACCGTCGCAACTGCTGCAAGCCACACGTCGTCGCTTCGCGCCGGAAACAAAGGTGACCAACAGCCCGCACCCTCAAGCGTCTCCCCACCCACCGTCCACTTGGAACGCTCTTCCTCAAGCCATGGTTCAACGGCGCCCATGAACTCCTCTAACGGAAAACAGCACGCGTGCGCCCTGAATAAAAACAATCGAGCTGCGGAGAACCCCAGAGAAGCTGAGAGGAATCGTCGGGGGACAGACCACCAAGCTGCGTCGAGTCGTCTGAGGATATCATCATCACCAGTGCAGTCCAGAACAACGTCGAAGGGCTCCAAGAGCGTCTGAAGTGCGTGGCCTTGAGGGAGTGGTGTCGCCAACGAGTTGACTCGCGACATCGGAGCAGCTGCCTGCAGTCTCGCTGCTACGGCTTTCGCCTTATTGTGTCCGAGGGCTTCACCGGTGAGCGTGTGACGCACAAGGTTTCCGGCCTCGAGGTCGTCATGGTCGATGATGATGATCTCGGTTACACCACCGCGCACCAAAAGTTCGGCGACGGCAGAACCGAGGGCACCGGCACCTATTAAGGCCACTGAGCGTTTTCGGACTTCTGCGTGTAGTCGCCCGCGTGCCTGCAATCGGTCTGGATGCCAGTTCTCCGTCGCCAGATATGATAATTTCTTGCTCCCGCTGAAGAATCCCCAGCGCAGTCGCTCATACCGTCCGCGCAGGTTGTCCCGAAACCCCTTCATCGGATTGATATTTGTAGGAATTTCAGGCGACAAGATAGCCTGCCAATGAACCTCAACTGGTGCTCCATTCCAACGAGAGGGAATCGGATACCCGAGGAGAATGATCACGTCCTCCTTCCCCCGGGCTTGGTGGACCATCCAACGAAAAAAACCATCGACATCCACATTGAGCCTCGCACCGGCTCGTCGGAGCTCAGCCCACGTACCTGGAGCATGCCACGGCGGAATCACGATTGGTGATGGCCATAGCCACCAATAGCCGATCGAAGGGTTCTCACTTGATTGATAGCCGCGACGACAAGTCCGAATCTGATCACCACGCGTGTCGAAAAACTTCTCCGCGACAATTGTTTTATCAAGGCGTGGAATCACGCCCCAGTGAACTTCACCGTGGTGTCCTACGTTCTTACCCCATGCTGCCCAGGAGTCTTCACCCTCATCGTGAATCACAGTGAAGCAGGAGTTGATAAGATCAAAAGGACATTGCGGGACTTCGAACGGCTCGTCTCCCACCATCAACTGGTCATTTGCAGCAACCTCGAGCCAAGCGAGACAACGCTCGACGTGCCAGCGTAACCGTTGTTCTACATCGCCCTTGGGCTCCGGACCTCCAGCGATGCGCCCGAGGCGTTGGGATGGACTATCGAGACACGGCTTGCCGGTGCGCCAAGTTGCGTGATTCGAGGTGGACACGACGTTCCGGTCTTGATGCGGAAACGTGTGGACGATGCCACCGTTTTGGGCTGGAAAAATGCGTATGCTACCGGCAGGATAGGAGCCATCAATGAGGACGACCCAGCGCGTTTGCTCCGGCACGAAGTCAGAGGATCCCGGAGAGGTCAGTCGAAGCCGAACTGCCCATGCAGACTCTGCCGAGATGAACTCTGGGTGCGACTCCAAGGCTACGCTGGGCACGCCTAAAAGTCGATCAAGTGCGACCCGAATGGACCCTGGCACCTCGTCCACCATTCACTCTCCTCTAGCGAACCGGCCAGTGCCAGGCGCAGCTGGGCCTGTGGGCGGGGTGAAGCCTCCCTTCTTTCCCGACCCATTGTTCGGCGGCTCGGGAAACTTGGAGCCGAACATCTCACGCCAGAGGTTACCGCTCTCCGTGCGGTCTTCGGAATCGAAAGCCCGCCTCGACAGGTCAGCACCAGTCTTAACCTGGTCGTAGAACGTGCAGAAGTCCTCTCCGGTGATGCGCTTGAACACATCATGCGACGGAACGCCATAGTCCGGGAGCGTCGGTTTTCCCTTGGTATGCACCAGGACAGAGTAGCTGCTTACGATCGCTTCGAGCGTTTTCAATACGCCCTCTGCCACGGACTCGATGCCATCAGGACAGTGCTCTCCGATCAAGCGCTCGAGTGGGAATCCTTTAGGGTGTGCGGGCTCGGCATAATGCTCGAGCCTCCACCACTTAATGCACTTCACTACGTTAACGAAGTGCCCATTGCACCGTGAGTTCTTATCGCGGGTCCAGCGAATTTGCTCAAGGGGATGAGTATCATCCCACTCGTCTGCATCGCGATCCGGGATCCGAAGTGGTTTCGCCTGCCACTCCGCTTCGCTGGCGGCTTGATCAAGCAGCAACTTTGCGTCGGTGCGCGAGCGGTTATGTAGTGCAAGCCAAGACCGATGCAGGCGCCAGTCTCGGGCTTCGAAGATGTCGTCGTCAGAAGTGACAGCGTCAGACTGAAGTATTCCGTATTCCTGCTTCGCTGGAGCGGAAGTCGGAACAATGTCGAGCTCTACATAGCTCATCTCGATGCCGAAGGAGCGGCCTTGGGGACGCCACTTCCCCTTGTAATGCTTATTCAGGAAGGGCTCGAAGAGAGCCATAGCTTTCTTAGGCGTGTACTCGGTCTCGTCCAGTTTGGTGACAATAATGAGGTCGACGTCCGAGCGCTTGTCGCCTTTGGGGCGTACAGCGGTGTACCGTCGGTAGCTGCCTTGCAGGAAGTCGCTGACCAGGATTGGCTTGAGGTCCTCGTCCGCATTGAGACGCTCGCGCAAGGTTTTGTGCCCTGTGATCAGTTGATCTCGCATCGCTTTCGTCGGCCGGATTTCCTGCAAGAACTTGTTAAAATCAGACTGAAGAATCATCAGGAACCTCATGGGCTTCGTTGTGGGAGCTCGGCGAGACAGGAAGCGAAAGGGAATGGCTGTATGACCCGTCCCGCTCTATACCGAAGTCGAACTCGTACAGCGCAACCCGCCCAATCGCTTCGCGCTGCTGGCCGATGAAGAACATCAGCGCGTTCGGGCATGCGAAGAAGACATGGGCACGAGCCGCACGGGACGGACGAGCTTCGGCGATGACGCCAGGAAGCTGCGCGGCGAGCCGGTACGCGTGGTCTGACCCCTTGATGCTCTGCGGAGATGGGCCGCTGCCTGGACTCACTAACACGAGGCGGCCCACCTGGGGCGCGCCTTCCGATGCGAGAAACGCTTCGACATCCGTACGCACATCATGCGTGACCGACAGGCAGATGGCGATATCCTGGTGTTCCGCTGCCAATTCGAAAGTCTGGGCGATCCAAGAAGCATCGCACTCGGCATCCGGCGATGGCCTCCAGATCTCCAGGCTGGGTTTCTGGATCGGCGCGAGGTCCACGCCCGAGTTCCGGCTCAGCTCCCATCCAGCCAACAGCGCGAACGAGCCGTGGCACTCCAGGGCGATCGCAGACGGAACGCCTCGAAGTCGTGCGCGACGGTCAGGATCGCCCAGAAAGGCAAGCACCTGGGATGCGGCGGTGTGCCACGAGCCGCCCGATGCCAGATGCCGTCCCTCGAAGTTGTCCGAGACACAGATGATCTCGTCGACCTCGGATTCGAGCCGTTCCGCAAAACGGACGAAGCTGCGAACGCCGATCGCTGGCGGTTGGGGGTGGTCGCTCGAACCGTTGGTCAGAAGGCCCTCGCGCTCGCACAGCTCCCGAAATGACGCCCCGTCGAAGGAGTTCGGACCATTCATCAAGAACTGCTGGATCAAGCTCTCGTACGGGCACGCAGCTCGATCGGCGCTTGGTGTCTTTAGACCGACCACCTCCAGCGTCGTGTAGACGTACGCCTTGAAGTCTCTGCGTCCGAAGTGGTCCAGTTGAAACCGCAACGTCTTCGCGAATGCCCTGAAAGCGTCGTCCTCAAGCCCAAGGTGGGCTCGCCACTTCTCGCGTACCTTGCCAAGGTCGCCCCGGGGGCCGTCATCAAAGAACTTTCGAGGCAGTTCGCCATCGTACTCGCGCAACAGCTGCGCCAGCTTGTCGTTGTCCTTCCAACGCCAGTTGGACGCAAGATGCAGTCTGAAGTCGGCATGCTCGGACGCGAGGTTGGTATAGGCGGAATGGAATCGCTGGAGCAGGGAGGACTTCGCGTTGATGAAAGCTGGATCAATCAAGGCGTCGGAGCTGTACGAATCCCGGTTGTCGACGTGGTACTTGAGCTGAAAGTAGTCGGCGCTCACCATCCAGCCGCCGGCGTTGACACCAGGCTTGCGATAGAACACGGCCACGTCATCCACGCCGTCAGCCTCGTCGTGCTCCAGTATGACACGTTCAACCCTTGAGCCAGGTCGAAGAAGGTCAGCGGCCTGTCGCCAAAAGAACAACCCCTGGAACACGTCGCCTTCCGTTCGGGCCCCGACTTGATTCAGCGCCATTGAAATCGCCTCCGTGCTCGCTGTTTCTTTGTTGTCATAGCTATGTCCTCGTGCACCCAACATCGAGCATGCAGCATATACCGAATGGGTAACTCTGCCGCCTTCCCCGGCATTTCCGCTTCGGGTCGTTATCGGACAACCGGGATTTCACACATCCTGAAGGTGACAGTAATCTAAGTAAACCAAGAGAAAAGCTAAGTGCAACGCGTGCGGCAAGCCTAAGGCGACGTATAAGGCGTTGCAAAACCTTACTTAGTGGCAATGACGTGTGCCAGCCTTCGTATCTCGATGGCAACCGTTCTTATCGGTACCACCGCTGTGCGAGACCACATCACCGCTATAAAAAGTTGTGGACGCTGACACGTTACCTGCTCCGAAGAACATACCAGCCAGCATTAGAGCTAATAATACCTTCTTCATAATCGTCTCCTGGTTATAGCTGGCCTACCACCAGCACTACGAGACTAGCATCTATCATCCCGAAGCGAAGCGTACTTTAGTCAAAAGACTACTTAATAGCACCAATCAACTCGCACCCAGGATGAAATTTTATTAGTCTCCCCCTTCTCATGAAGGGATCACTAATATGAAGAAAGTTGCTTACCTCATTGCATTTGCCGCCGCTCTGCTTCTATCGAGCCAATCCCCAGCTGCTGTCCCATCTTCCTTTAACGCGGCAAAACGAATTGCTGAAGCGCAAATTTATTACGACCAGGACACTTCCTTTTACTGTGGCTGCCAGTTCGACTTTGAGGCTGGGCCCAACTTGGACGCATGTGGCTATGACATCAGAAAGCAGCCACAAAGGGCTAGCCGCATTGAATGGGAGCATGTGATGCCCGCGTATGATTTCGGCCGACAGCGCCAATGTTGGCAGGATGGTGGTCGGGACAATTGCCGCCGAAACGACGCAGTGTTTCGAATGGCTGAGGCAGACCTGCATAATTTAGTGCCCGCCATTGGTGAAGTGAACGGCGATAGATCCAACATGCGTTTTGGCATGGTCAATACGCCCGTTCATGAATACGGTGCTTGCGAGGTCTCGGTATCGTTTGAAGAACGAACCTTCCAGCCACCGCCACATCGACGCGGTGACATAGCGCGCACCTATTGGTATATGCGAGACACCTACGGCATCGAGATCAGTCGACAGCAGCAGCAATTATTTACCGCCTGGGCACATCAAGATCCGGTCGATGAGTGGGAGCTGGAGCGCAATCAAAGGATTGCCGCTGCTCAAGGAACGGCCAACGCTTTTGTTGGTGAGGTAGCCATTCAACAAACACCAGCACTACTGCCAACAACGTCCACTCTTTCTCTGCGATCGGAAAGCAGCTCCGGCTTTAGCTGTTCAACTCGTAAGACTTGCGGCGCTATGGCGTCATGCGAAGAGGCAATGTTCCACTTGAATCAATGCGGGAACGGTCGCTTAGATGGTGATAGTGATGGTGTGCCGTGCGAGTCGATCTGCCGATGATTAGATAACATCACGCCGGATTAATCAGCTCTTCGCTTTGCCCTTCCGCCGGCTTGTTAACCTTGGTGCTAACAGGCCAATGCTCTATAAGCGTGGCATCGATATGTCGCACCATCTGCTTGATCGTCTCCCTATCAGTAATGTCAGGCGCTAACCAATGCTCAAGGCTATCGTCATCCAATATCAGTGGCATTCGATCATGCACCTCAGCAGCACTACCGCGTCCGGGCTCAGTGACAATGGCACAGCCTAGGCTGCCATCATCACGCTCAGCGAATATGCCTGCGAAAAACAGCGGCTCACGATCTTTGCGGCAAATGTAATGCGGTTGCTTGGGTTTTGAGTTTTTAATCCATTCATACCAACCGTCAGCCGGTATTAGGCATCTATGCTTTGAAAACGCCGATTTGAAATAGGCGTTGGTGGCCACCGTCTCAACTCTCGCATTGATCGGTTGATTACCTGTGCTTTGTGCCCACCTCGGTCTGTACCCCCACCACATCTCGCCAATGATCGGTGCCTCGGTTTCTGACGTCTGGTGCACGGCAGCTATCCACGTGCCGGGCGCGACGTTGTAGCGAGGCTTTACCTTTTGCTCGGGCACAGTGGCGCCAACCATTTTGGCCAGCCGATCTAGCGGGGTGAATAACGCGAATCGTCCACACATCCTTGAATGATAGACGATAAATTACGGCTCGCAGCCACCCAGACACATGAGTGCTTGCAGTCAACGCTGGTCATCGCTTATCGTCTGCCTAAAATACTGTATATATTACCAGCATTTTAGGAGGCGCTTATGTCAGAGAAAAAGTATCAGCAGTTGGTCCAGCGCGTGCAGCGGGCAATCAATAGCCCAGGTGCACAGTCAAAGCACAGCGTAGAGATAAAACGCCAGCCTGAAGATGAAGTGGATGATTGGGCGCGCATGCTTTCCGACCTGGGTACTGTCGAGAACGTCACGCTCACCACCATGGATGACCATGCCGAGCATGTACAGATTATATGGAACCCTGAGGAGTCGATGGCATGAGCATCCACCTCACCGTTCTCGGGCGTGTCGATACCACCGCCCCACCACTGAAACTCCCCCTAGCTGCTGGCGAAGTGCGCACAGGGTTTCCTTCACCGGCCGATGACTATCTGGAAGCCGAGCTGGATCTAGTCGCTCACCTCATTCAACACCCCAGCGCGACGTATTACCTACGCTCCAAAGGCTCATCAATGACTGGCGTCGGTATTTATGATGGCGACCTATTAATAGTCGATCGCTCTCTTGAGCCTAAGACCGGTCACATCGTTATCATGAGCGTTGACGGTGAGCTCACTTGTAAAAAGTTAGGCACGATAGGCAACCGACCCTACTTGATCGCCTCGAACCCAGAGTTTCGACCGATCCCTCTTGAGGGTAAAGAGTGCCAGGTGTGGGGCGTCGTCACTCACAACATCCACTCGCTGGCACCTGGCTTCTCGATATGATCGCCCTGGTCGACTGCAATAATTTCTACGTCAGCTGCGAGCGCGTGTTCAACCCGAAGCTGGAAGGCAAGCCCGTTGGGGTGATGTCGAATAATGATGGCTGCGTTGTCGCCCGGTCGCAGGAAATAAAAAACCTAGGTGTGGCGATGGGCATGCCGGCGCACCAGATTGATCCAGACATCCGCCGCCAGTGCATTCTCCTCTCCAGCAACTACGCCCTATACGGTGACATGTCCCGCAGGGTCACTGACGTTCTCAGCCAGCACACGCCCCACGTCGACGTTTACTCGATTGATGAATCGTTTCTGAGTTTTGAAGGTTTCGATCCTGAAACGCTGACTGAAAGATGCCAGACCATGCGGCACCAGGTGCGCCGCGATACCGGAATACCGGTCAGCGTAGGACTCAGCACATCTAAAACGTTAGCCAAAATTGCAAACCACAGAGCCAAAAAAGAGCCTGGCTTTGATGGTATCGCCATCATGCATGCGGACAGCGACGACACACGCGCTTTCCTTGAGCAGTTACCGGTCACGGAGATTTGGGGTGTTGCAGGCCGCAGCGCTGTTCGTCTTCAAACCCTTGGTATTGAAACAGCCTGGCAGCTACGCAACGCCGCGCCTAAGCACTTGAGGAAACACTTTTCGGTTGTGATGGAGCGCATCGTTTATGAGCTACGTGGGCAGGACTGCATAGCACTAGACGACATGACACAGCCCAAAAAGCAGATTATGGTCAGCCGCAGCTTTGGGCGCCTCACTAACAATAAAGCCGACCTGCACGAAGCGATCCGTGTGCACACTTCACGCGCCGGCGAGAAGTTACGTAAGCAGCAAGGCCTTGCCCAGGCGATCATGGTGTTCATGCGTACCAATAGATTCCGTCAGGATCTACCCGGCTATAGCAAATCGTTAGTGATACCACTGTCCCACCCGACGAATGACAGTCGTGAGCTGGTCCGTGCCGCGATGGCTGGGCTGGAGAGCATATTCAAACCGGGCATCATGTATCATAAATGCGGCGTTATGCTCATGGATCTGTGCGACCACGACAATGAACAGTTGGGCCTGCTGGCGGAGCCAGTGAGTGGTGAGAAGCGGGAAAGGAATGAGAAATTAATGGCGACGCTGGATAAGTTGAACCGAGAGCACGGGAAAAATACTGTCAGGCTGGGAATACCGAGGAAGGCCAACGCATGGGAGCTGCGCTGCGAGCATCGATCCCCAAGGTACACAACAAAGTGGGAAGAGCTAGCCGTTGTTAAAACATAGAGCGTTATCCCTGGCGGGTCTAACTCCCTTTTCTTAACTTGCCTAAAAACTAACTTGAGAGCCGGTTTTCCGTTTGCGACCATAAGCGATGTTATAGGCGACACAGACATAATGCTGGGCTCAGCGGCGGCAGATATGAAGCATATTTTGGTAAATCTATGCTTACGCAATAAACATGGCAAAGAACTATGTTTAAAAAAATGAAAAAAATCGACATAGACCAATCGAGTGCCGATACCTAAAACATAGTTTGCGAGCATAACCAACCATGGGATAGAGACTCCACTTCAACTAGAACCAGTCGCTCTCCAACTCCGCTTCATGTGAAGCTTCATAACCACCACTTGTCAAGGCGACTTATGCCAGAACCACCCATCTCGCCTCATAAAGCTAGGAATAATAAGCGTGAAATATGCGGTGTTTTTCAAAGTAGTAGTCACGTAGAGCATTTATTTATGCAACTGCCTTTTGCTCTACCTCACCCCTTTCAGGCTTGAGTGTCACTGGCCCGACAGGCTTCCACTTTCTCGTCTCTTTTGACCCCCGTTCCGGTTGTGCGGCTCGGGCCTGCTGATAAAAGGCATGGCGCTTGGCCACATTATCCTTATCAAGACCTTGATGGCGTTCTTCTGGCATGACGAAACATATTCGACTGTGCCGGTGCTCGGTGTTGTACCAACAGATGAAGTCAATTACCCAGGCGCTCGCATCTTCTAGGCTTGCAAAGCCTCTTGTCCGCCGCTGGGGGCAGTATTTCAGCGTCTTTAACAATGCCTCTGAGAAGGCGTTATCGTTACTGACTCGCTGCCTTCCCTGTGAAGGCGTCATGCCCAAGTCATGCATCTTGCTTAACAAGGTGACCGACTTCATTAGCAGCAACAAAGGTCAGTGACTAGCTCAACACTTCCTCTTAAAAGGCAGAGTTACCCTGCCGGATTCTGGATCAAGCAGGATGCTGGCAAGCTGAAAGCTTTATCGCTAAAACCACTGCTTCAAACAGAAGCGCTTTGAGAAGAGGTACATGGAAATCATAAGTGACTTGGGGCGGATATCAGAATTCATCTTCGTTGATTAGCTCAAATACGCGGCGTTTGGCATGGGTGACATCGCTCTGCGCCAGAACGTGCCAGTCGTAAATCTCGCTGCCAGGTATTGTTTCCTGGCCAACGGCGCAGCGGTCGCGCTCATAGCGGTATCGTGTACCGCTCGGCGATTGCCATTCGATTACGTTATCCCCTGTAAATACGGGTTTCAGATCGCTGATTTTGCGGAGAGCCATGGCTAAAAGGTCGTCTGTATTAGGGTTTACACTATTATAGGTTCAACGTGTCTTCGTTAAACAAGTGTGAACAGGAGGAGAGTGGCCATGATGCGACACGAGAACATCCTCGCAGCCTTGGGCGGCATGGGATTAGATGAGGCTATAAAGGACACCCGCGACGCACTCGACCAGCAATGGCAACCCTCACAGTTGAGTGTGTTCACTGCTAACGTCAACATATGCCTGACGCAGGAAGAGCGGTTTGC
>TARA_R110000851_G_scaffold5053_2_pt1 | contig 19317 bp, 8 predicted proteins | sample TARA_R110000851 | Tara Oceans TARA_R110000851 (sample SAMEA4397627) | marine metagenome | biome: Polar Biome; feature: [DCM] deep chlorophyll maximum layer (ENVO:01000326); material: water (ENVO:00002006), including particulate matter (ENVO:01000060) such as... | depth 17 m
TTAGAAATATGTTTTGCTAATGCGATATTAGCTACGTTAGCGGCCTCAATCCTTGGTTGTAGTTTTGCTAATTGTTCTAATTTCTTTTCCCTTGGTATATTTTGATCTAATATATCTTGAATATCACTGAATAATGAAAACTTCTTATTCATTAATTCAATATCTTCTAATTTTAAACCTTTTGGTAGTTTTACATTTTTTAAATTATTAACTATAGTTTTTAAGCTCTCTAATTCTTTATGCCACTTTCCAGAAACAAAGTCTCCATTTTTATCTCTTTGGAATCTGTAGTCTTTACCATGTTTCTTAATTAGCTTCTTACGCTCTTCCTTTGTATAATTTTTCCATTCAGGTTTTACTTTTCTTTTAGCGGGATCTAGCATTCTATTATAAAAACCAAATATATCATAACCCATAAGTTTCATGATTTCAGGTCCTAATTTTTTAGATATTACAATATTTGCTTCATATAAATCTTTTAATTCCCAGTCAGCGTTTCTTAAAGTACCTTGGTCTTTTAATTTCTTTTTAATTGATTCAGATATAAATTTTGATTTAAATATACCTTGTTTAAATAATGTAGCCTTACCTTGTTCAAGAACTCCAGAATTGCTAATTTCTAAAGCTTTTGAAATAGCTAAAGCTGAAATATTTTCATTATCACTTAAAAGTAAAAAGTCAAAAGTTTTAGAATCAATAACGTTATCAACACCATGCTCTTTTATTAATTCAGTTAATAATTCTACTTGTTCTATTAACGTTTTTCGATCTTTTCGTGAAAAAGATTTTACTGAATTTTTAATATTAACAGAGCCAGCATCAGGATCTCTATCTAATACAACACCTAATTCTGCTCTCCAATTTTCATTTACAATAATATCCTGAAGATTAGCTATTGATTTTATTTTTTCAAGAACATCTGGGTCTTTAGTTACTTCCATAGCGTAGTCTTTAGCTATCTCTATCGTAAGTAATTCTGCGAGCTTGTCCTTTCTAGTACCAAGCATTCTTTTATCTTTAGCGGGTTCATAGCCTAAAATTTCTTTAGCATTAGTACCTCTAAAAAAAGCTAATAACTCTTTGGCTGTAGGATCTGGTAATCTAATTGGTAAATTAAAGCCACTATAGTATTTATCGAATGTCATAGGGACGGGACCACGAGGATACTGTAAATCTTTTATTAATTCAACCTCTGTTAATCTTACTTGTGTAGCTAAGATTTTCTTACCATTAGGAAATCTTTTGCCACCAACCATTTTTTCCATGTCTCTAAGTGCTCCGTCTGGAATAAACTTTAATAATGATGGTAACTCATTTTTTATAAATTCATTATAAGCTAACTCTGTTCCAAGTTTCTTTTGTATTTTAGTCTTTAATTTATTTTTTATAGTTTCAAAAAGCTCTTTTTTAAATAATTTAGCTTTATCTTGTTTTGTACTTAGTTCTGGTAATTTAGTACCAAAAGCTAACTTTAAAGCATCTACAATTTCTGTCTTTAATTGATCAGTTTTTAATAAATTACTAAGAGTTTCTTGTTCATTTTCTAATTGTGTGGGTGTTTTTTCTTTAGCTATGTGTAACTCTTCTGGGTTTAAATCTCCACTTTCTATTTTATCATAAACAGTTCTACCTGATTCATCGGCTGTATCACCACTTACATCTTGTGTTGGGCCAAACTTGCCTTCTTCAAACATTTTTTTTACCGAACCTATCCTATCTTTAGTCCAAGCAAAGAATATGTGCTCAACAAATGCTTTTGGACCCACTGGTTTACCGTCTTTTTTTCTTATAGTTTCAGGGTTAAAACTTGTCCCACCCTCTGGCTTCCAAATACGACTTACTATTTTGTCTCTAGTTTTATTAGCTAGATCTTCATTATAATTAGCATCTCTGAGTATCACCCTCCAAATAAAACCATCATCACTATAAAGCTCCTTTCCTATTATTTTACTACCTTCTGGGCCATGTATCCATCTCTTAAATTGTTTATTTGTTTTTAGATTACCAGGTATAAGATCTCTAATAGCTCCCATAGGATTATTAGACAACTTTTGTCTTATTTTTGTTTCTTTAGCGGTTTCTTTTTTTGTTTCTGCATATTTAGCTTTAGCTGTTTGCGCAAATTTACTTTCTTTTACCTTTGTTATATCTATTGTTCCATCTTTGATTTTTTTAGCTAAAGTAGTAATAAAGCTAACAGCATCATTTGCACCTTCTATTTTAAGTTTAGTTTTTCCTTTCGTACGATTAAAAACTGTGTTACTAAATATCTTACCTAATAGTGATGGTAGTTTTTTATTATTTATACTTGTTAGATTTATATCTCCTTCAGTAACTAATTCCATAAAATTAGCAAGAACCTCTTCTGCATTTTCAACAATATTTCCATCTGCATCATATTTAACTATACCTTGAGTTCTAGTTTTAAGCTTAATCCAAGATCCTAAATCATTATTTAATAAATGATGCTCGATTGAATTTGCTATATCTTGATACACTGGTGCGTTTGAATCTAAATCCCCAAATATCTTTCTTAGCTTTTGATGACCCATCTCGTGTGTTCTAGTGCTCAATCTATTATCTAAAGCCATGTTCTCAACAACTTGGAACGTTATACTAGATCCATCTGGAAGAGCAATGTCTGATCCATGATTTCCATTTTTTATTCCATCAATTGCCTTCTCTTTTTCTTTTGGAGGAAGTACCGTGTCATCAATAGCGTTTATAGCGGCAATAGCATTTTCTTTAGTATCGTAACTTTGAAAATTTTCTAATAAACCACCCTCTCTAGATGCGTTTAGATCAGCTTGTATTTCTTGAATATTATATTCTAATCTAGCCTCATCATTTATTTGCTCCTGAGTAGGGTTTTTAATTTTCTTACCTTTACTAAATAATTGATTACCACTTTCTAATCTTATCCTAGCATCACTAAATAACTTTTCTTTTCTACTAATATCAGCTTCTTTAGTGCTATTTGTAAAACCAAGGAATTTATCACCAAAAGCTGGATTGTTTTTTAATTCCGTTAATAGAGCCTGATTCATTGCAAAATCTTCTTCTATACGTTTTAGAGCGTCATTCTTTTCTTTTTTACTTTTATATTCAGTGTTTGTTATTTCGTAGTATTCATTTTTTAATTGACCCTCTTTTTTTAATAAATCAAAAAATGTATCCGTGAATTCCTCACTCATATTATCTATCTTATCAAACTCTTGCTGTAACATGTTTTCATTAATAGATGCTAATTTTTCTATTTCTCTAGTTATATTATCTTTACCTTTTTCAGTTAACGTCTCATCTTGTAATTTCAATACTAGACTATCTATTTCTTTTAAGTTAGACCTAAATTCTTCTATAGCAGCTTCATTAGCAAAACTAGCGGCAACTCTACCTTTCATGAAACCACCACTAATACCAAAAGCACCAAAACTCACACTGAACATACCTGCAGAAAACATAGCATGATCTAAGTGAGCATTCCAAGGCTCACCTTCTATACCGTTTTGAATTATAGTAGTAAGACCCTCCCCTCCTATTTCTAGCATTGGTTGAAAAAGTAAAAGATCTCCACCTTCTTTCATTAACTGATTTCTAAAACCTGCCATACCAGTCGCGAGATAACCTTTACGAGCTCCAGAAAAAGCTCTAAAGGCTTTACTTATACCAAATTTTTGGATCCAAAAGTCAACACCTTCAGCTGCTGCATATCCAGTACTAGCTATAACTTTCTTAAATGCAGTGTGTTCTACCATTGGATTTTCTATTTCCTCAGCTACCATTCTACTCCAATTGTCACTAAAACTAGGCAATATAATACCTCCAACCATTCCAAGTCCACCGCCAAATACTGCCATTGCCATTTGAGGTCCTTGAGTAGCTATTTCTTGTAAAGCAAATTTACCAAAGTTACTAGGGCTGTCAAACGCATTGGCAAATTTTACATCTTCTTGAAAATCTCCCCATAAATCATTTTTGACTTTGTCATATTCATATTTTCTCTCGTCAATGTACTGGCTGAATGCCGAATTGTCTTGTCCAACTATAGCAGTACCTAGCTTCACTATAGCGTGTGGAACACCTACAACTATTTTTTCCATTCCTTGATTCCAAGTAAACATGAACTTATCTACGTTACTATAATTCCTTTGTATTAATTCATTTTTCAACGCGCCATCAGGAAGATCCATAATGTTTGCTAATTCCTCATCATAAAATTTTTCTAAATCATCTTGTAAAGATGTTAACGAGGCGTTAGCTATATTATAGTTATCCCACAGTTCTCTATCAATTATTTTACCATTTTCTAGCTTTATGTAATCTTCTATTCCATCTCCATCCGGGTCTAATACAAGATTTTGTTTGTCTATTATAGCGTTAGCAATATTAAGTTTTTCATTTTGACCGTCTTGAAGTTCATTTAATAACGCACTAATATTATTTTGTTGTGTTTGAAATTGATTATCATAATCAGCTAATTCACTGTTCATCACATCAGCACTATCATTAGCTTTTTTACTATAGTCTTCCCACATTTTTAATCCTTGGTCATAGGTTATACTACCGTTTGTGATTTTAGACTGTATATCATCAAGGTATTTCTTTTGATCATCTTCGCTAGGTAAAAGATCTGTATATTTATTCACTATTTTTTGAGCACCTATATTGTAATCATCTTGTGTCATAGTTTCTAAACTCCCTATATCAACGCCATTTATAACAATATGATTTTCATTATATATATTATCTACTGCTGATTTAAATTCTGGCTCTAATAATACACCAATTTCTTTATAAATATCTTCGCTGCCCCTAATTTCTATATCACCAAGTCCTGTATTAGAATTTGGATCATTAATAGTTGCTGCAAGCTCATTTACTAATTTTACACCTGTTATAACCTCCTTTTCCTTGTATGCTCTTTGTAACTGCAGTTCTATATATTCTTTCATCTCCTTATTCTCCGCTATCATTGCCCCTATTTTAAACTCATCCATTTCACCTACATCAATACCTAATTTTTCTTGAGCCTCTTCTGACAAGTCTCCAAAAAGTTGAGTAACTAAAGGTATAGTAAAGTCTGCTCCATGAAGTTTTAAAATATCCGACTCTCCAGTATACGATCCAATATATTGATCTATTAAATAACTAATTGTAGAAGGCTTTATTTCATCTTTCATATAACTAGTTATATTTGCTGAAAATATATCATTTTTCTTATTGGTCACAATTTGATGTAGAGCCACTGATTTAATTTCGTCTTCAGTAGGATTTTCATTACCATTTCTTTGAAGAAGTTTTTTTGCTTCTTCTAATTCTTTTTTGTATGGCTTTATTGTAGCTTTACTATCAACTGATGATGGATATGAGTCAAATATGCTATTTAATTTAATTGCATCAGGATTATTTTTTTCAAAATTATCAACTTCAGTTTGCGAGAATAACACGTGTGACTCCCATGTTCCATTAGCATTCGGTGTTTTGAATTCAACTCTATTAGGATTAATTAAGTTGTCTATTTCTTTTTGTTGATCCTCGCTTAAATCCCAGTTTTTTTGATGCTCCTCAAAAGCTTCTAAATACTGTTCGCTCCGTTCGTCTAATTTTATTTTATCGTCCTCTGATAAAGATTTATCTAAAAAAGTAGATAAATCTTTTGCGTTTTGTAATATTAAATCTTCTTTGTACTTTTGTTTAGTATCAGCATCTACAAAAAAACTATATCCATAGTCAACAGCGTTTCCAAGGCTATCATACATCTTTTTATTAGTAAGCATCTCTGGATTTAAAACAACATCAGTAATACCATCTAATTCGTTTTTTATATCATATCCAGTGACATTTTCAGTTATATCACTAACCTTTTCTCCCACCACGTCTTTTAACACATAACTAGCTAGTTCATCTCCAATTTTTTTAACAGGATTAAGCCACGAGTAAACATCCCAAGCTTTTCCCAAAAAAGACTTTTCTTCCCACTTGCCCTCTTCTTCAAGTTTGAGTAAATCCAACTCCTGTACTGATGGTAACTTTTTATCTTGATAAGCATCTAAGGTGATGCCAACATCTAGTATTATTTCTTCTTTACTGTCTTTATGAGTAATTCTTATTTTTTGATCTCGCGGATTAAGTGATGAAGTTGCATCTGCAATAATATAACTATCTCCAAGCTGTGTATTTAAAAGATTTATTGCGGTATCGGTATCTTTTCCCCAGACGTAATCTGTATCATAATCTACACCGAAATATGAGTAATCAGGTTCTAATTCTAATCCTTCATAATAATCTATTTGTTCTTGTGTTTGTTTTAATGATTCATCTATGGGATCGATTTCTGTAGGTGGTACCTCTGTAGTTGGTACTTCTAATGATGGGTCAGCTTCCTGTTCTAAGATGTCTATTCTTTCTCGCTCTTCATCAGTAATTTTTACTGGTTCGCTTTTTTCTTCAATAATTTCTTCTTGTTGATTGTCTTGAGACTGATCTGTCTCCCCGAATTGTGGCCATGTTGATTTTTTAGATTCTTCAGGCGACCCTAATGAGTCCTCTAAAGCTTGCTCCTGTACAGCGTTTATAGGCTTTGAATCAAAAAGATTAGCAAACCCTTCTCCAAAAGTACTAGAACCTGATTCAGTCTTTTCTGCCTTTGGATTATCTATTTTAAATTGTTTTTCGTCTTTTGGATCAACTTCAATAGCCTCACCATTTAATGTGTATTTTATCATTACTGTATCGTTAGTTACCCGTTATTTAAATATTTACTTACACTTGTTTTGTCGATGGTACAAATTTACCATCAATAATAGTACCACCTTTTAACCATGATGGAGTTGGTTTTTTACCACTAGTAGCAGACTCTTGCGTTTCTTGAGATTTATTTACTTTAGTTTGTTGTGCTTTTCTAACATCAGGATTTAAATTATTATAATAATTTTGCTCCATAGCCTTAGTATAATAATCTGCTAAATAGTTTTTTAGCATATCATCATCACGTAATATACGTGATGTTATTTCTACAGCATCTTCATGCGATATTTTCCCATCTTTTGTAGGATCCAGTTCCATAACTTGTGCTTCAGTTAATCCCATATCGGTATACTTACCTATTTTGATTGATTTCATTAAATCATCTTGAAACACTCTATTACCAAATATTTTATCTGTAGCTAAAGATTTTATATCACCAGTTTCAATTACTTTTTCTAGCATGTTGTTGTATTCTTTTTGGAAATTAAATGTAGCATCTTCACCTAGCTGTATATTACCAGCTTGTCTAGAGCTGTCATCAATTAAAGTTTTAACACTTGATTTAGAAGTTTCATCAACATACCTATCTTTTACCAGATCTTCTATTTCATTAAAACTTTTCCACCCATCGGAACTCTCACTCCCCATTATACTAGGTAACTTAAAACCAGGCATGTTATCTTTATAAACAACCTCGTTTTCACCATTAACAATACTAACCACATCATTAGTGTAGTTTGCTAATTTCTCAGTTGGGCTATGACCTATACCAGATTCATGATCACAAAGACTTGCTAAACTTTTTCTAAACTCTTCTGCGTTAAACATTCTCTCTCCCGTCTGTACTACTCCCGCTTCTAGTTTAGCTTGAGTATTTTTATCACCATTAGCGTATTCTATTTTTTCATTTTCAAATTTTTCTCGTAAAGCTGCCATTTCTTCTTCTGAAAACTTTACATCTCTATTTAATTCGTTTTTCATAGTTTGAAAAAAAGACTCATCTGTTACTTGCGGTTGTATCTCCTCCACAGGTCGTACAACTTGTGGTTCTATTTCCTCTGTATATTCTTCAACTTGTGATGTATATTCTTCTTGCATAATTATATTTTAAATTTTATGTTAAACTCCTCCACCGACTAATGATCCAAGAAGATTAATTCCACCACTAATTGCCCCTCCTACTGCTTGATCTTTTTGAGCTTGAGCCCCAGCTGCTAAACCTTGAGCTGACTGGAACTCTTTAGCAGCATCATCAAATATCTTTGATTGTTTAGTAAGTTCTCTTGTTTGAGAAGCTGCTTCACCCATAGCTATTTTATTAGCAACATCTGCAGCACCTCCTCTTTCTTTTAATTGAATATTAGCAGCTGCTTGCGCTTTTTTGGCTTGATTGTTAGCTTCTTGTTGCCCAATACCAGCTGCAGATTTTTGTGCAGCTAATTGTCCTTGTTGTGCTAGTGACTGCGCTAATGCTGCTATACCACTACCACCTGCTGCCCCTCTTAAGCCGTCCATAATATTAGATTGACTTTGAGCAAATTGTTGAGAAGCAAATTCAGCTTCTTTTTTATTAATGGTTAAATCTTCCATTTTATTCTCCATTCCAGCAAATTGATTCTGCATACCTTCAAATGGATTACTAGTATCAACAGCTGATAACACATCTCTTTGTGCATTTCTTGCTTTTTTAGCCTCTTCTTCAGCAGCTGCTGCTTTCTTAGCTGCTTTACCAGCTTGTATACCAGTATATATACCGCCGGCTAAACCGCCAATAGCTGACCATATTTTAAAAGGTGATTCTTTATCTTTTCTAATTGTTGACATATATTGTTTTTTTTACTATTATATAGTTACATTTTTTGCTTATTATTTACTACTTTCGGATATCTCACATCCTATAGAAAACATCTCAGCTTTACTAGTTGAATTATTTTTAAATTTGATAGAAGCATAATATCCTAATAAAGAAGTTAAGTTTACTTTATTATCTTTTGAGAAGAATATAAAATCAGATGTGGTAGGAACTACTGTGGCCTCGTCTATCTCGCATGTCAAAGTAGTTGTTTCAGTACCATCATCCAAAGCTGTCGCGTTACTTATACCTTTAACTAAACCTATTTTAGTAAAGCCACTACTTATATTAATTCCAGCTGTACTAGTTACATTAGAATAATACGCTGTGTCCCCTATTTGTAAAGACGGATAATCTGTTCTGGTGACCTGTATTGTTATATCTGGCATATTTTATAATTTTAAGTTATATTGCTAAAAACTCACTTGAATCTAAATTAAACGTAACATTAGCAGTTCCAAACTTTTTAATTATAACATCTCCTGTAACAGTTATTATAGTTGGAGTAGTCTCATCATTTTTGCTAAGTGCTATATTAGTTATTTCAATAACATTTCCATGATTAGTAACGCTCTGATCCCAATCAGAACTCGCATCAGTCATAGACCAAACTGGAAGATCTGTTGTTGAAAACTTACTCCCACCACCAGTTCTTGTGTAAACGTAACTAAAACTAAATGTTTCATTTATTGTTTTTATATGCTTTAAGTTACTTGGTTTTTTATTTGGTCTACCAGTATAAGTTGTTACTGTTCTAGTTACACTGTAATTAGTTCCAGCGTCTGTATCAAATGTTATTGTAGGATTTATATATTGATATATAATTTCTTGAGGAGCAGCTTGGGTTAAATTAGCGTTTAATATAGTACTGCTTTTAGGTGTTACATTTATATGGTATATCTCATTAGAACCAGCAGATGGAAATATTTGATCAAATTCAAATGTGGCAAATAATTGATTAGTATCAGTGGTTGTTAAAGTTTTGTTTAAACCTCTTATTAAACCAGCTGGTATATGTATAATATCAGCGTTAGCTAAATCAGTAGACATTATAGACGTGTTATCACTGGCTTTTGTTATTGTCAAATCAAATTCTGCTCCAACGTCACCTACTATCTTTATTCTTTTTGTAGCACCTCCAATAGGTATTTCTGGAGATCCATGTATAATTTGTTTTATCTCTTTGGTTGAGCTTACATCCGCTACACCTGTGTAATGTATAAAAACTTTACATCCTAATCCACTTGGTACACTGACATCACTATTTAATTTTAATCTATAAAATCTAGATCTGACCTGACCATCGCTATTTGTTAATATAACTAGATCTGGAGTTAATGAAAAATTAGCGCCTTCTGGAGCGTTTTCTACACTAATTGTAGCAAGATCATTAAAATGAAAATTAGTATCAGCAGTTAATGTAATAGTTCCTATTACTATATTATTCTCAGCATCTATTTCTCCTGAAAGATTTGTTGATTGAAGTCCATCAGAATCAATATTTGTTTCAAAAGCTGGGTTTTCTGTTATACCACCTCCTCCAGTTATGGCAACATATCCATTGGCGTTTTCTGCGGTATTATCAAAAAAATCAATATTAATAGCAATATCTCTTTTATCATCAATTAAAGCAGCATGACCTGTTATAGGTAAAGTTATATTATTTAAACTTGGTGACATTTCAAATAAAGTAGCAAATGTAAACGTTACCGTCACGGTATTATTCACCTCACCTGCTACAGCGGTATCAGTAAATGCAATACTAGCAAACTGTCCTGGTAAAGTATCTGGTCCTGAAAAACTAGACGCAGAAACAACATAACCTGGATTAGGTGTTATAGTCATTGTCCCACCACTAATCATATTTCCAGCATAAACAGCATCTGTTACTGCTTCTGTAAATATATATTCTGATACTGTATAATTATATGCCATGTGTTAAATTTTATAAGTTTTCTCCGTCTGCATCTGTTGCTTGTATAGTTACTTGACTCTCTGTCTGTGTATCAGTTGGGTTAGTTAGTGGAAGACCTATACCTTGCACTGAGAATTCACTAGTGTCTAAATTAGAATCAGTGGTAGTTTCTCCAATTATGTAATTAAACCATTTCCCTTCTTTTTCTATAAACTCAGGAATATTACCTGATTGTTCATTAGTTGTAATATCATCTACATACCAACCTGTTTTTCCATCTAAATTATAATACTCTTGATCATTAGCGGTAAATGTATTACCAGCCGCATCTGTAACGGATTGAGTTGTAAACTCAGTTATTTTAGCTTGACTACCTTCGTAATTAATATTTTTAAAAGATTTCATAACGTTAGGAGCATCACTAAATAACACCTCAATTTCAGATGGTGAAGATGGGTTTGTTGGATTTGGATTAGCATCAGTAGGCATTACAGAACCATAAAAACTATTTCTAAGAGCTGTAGAAGAATAATGTTTCCATATAGTATTATCATTTATAGAATAATATCTATCAGCTAAACCTACAGCTGTTAATGGGGTAAAAGATTTAAAACTAATCCAACCTTTAGATTTTTCATTAAAAGAAACCGTTTTAGAATCATATGAATTAGAACCAGCACCAAACTTCTCGTTTTTATGTAGGGTTAAATTATATTCATCATTTATAATATCAATCGAACCAGTGAGATTAGTATGAAATTTTAAATTTTTTCTAAAATAATTTTTCATACCGGCATCTGATATAGGAGAAATACCATTATTAGATAATCTCAATACAGCACCTCTTTGTTTATCAGTAAAATACATCCTATAATTATCTATAGCTAAAGATTCAGGATTTTTTGATATACCGTAATCACCAGTAAAAGGTATTGTTGTTCCTAGAACTCTATTTGAAGCTGTTAATTGTGCGTTACCGTCTGCGTTAAATAAAGCGTCTTTACCTCCAGATTGAACCTTCATTACCTTATCCTCAGTAAAAACAACGACATCGTTATCTCTAGCTTGCATAGCTTGTATAGAACCATAAGTTGTGTTAACGTCTTTTGTTATTTTCTCAGCCATATTAAATTCATTCAAACCATTAACGCCTGACGTTGAGTTGTATAAATTAGAAAATATCATACCACTAGTTTTCTTTTCTTCTCCGTAGTTTAAAAACGTAGATGATACTTTTACACCATTATCTATTTGAGGTGCATTAAAGTCATCTCTAATTCTATCAGACTCAACTCCATTACCAAATGAATAACAATTAAACCAACCTAACTCCACTGAGTATTTCCATACTTCTTTTTCTATTTTAAAATATCCAGTAACATCTATAAAAACATAACTTTCGGGAGCTACACTATCACTTATTACAGCTTGGTTCAACGATATTATAGCATCACCACCACCAGTTATGGTTACTTCTTTTACAAAAGTTCCGTTGTCTAGATTACTACCAGTAACTTGCATTCCTGCTACAATGTTAGCGTTCCAATTTGCTGATGGTATGGCTATTATAGCGGGATCGAAAGGTGGTAAAGAAGCTGCTGCTTCAGCTGTTACGGTATATCTATTTGAAGGAACAACAGCTGCTGTTACAACAGGTGAGGTAACTATAATTTTATAATGATCTAAAATTTTAGATTTAGTAACTAGTCCATTTTTATTTTCAAATCTAATAGTATCACCTATAGCAGCACACGTATTATCAGATACTCCATCTGTCACTATTGTTTCTAAATCTGTTTGTGATCCTGCGATAGTTCTTCTTATGTGTATGCCATCATCACCTATAGTTTGATAAACAAATGGTTCACCAGTTAAACTAACATCTATACTGTTATTCGTCGTCTGTCTATTATCAACGCTAAAAGAACTTGCTCTTTCTTTAGTTTGATTCGCTCCAGTAAATGATATTATATTACTTTTCTTTAATTTAACCGGTATAGCTCCACTAGCTTCATAATATATATCTAGACCTACATCTTCTTTTGGTTCTGTTTCAAAACAAGCAGCACTAGTCTCTATTGAATCATCAGATAAACTACCAACAGCAACTCTTTGAACAAAATCAATAGTCATACTAGTAAGACCATTATGTTTAACCATTCCTCTAGGATCCCAAACGCTAGTATCTAACCCAACTCGTGGAAACAAAGGCTGTCCATTAATCCCAACTCTATTAAACCTAACTATTATAGATTCCCTATCTGCATAACTATCTGAACCACCGTCTCCATTTGGATCAGTATCATAATTTTTACTTTTTATAGTTATAGGACCAACCCAAGTTTCTCCAGTATTACCTATTGTTTGATTATTTTCTTTAACTATATAAACCTCTTGGTTAGGATCATCTCTAAATCTAAATAAAGTACCTGGCGTTTGCATTTTACTTTTAAAATAAGAATTAGTGCCTTGCCATAAAGTGTCATCCTCACCCTCAAGCTCCCCGACTATAGAAAATATTAATTGACCTTCAGTTCCATCCATAAACTCACCATTAGAAAGTCCTCTGGGGTTCCAATTAACAACATTATTAACTGTATTTATTTCATCATAAAGATTAAAACTACCTAAAACTTCATTTCCACCAAGTAAGTCGTCTACATTAAAATCTTTAAACGCGGGGACAGCATCAATAAATATATCAGCGGTTCTATTAGTGTTATTATACCATGATACCCAATAATTATCAGTGGCAGTAGAGTCATCGTTAAGATTTATAAAGTTAGGCAAATCACTAGTTGTTCCTGCTATATTTGAGTTTGTAAAATCTCCAATAGTTTCCCAGTTAGCCGCTTCATAGTCCATTCCTTCCATCGTTGCATATTCTTGATTGTCATTAGCCGGATTAGTCGCATCATCTGATATAAACGCGAGTTCATAGGTATTTAATGTTTGATATTCACCTAAAGAATTACCCAAAACTCTAGCTTCTAAAGTATCATCTTTAGCTATTTTAACAAAAAACTTTCCGTCAAATTGTGGTTTATTTTCTACAACAGCATCTACTAATTGTATATAATATATAAAACTACTATTAGTATCCGCTGTAGCTATAGCTAATTCACTAGCATCAGGTAATTGAGTTAATATGCGTTGATACATGTTAACATCACTTGCTGTGAACACTTCTCTAATACTAACACCTGGAGAGCCTTCTTCTTGACTAACCATTCCCGTTACTGTTCTAAGTGGACTTTTTGCCTCATATAAATCACCTTCACTATCCGTGAATTGTGCTACAATTCTAACTTTAGGCGTACCTTTGAATTCTAAATTTTCAAGAGTTTCTGTAGCTCCGTTATTAGTTCTTATTGATTTAAAGTTTATTAATCTAGCAGGCACAGCATCTGTTATTGCAGTTGAAGCATCATTCATAGTGTTTGGCCAGTTACCACCATAAACATTTATACTGTCAATCTGTATTAAATCAATTTCTCGCTCGTCTGTTTTTATGTAATCTGGAGCGTCATTCTCTATTGCTATTATTTTATATCTAGCCTCGTCGTCTACTGGAGTTTGACTACCATGTTCATTTTTTAATATTAAATATGTTTCTTCGTCAACTTTGTTTCTATCAGCTGAATTAAACGCTAACCAAATATTGTCATCACCAGCATCATATACTCTATCTAATACTAAATTATAATATTCGTTAGAAGTTTCTTTAACATAATATTTAATATATTCCATCCAATCCATTTGTGATGGATCAGAGTTAGTCCAACTTTGTTGGATTTTAAATTTATTTGAATAACCAGATAAACTTTTTAATACCTTAGATGTACCAGGCATTATTTGTCCATCTTCTGTTTTGTATCCATTAGATATTACTGGAGTTTCTCTACCATATTTATCCCCGATCACTACACCAAATTGATAGCTTCTGAGAGATTTAACTGATTGTTTTGGATTTGGAAATAATCCTTTTTTAGAAACAACTGATTGTAATAAACCAATATTAGAATCTATATTATAACCTTGAGTGTAATTACCATAAACAATTCTATTACTAGTTATAGTCTGAGCTTTAGCATATCTAGGTACATTATCCCAAGATCTAAGCGTTTGATTTGATTCAACAATTCTATGAATCATCTCTGATGTTATAGTAAACTCACCAGTTTCGTCTAAGTCACTATTATTTACCATGTCTATCCATTCTGTATCTATACCTCTTTTCACACTTTTCACAATATAAACATTTCCATCATCAGTTGTTTTCCAAAGTATATCAATAGCTTTTACATCAAGAGGTCTAGTATAATTAGTAGGCAACCAATCTCTAACTACTATAGATCTAGCAGTATTAGACATGGCTTCATTAAATCCTTTACTAGGCGTGTATAGGAAGCTACCAGGTAAAAAAGCTAATTTAGACCAAGGTGAAAAACTAGAATACTCATTATCTTCATATTGGTATCTATAACCAAATCTACCAAACTTAGCTTCAAAAAATGGTTTTTTCGTTTCTAAATTGACCACCCAATTATTAGGATTGTTTTGAGTAGTTAAGTCACTATCTACAAATAAAACCTCTGCTGTAGCTGTATTATTATCAATTTCTAATACTTTAATACGTATAGTGATAGGATCAACGACATTTGACGCTGAAAAAATATAGATATCATCTATTCTAAAATCTATTATATCAGGGAAAGTAATATATTTGATATCACCTATGCTAGGCACGGTTTCATCTTGAATAAATTGAAACTGTATAGGAAAATCTTGATCTTGCTCTCTATCAGAGTTTTTAACTTCTATATTAGGTGGAGAAGTGGGGGCTTTTTTAATTACTGTTATATGTTCTTTTTTGATATCTGTGGACATACCATCAAACGAAACATATTCAAGTTCGTCTATTTCTTCATTATCATCTGTCCCAGGGAAATTTACATATAATTTAGTGTGGGTCGTACCATTAGTAGAAGAACCATCTCTAGATCTCTCTATATTTATTTTTTTTGGTTCATGTTTGCCATCTGACCATAATAAAAGATTATCTAAAACATCTATCGACGCTGATGGTATTATATTTAGCGATTGAAAAATATCACCATTATAATAATCGAATTCTAAAACTCTTTCCGGATGTATAAACCAAAATGCCACGGCATTGTTTAAATCCGCTGTTTGTTGCTTAGCAAGCGTTAATACGTTGTCTGATATCCTAACTATTTGAACATATTCATTGTCACCATCAGACAGTAAATTAACACCATTAGTATCTTCAGCGTAAACGTTCATACCTACTCTATATTTAGTACCGTCAGTAACTGTTATTTGAGTGTAACCATCCGCTGGTGAAGATGGGAAAGATGTCATGGTATTAGCTTTAGTCCCAGTTACAGCAAATTTATCCACAAAAATCCAATCAGGATTGTCACCATTTCCATCAACCTCTACTTCTACTATGCTATCAACCCAAGTTATTTCTGTCCCACCTTGATATCCAGTAGTTATTTCTGTACGAGTAATAGATCTTATACCATCTATTGGTACTGGAGCTGCGGTAAAAAAATACGCTCTATCATTACCCTCGTCTGCAACACTAGCTATTATTTTAGATTTGTTACCACTATAATCTATAGTAGCAGATGTAGTTGCTACCATTCTATTACCCTGTAAGTTTTGGGCTGTACCAATATTACCTATACCAGAAGCATCACTATCACTAGTTGATATTTGAATATTCAAAGCATCTCTATATTGACCTTTAGGAACAATTCTCTCGTCAAGATCTTTGTTCATTTTAGCGCCTGAAAAGTTTTGTGTAATTTGTGGCATAGTTATTTAATTTGTTTACTTAATCCTTTCAGTACTTGAGTGAATTCTTCTATTTTAATATTTGATAATCTTATTTTTGCTTTCCTAGTTTCAGCAAATCTTTCTTTTTTAAATCTTTGTACTATATATTCTGGTATATTAGATCTACCAGATAAAACTCCATACATTATATGTTTATAACAAGCTTCTTCACAGAATTTATGAACAATCATTTCTGAATCAGTTCCTAATCCATCACTTACATAATGCAATATTATAGTTTTACCAGACAAAGCTGAACCGAAATGTATTTTTCCTCTTAAATTATCTACGTAAAAAGAACCGTTTATTTGAGCGTGTTCAGGATCCAAGCCATATCTTCTACCTCCTGAAGAAGAATTTATATCATATAAATTATCATTAACCGCTGTTTGGCTTTCGAAATTTGAAGAAGTATCACTAGGTGATTGCTCAGTCAAATTATCACCTGTAAGTTGATATACGCCAGCAGCATTCTGCGATATTGCAAATGGATTAGACGTTTTTCTAGTTGGATATAATACTCTTTCAATTCCATCTGATCCAACTCTAGTAATTTTAGTATAATTAACATAGTCTTGAGGCATTACCATTACTAGTGTATTAGGTACTTCTATTTCTTGTGTTTTAAAAGATTTAAGAACATCATAAGATAATTCCTGTATTGCTCGCATAGCATGAAATTGAACGTCAGTTCTGTTAACTTTAGTTATTGTTTTATTTTCTCCAACATATACATACATAAAGTTGTTTATAATCATATCCAATGTTATAAATTGATACGTACCGAAATCACTACCTGAATAGTACGAATTTTGAGTTGCTGATCCTAATAATCCCATAATTAGCTATTTTGTTCTTGATTAATCATTTGTAATCCCTGACCACCAGCTTGTACAATATCAGGTCTTTGTATTGTTAAACCAGCTAGCATTAATATTCTTAAAACTAGAGGCTCTTGTTCAGATATGTCTAATTCAAAGTTTACACTATCGTTAGTGTTATATAAAGCTTTTTCGTTAACAACAACGTATCCCCATCTAGGAATAGTTGGTTGTTTGTAGTAATTAATAGTACAAGTAGCACTATCAGCAGGCGCTGGTGTTAATTTAATTGTGGTAGTAGAAACTCTATTAAAAACCGGTCTAGTTTCAGTTGGGTACAATGCTGATCCAACTTGTCCTAAAGATATAATAAGTCGTTCTTCTTTTTTATTTATTTCTGTAGCAAGTTTGCTTCCTACTCTTATAATATCTATTTTATATATATCACTAGGTAATGTTAATATTCCACTAGAAACGTTAGTATTTGTGTTTGATCCTAAAAAAGGAGTTAATTTAGCCTCAATCATTTCTAAAGGATCAGTAGATGTTTCGTCATCTTTTAATTTAACGTTTGAGTTTCTAGCTTGATGAAAATAATTTTCATATATTTCGTTTTGAGCTTTATCTGCTAATAAATTAAACTCTTGGGGTGTTATATAACCCCTTTGCTCTTTATTAGCTAATGCTAATACTTTCTGATATACCGTATTTATATTTATTGCCATTTGTTTATATTTTACTATATTATAGTTACATAATAAAGTGAAAGGTTAGCACTTAAATAAAAATAGCCACCCGTAATGAGTGGCTATTAATATTAGTTAAAAATTGTTAATTCATTCTTTTTTCTATATTAGAATAAATTTCCATACCTTCATCAGTTTTAAACCAAGCGGCTAATGCTGAATATGGGTGCTCATCAAAAGGAACTGTCATTAGTTTTCTATTATTAGAACCCCAAGTAAATGTTCTTTGATCACTTGATAATTTTATTATTCTAGCCTCAACAGCTTTTATACCAAAGTTTCTAAGTTGAACATTTTCATCATTAACTAATTCTAACATTAATCTTGGATTCCTTCTAGCAAATAGTAGTAAATCTCTTCTAAGTTCTTTAGAACTTAAATCTGATACTTTAGATCCAACCTCTACCCTCATTATTGCTTCAGCCATATCTATATTTATATCTTTAGCTGCATTAAGTGCTTCTATTTCCATTTCTAAAATTTCAATATGAGTTTTAGCTACTGCTTTTGGCTTCCATTCATAATAAACACTTTCACGATTTGGATGATAGTTTGAAAGTAATTTTTGTAAAACCGTTTTTTCTTTAGGTACTGCAAGAACACCATTTCTAAATATAATATGAGATAATCTTTGATCACCTTGCATTTCATCAACAAATATTGTTCTTTGATTTTCACAATATTTTAACTCTCTTTCGTAACCTTTTTCTTCATCAAACCAATATATGTTAGCTGACTTTATCATTTTAGACAAAGGCTTTTTATCACCTTTTAAATAATAAAATCTATCTTTTATTTCCCAATCATTTCTTGGTTTAGCTTTTACTTCAGGAGCTCTTACCTTAGGTTGTTCTTTTACAACCGGTTGTTCTTTAACAACCACTGTTTCTTCAACTATAGGCTCTTCAACCTTAGTTGTCATTTTTTTCTTTGTCATAATATAATATATAATATAATTAATAAAAAATATAGAGGCGGTATTTAGCCGCCCCTATAAGTAAATAATCTTTATTGCATTAACATAAAGTTGTTTGCACCTTGAGTAATTAAACATCTTTCAGATAAATAATTAATTCGCATTGCATCTAACTCAGATGTAGCAGCTCCAACAGAACCAGTAACCCATGTTTTAAGTCTTCTGTTATCTGTTTGAGAAGCTCTATATCTAACGTGTAAGAATGGTCTCTTCATGTTCTTACCTAATTGTTGATCGTACACTGAAGAAACTCCAGCTGGAACGATAACACCTCTAATTGCGTCAGATGTAGCTCTAGCGTTAATTGCTCCTCTAGTACCAGCATCATTTAAGTATTTCCAATCAGATTTATAGAAGTCATAAGAACCTCTTCTAAATCCTGAGAAACCTAA
>TARA_R110000851_G_scaffold87136_6_pt1 | contig 19309 bp, 10 predicted proteins | sample TARA_R110000851 | Tara Oceans TARA_R110000851 (sample SAMEA4397627) | marine metagenome | biome: Polar Biome; feature: [DCM] deep chlorophyll maximum layer (ENVO:01000326); material: water (ENVO:00002006), including particulate matter (ENVO:01000060) such as... | depth 17 m
GACCTTACCGTTGGTCTGTTGCATCTTGATATAGAAGTCGGGGAAGTATCTATGCACCCTCTTATCTACAGGAGATATATAAGGTATGACTATTTCTTCAGAGTTCCATTCGATGATAGCACTGTTATTGTCACAGTATCGCATAAAAGTTCTCTCCCATAAAGACCTATAGAATATCTTTGTGGGGTCACCTTTATACTTTTTATAGTTCTTTGGTTTGAACTTACCTTTGTATGACATAAATAGAAGTGAACATAATTAACTAATACTATTTATAGAGATTCTAAATGGCCTCAGTCAACAAAATACTTAATAAGATAAACAAAGCAAAGTCTGCGATCAACTCGTTTAAGGGCATCTCCAGCAAGTTGAAGAGTTTGAACTTCACGTCTGCATTGGATAAGCTTGGAGAACAGGCAGAGGAATCAAAGAGAGTTTTAGAACAGAGACGAAGTTCTCTTAAGAAGGGACTTGAAGCTGCAAACGGTTCCGCAGCAAAAGCGAAGAAAACACCCAACGGTGGGGATGTAGAACTCATATATCCGATCAACGATCTGTTGGAGAATTACATAGTGTTTAGCTGTCTAAAAAGAGAAGACAAAACCGAGATTGGTGGCACCGATGATAATTTTTTTCAGGAAAGCAGTATTGATATCATGTTATATGTACCCGATGGAATTTCTTCAGCGATGAGTGTTGACTATGAAAGTAAAGGTAAGAGTGCATTAGGTATTACTGCAAACGCAGCTATTGAGTCTTTATTGTCTGGCGGCTCCGCCATGGATGCGCTCAACGCTGGGGGTACAGCAGCAAAAGGAGTTGCAAACAAATTTTTTGGGGAGTTTGCTAATACACTAAGTGGTGATCAATTTAATAGGAAACGTAATCTGGCAGTTAACCCTATGAAAGAACAATTTTTTAACGGTGTTAATTATCGATCATTTGAATTCGTGTATGAATTTTGGCCAAAATCCCAAGATGAAGCAGATATGGTCAATGAAATAATATATACTTTCCGAAGTGCAATGTTACCCAGCACCACGAGTCCTATGTCCGATAAAGATGGCCAATTAGAAAACTACTTCAACTATCCAAACAAATTCACCGCTGAGTTTGAGGGGCCCATTGCAAAAACATTAGATGGTTACCTAGAAATGGTTTGCACTAAGTGTGATGTAGATCACTTCAATGGACAGAAGTTTGCAGTGTTTGAGGGTGGTCAACCAATCAGTACAAAGATGACAATTGGATTTACAGAGATGAAGATCATGTCACAACAAAATTATCATGAAATATCTGCATTTAAAAAGGCTGAAAAGGCTCATGGAGATGAGATTAGAAGACAACTTGCAATATCTGTACCCAATGCATTAGGTATAGACAATGGAGACGGATAATGGCTAACGAACTATTCTCAAACTTCCCCGAGATACAGTACACACTTAACACTGGTAAAGTCATTACCATTAAAGACTTCTTCAGAAAGTCTACCATAGAAAAGAGTGCAGTAAACAGTATAGTTGAGTACACTTACTATGAACTATCAGAAGGGGATAGACCCGATGTGGTTGCATCAAAACTGTATGGAGATGGTGATCTCCATTGGACATTCTTCCTAGTCAATGAGTTAGAAAACTATTATGACTGGCATATGGATTCCCAAATATTTGAAAAATATCTAGAGGCAAAATTCAAAGGACAGACTTTGTTTTCATCGAACACACAAGGCATTATTACGAAGAAGAATTTCAAAAGTGGATTGGATGATTCAGACGGTAAGTTTACATATATTGAAGACGTAACAATAACTTCGAGTACTAAGTTTCTTGTTGGAGAAGAGATTACAGATTCCGCTGGTGTTAAACTGGGACAGGTCATTAATGTCAATCCGACACAAAAATCAATAACAGTTGAAGGCAGTAAGTTTGCAATCGGTGATGTTGTGACAGGGTCTAACAGTGGGCAGTCTTTTACAGTTGACACGGTAGCAGATCACAGAGATACAACATCTTATTATGAGAATGCAGATAAGGTCAAGAGAAATCATGGTGGTACAGGGTGGTCTGAAATTTCACACTACACTGAAGAGTGGAACCTCAATGAAGCAAAACGAAGAATTAAAATCATTAGACCCGAGAAGATTAAGAGGGTGGTATCGGAATTTGAACGTGTGATGTCAAATGGCTGAAGATAAACAACAAGGTGGTATAAACATAGAGTCCATCACTATTGTAAATCAATATGGTGATGTGGTTGATCTTGCGTTGGTCTCTCCAAATGTCAGACTCTACGAATCGATCTATAACAAGTTTGTTACTGGAGAGATTGCCGTTGTTGACGGTCTTAACATTTTAAAGAACTTTAGATTCACTGGACAAGAGTCAATCCGTATCTCATTTTCACAACAAGAAGGCCTTGGAGAAAAGGCAACAGCTGCTGACTCGATTGATAAAACATTCAGAGTGTATAGTGTAACCGATCTTCAGAGAATTAAACAATCTACACAAACATATATCATCAAAATTTGTGACCCAAGAATGTTTCGAGCAAGACGACACAGAATTAGTCAAACTCTTAGAGGGTCATATACTAATATGTTAGTTGGTATTGTTACCGATGAGAAACATGGTCTCAATGTTCCCAAATCAGATATCGATTTGTGGGAAGAAACCACTCCTGATAAAATTCAATTCATAGCACCCAATTGGACAATTGCAAAAATAATTGACCACTTTACATCACAAGCATCAATCGGTAAAGATACTCATACCAAAAATGGCATGTTCTTTTATCAAACACTAAACGGTGGATTTAGATTTGCGAGTATAGACACGATGTCTACACAAGAGTTTCCAATATCGTTCTCGTATATTCCGAGAAGTGCAGACAGTCAAACAGATGTTGATTTGAATGCTCCTCGGGGCCAAAACACTCAGATAATTCAATATAGTAAACCCCAACTGTTCGACACACTTCGAGGAACCGTTGGTGGTGCATATGCATCCTCATTGAAGTCATACGACCCTTTACGAAAACTGGAAGGTGATATTATCTTTGACCTTGAAGAGTCTCATACAAAGGGAGAACACGTTTCAGGTCACCCAATGGTTATGACTGGTGAAAACGAGATAACCTTTCGAGCCAATACGATGACCGACCCAAATGAATCCCCATCATTCGATGAGGTGGATATAGACCTTCCTATTAATGAGGCATACGAGAGTGTAGTGTTGTACACAAACACCCCCAACCACGACTTCGATAATTCAGATAGTGTCGGTGCTGATGACACTTTCATAGGAGATGTGTTTAAAGATAATGCAAGTCTTGAAAGACGTGCATTGATGGAGAACTTACAACAACATCGTATCGTGGTAACCATTCCTGTAAGAACTGATTTGTCAGTAGGAACAATAATCAAGCTTGGACTTCCTCAACCTGAATCACAACATGATAACTCAGACACTTCAGACATACTAAATGATGACAGGTATTTGATTGTGGAACATTGTGTTGATGTCAACCCATTAACTAAAAGAGGTGTATCGACTATAGAGTGTGTTAAACAAAGTTACACCAAAAAGGTTAGAGACCATAAGCCTGCATCTCTAGACCAAGGTACAACAACATGATGAAAACATTTTATGGTATAGTTGAGGATAGACAAGACCCACTTAAAGTAGGTAGGGTTCGTGTTCGTGTCCATGGAATACACAGCGACGACAAACAAAATATTGCTACACCCGACCTTCCATGGGCCCAAGTGTTACTACCGACTACCTCTGCAGGGTTATCAGGTTTTGGAACACAACACGGACTTGTGGAAGGGTCTACGGTATTTGGATTCTTCAGGGATGGAGACCTATGTCAACAACCAGTTATTATGGGAACAACTGCTGGTATCCCTCAATCAGGATACAGAGAAACGATTACAAAAGATCAGTTAACTAGAGATGTGGATAAGGGATTCAATGACCCAAGAAGATTGACATCTAGTGAATATGATGGAACACCCGATGGGCCCAACCCAGCACAGGCACCTAGTAGAGGATTCGGTCTAACGACTGCACTAGACACTGCCCCTAAGATTTACGAGTCAAGAGAGTACAAATATGATGGAACTGGTTCCACTATTACTGAACCAACTCTTACGGCATCTGATCTTCCTTACTATCCATTATACACCGATAAATCAGATTTGTCAAGTTTTGCAACTGGGACTGGAACTTATACAGATAGAGACACTACTAGTGCAAAGGGAATACCTTCTAAAGCAAAACCAGTCTATCCGTACAACAAGGTTATACAGTCCGAGTCAGGTCATATCATAGAAATAGATGATACACTAGGTGTCGAAAGACTTGCAATAGAACACCGTTCAGGAACCTTCCACGAAATTCATCCTGATGGCTCTCAGGTAACTCGAATCGTAAATGATAATTATACCGCAATCCTTAAAGACGATACTCTTTGGGTTGGTGGTAAAGTTAATGTTATCATCGGTGGTGATGCTACTTTGTCGGTGGGTGGTAACTTAAAAGCAGATGTAACTGGGACAACCGATATCACATCCAAAAAGAATCTATCAGTCGTTGCACCACAGATAAGTTTAGATGGTGCATTGGTTAAGATTAACTCATAATGGCTATGACACTACCCATCATCCCTTCGAAGTTTCCGTGTCCAGCTGGAGATATCATATCCCTTCCTACTAAAAAGGAACTGGTGGATGCTCTGAATAAAATTGCTCAGATACCAAGTAAGTTGAAAGTATATATGGTGGAATTGGGGGATGAACTCACTGCAGAAGTTCGTGAAACCATTGAAGGAATCATCAAAGATATTGAGACATTGATGGATAGTATTGCAAACATCCTTTCACCGTATTGGAAAAAGGGTACGATAAGGAACTGGCAAAAAGAAGCTAAAGACGCTATTACAGAATTGTTAGAAGAGTTGCACATATATGTTCCAGTCAAGATAATGGACTTGATTGGTAAGTTAATTCCAGTGACCATGTCGGTTACGATTATGGGTATCGACATTGATCTCCTAAAGTTTATCACTAAGAAAGAACAAGAACGAATTAAGAAACAGATTGAAGATGACATTGATTCATTCTATAAACTAGTACCCGAGTGTTATAGAACCTTCGATGGTACATTTGGTTTAAAGGTAAACGAGTGGAAAGCAAAGGTTACCTTCTCATATCTTAAGAGTGAGATCATGGATTGGATTAATAACTATTACTTCAAAATCTTTGAGAAACTCATCTCTGTATTTAAAACCGTATGGGATACATTTAGTCTACCCAGTCTTCCAACACCATTCGTATTTGATTTGGAAGGACTACTGAACGGTATGATTGCAGATGCCAGATCAAAGTTTAAAGACTCTCCCGAAAAGATGAGGGAGTATATGTTAAAACAAATTGAAGGAATTTCAATTGCAGGGTTCGATCTCATGACTATCATTGGTGGAAAGATTGATGAGACTGTCACTTCTGTAGAAGATCAGATCAACGAATTCATAGTTGACCTTAGAGATTTCAAGATCAATTGGAAGAAGAAGTTACTCTTCGATTGGGTTAAAATAATCAAATCATTTTTGGAAGCCATTGGCCTTGGGGCAATCTTTAACTTCGTTGCATTAACATTCTGTGACTTCTTAAAAATAATAGGTTTTCCAATGAAGATTGACATTACGGTTCCATCAACGGTATAAATAGATATATGGCAATTCAAACTGATATAGTAAATAACGCAAAGATTGTTGCAACCAAACAAGAATGGAGAGATTTGGATTTGTTTTTCAAAGCTCATCCTATCACTGGAGATGTAACGGTTAAGACTGATACCGATGCTGTTAAACGATCTGTAAAGAACATCGTATTGACAAATCATTTTGAGAGACCATTCAAACCAAACTTTGGTGGGTCTGTAAGAGACCTACTATTTGAACTGAACACTTCGAGGAAGTTGAGGAAGGTTCAAAAGAGATTGAAAGACACCATCGAAGCATTCGAACCGAGAGTCGAGGATGTGCAAGTCATCTTAGCAAATGAAGACTCTAACGAACTGAACATTACTATTCATTATTCAATTAAGAATAGTACAAGAAAACAACAAGTTGACTTCACTGTAACTAGGACACGATAATGGCAATTAAGAGCTCACAAATTAATGTAACGGATTTGGATTTCGATTCAATTGCGACTAATCTAAAAACATACCTACAAGGACAAGAAACTTTAAAGGACTATAACTTTGAAGGGTCTACACTAGCCGTGTTGGTCGATCTTCTTGCATACTCATCACACATTGGTGCAGTAAACACAAACATCGCAGGTTCAGAACTATTCTTAGACTCTGCACAGATGAGAAAGAACGTTGTATCTAGAGCAAAGGACTTGGGTTTCATCCCTGCTTCCGAAACGTGTTCAAGTGCAACCATAGAATTAGCAATTAAAAACGTTAAAAATGCAGATGGAACTTACCCGACAGTTAGTCAGATGCAATTAGGTAGAGGAAGTATGTTCTCTACGGTTTATGATGGCAAAACGTACAACTTTGTTGTACCAAATACCGTGAACCCTACAGCCAATGGGAGTACTTACAGTTATGCAAGTGTTCCCATTGTGCAGGGTACGTATGCTTCAGACCAATTCGTATTTGATAATCAAACACCGAATCCTAAGTTTGTTTTATCTAATGAAAGAGTGGACAGAAGTAGACTCCAAGTGTCAGTCAATTCAGGGGGAACAGCAACAACGTTCACACTCTCAACAAACATATCAAATGTTAAAACAACTTCAGCAGTTTATTATGCACAAGAGAACGAAGAAGGATTCGTTGAGATTTACTTTGGTGATGGGGTATTAGGAAAATCATTAGAAGATGGAGACATCATCACTACTACTTATATTATAGTAGATGAGATTCATGCTGATGGAGCCAAGAACTTTACATTGGTGAGTTCAGTCAATGGGTTTAGTGATACGTCTATTACTGTGTCGGCACAGGCAGCTGGTGGTACAGAGAAAGAGTCCATTGAATCAATCAAATTTAAAGCAACGAAGTTCTACACATCTCAGAACAGACTGGTAACACTGAATGACTACAAAGCAAAGGTCACTGAGTATTACCCGAACGCTGATGCAGTTGCAGTATGGGGTGGAGAAGATAATAACCCACCAGTGTACGGAAAGGTGTTCCTTGCAATCAAACCTATGAACTCAGACTATCTTTCAGATACCGAGAAGACGGTAATCAAGGCTAGGTTGAGAGACCTAAATATGTTGACAGTAAGACCCGAAATAGTTGATGCAGAGATCGTGAAGATTCTGATTTCAACAACCTTCAAATATAATGAGAGGGCAACAACTCTTTCAAAAGGAGAATTGGAGTCATTGGTTAAAACAACAATCAACACTTTTGATAATACAAACTTGACTAACTTCGATTCTATCTTCAGACATTCAAACTTAACTAAGACTATTGATGAAGCAGATTCATCTATCTTAAGTAACACAACAAACATACGACTCAAGAAGGGTCTCCCTGTCAAACCCACTCAATTACTCAGTTATACTGTAAATATGGGTAACGGATTATACAATCCGACTTCAGGATATAATGATTCACTAGGTGGTATCACAAGTACCACAGGGTTCTATGCTCTAGGTGACGCAACCAACGTCCAGTTCTTTGACGATGACGGTAAGGGTGTGTTAAGAAGATATAGACTTTCAGGGTCAACAAGAATTTATGTAGATAGTGTAGCTGGTACAGTGAACTATTCTACAGGACTAATTTCAATCAATTCTATCTCCATAACCTCAACGGTGAATGCAGACAGTACGATTGATTTCACACTTATACCGAGTGGCAGCGATGTTGTTGCAACAAGGGGTATCTTAGTTGATATCTCTGCTGACGATATTTCGGTTAAGGGTGAGGTAGACACCATCGCAAGTGGTGAAAGTAGTGCAGGGGTAGGATACAGTTCTACTTCTTCCTCTACATATTAATGATGTATAAAGTGGTGAGAGATGGTAGGTTCCATGCTCTCAGTAGCATCCCATTAACTTGGTTTTTATAGGAGAAAACAAAATGGCAGATAAGAAAATAAGTGCATTAGCAGCGGTATCCGATTCGAGTATCACAGCAGATGACCTTCTACACATTGTAGAAAATCCAGGCGGAACGCCCGTCAACAAGAAAATGACCATCGGTCAATTGTTCGAAAATATCCCTACGCATTTAGCGATAGACGATATTACGACAGTAACCGCTGCGAGTTCTACACTTGCTACATCTTTTGCAACAGCAATCGATTTATCAGGTGCAACAGCAAACGTTCAATTTACTTTGGGCAATGGTACTGACGTAGGACAGATAAAGGTTATCTGGGCTACGACTGAACCAGCAGCATCTTGGAATGCAAATATCCAAGTAACATCATTTGGGCCATCAGCCTCGGCAACAACGAACATCGTTTTGTCTACGATTGGTGAATCAGTGGTATTAATATGGTCAGGAACCCATTGGTTCCCAATTGCAGACTCAGGTTTAACTGCGTCTAGACCAGCAATCACTTAAGAGAATTAATTAACTATGTCTCACGAAAAACAAATTTCGGAAAAGTTATCATACAGACTTCCTTCATTACTCCCCGAGTATTTGAAATCGGAAGCTCCTGCATTTGAAGCTTTCCTTAAGGCGTATTTCGAATTTTTAGAGGCAGAGATATTAACTCTTGAAAGTCAAGGCGAATTAGACGGTTTCGCCATAGAAGACGGTACAGGTTCATTATTATTTGAACCTGCTACCGTCTCACCGTCCCCTACTTCAGAAACATCTAAGGTTATTAGTGAAACTCAGGTGAGTCTTGCAGGGCCATATACAGTAGGTGAGTATATTGTAGGAACAACCAGTAAGTCCGTTGCAAAGATAGAAGTTGTAAACGGCAATTCATTATTCATTAACACAATTTCGGGTAATGGTTTCTCAAAAGGAGAGACGGTTACAGGTAGAAATTCCACACAGAAAGGTATAGTTGCTACCTATAAAGAGAACAGTGTTCTCGCAAACAACAGACTATTAGACTACTCAGACATCGATAACACGACTGAAGACTTCTTGGAGTATTTCCAAAAAGACTTTATGCCTTCGATTGATCTTGCATCTTTACAGAATAGTCGTCTAACAATTAAAAACATCCACGACCTCTATCAAATGAAGGGGACTGGAGAATCATTACAGTTCTTAATGAGATTATTGTATGGTCAAGATGCCACAATAAGATATCCAATTGATGAAACTATTCATGTAAGTGAATCGGGTTACTCTCAACAGAGAAGATTGAGATTGACAATGACTTCGGGAATTCCTGAAGCAAACGACAAGATAACACAATACGATTCAACTGGAAAGATAATCATTGCACAAGCAGTTATTGAGAATGTATATTTCGATAATGTGGACAATTTGTATTCACTAGAGATCATGAACAATCATGTGGGAGTGTTTACCAAGGGAAGTACTGTTACAATCCTTGACAGAGACGGTATAACGACACTTACTGCAACTGTTAATGGTATCATCTCAGACATCACAACAGGTTCATCTAGTTACATTGCACACAATGACAGTGGAGTTATTCTTCTAGAAGACGGTGCTGGTCTATTATTTGAGACTAAGTTGAATCCTTTCGGTTCACTTTACAATCTGAATGATCAGATTAATATCGTTGGTTCTAAAGATGACACCGACACCACAGAATCCCTTGCAGTTGTAAATGGATTGATAGAAGGTGGTATCACCGAGATCATGATCGAGAGCAGAGGTTCTAGTTATGAAGCGGGTGATCTAATTGTATTTGAGGGTGGAAATGGTGATGGTGCAGAAGCAGTCATTGGTTCTATTGTAGATGCCATCCTACTGGAAACTGAAACCAAACCCGAAGGTCGTGATAGAATATTTGTTACCGAGTGGGAATTTACTGCAACAGCAAGTCAAACAGTATTCGGTGGAGCTTCAGTCACAGATGACTATAACAATCTTGTTATTTTTAACGATGACTCAGTTAGAGTTTTCGTAGATGGTATTGAGAAGGTCAGAACTGCAGACTTTACTACAAACAATGATAGAGTCACATTCGTTTCGGGATTAACGGTTGGCCAGACGGTAAACGTATACCTTTCATTTAACAGTTTAACATACGAAGATGATTCCCCGATCAACCACGAAACTGCCACTGGTGAAATCAGAAGTGTATTCATTAAGTCGGGTGGTAGTTACACTACAGTACCTAAGGCATTCCCAGGCGGTTACATTTATCTGAGTGATCTATCAGGATATTTTGTAAATGGAGTTGTTACAGGAGGCACTTCGGGTGCAACTGCAACCATCTCAAGAATTGAAACACAACAGAAACGACTAGTTGTTAAGAGATCATCTACCGACACTGGAGTGTTCCAAGTTGGAGAACTAATTGAGAGTGGTGACACAGAAAGAGCGTGTACTCAGGTTAACGTTTCAAGTGGAACAGGTGCAAAACTATTTGTATGGTCAGACACAGCAGGTGGTGTTGCATCCATAAACATTCAAGATCAGGGTAACAAGTTTGATGGAGATGGTATTTTATCATCCACATCACACTTCCCTATGTTAATCACTACACCTAGTGCATCACTTACAAGAGATTTAACATTCACTGGTGATATGTCAGGGTCAACTGGTAAAGTTGTATCGTATGATGCAGACAGACACATTCTAACCTATTCAAATTTAACAGGTGAGTTCTTTCAGAACGAACCAGTATCATTTAATATCTCAGACAGTTTTAAAGTATTGAAGTCATCCATATTCGATGGACGAGGATTGTTTGCTGGTGAAGGTATTATCGAAGAACAGATCGTTGGTGATTACGGTACTACAAATGCTTATGCAAGTAGAATTCATGATGGTAAGTTCTATCAGTCACATTCATATGTTGTAAAAGTTGGTGAGTCCATTAACAAGTGGAGAGGTGTAGTTAAAGATTTACTTCACCCTGCTGGTCATATCTTCTTTGGTGAAGTGGCAATTAAAAATCTTATCAGCACAGTAGCGGACTCTCAAGTACGATTCCTTCCTACGATCATGATACCATTGACTACCGATGTTAGTATTACAGATGCATTCTCGAACAGTGTTAAAAAGGTTCAGATTTATACATTAGATCATGAAGACCTTCTCATGGAAACTGGGGATGGAATTCGAACTGAAGATGGATTTGGTCTTCTCGTCACTGAAAATGGTGCTAGGGATTTACAACCAGCATTACTGGCACTAAGAGAGGCTGGATACGCTGCACCCAACACTAACCCAGTAGATGGTGGAGCAATTCCTGCCTATGCAGTAGTGGGTGGTATTGAGACTGGTAAAGGAACCGAGTACTACGACTCTGAGATGAGGAGTAGAAAACTCAATATTACCGTTATAAATAGTGTTGCAAGTGCAATTGCACAGAGTTCACCTAGATTAGATTCAGTAATGTCTGTATTGAATCTTCGTAACATAGATAATGGTTGGGTAGTTGTTGAGGATGAAAGAAACCGATATGGAAGGCCTGCAGATCAAGGAAAGACTCATGTAGTCTATACTCCTAGTCAAGCAGAGACACTTGTATATGAAGATGGTACAATTATTCTAAGAGAACCACAACCCGACTACTTGAGATTTGAAGAACGAGTTAGAAGAAATGTAACTGTTCAAGGTGTGTCAGGCGAAAGAATTATATCAGAAGATGGTAATGATCTATTCAACTTGGAAACAGCAACGACAATAGAACCAGTTGAACATTTCGTAACTGAAAGAAGTATAGAAGTAGAAAGTGGATTGTTCCTTGAAGATGGTCTTGGTGAAAGACTTATATCAGAAGATGGAACAGCATTTATTCAAGAGGGTGTGTCCGAAACAGGACTAACTTCGTTTGTCCCATTTGGGTCAACTCTGAGAACCCTAAATATAATCACAGGACAACAGACTTACGATATCTCTTACTACGTGAAAGATGAAAGTGATGATGGAGTTATGTTGGAAACTGGAAGTGGTAACGTTCTAAGTGAAAATTCGAAACCCGAAGGACTACGAATTAACGACCTAGATGCCTACTTCCCTAATTTACATTTGCCTGAATATGAACTTCAAGCAAGAAAAAGAACAAATATTACATTTAGTGCATACATAAAGTCTGCATGAAGTTATAAATAGTATTATAAATATCTGAGGAGAACAGAACAATGGCAGCAATTATTACCGAAAAGTTTAGAATTCATAATGCTAAACAATTCAAAGAAGATTTCAGTGCAGCTGAAACAGCATCATCAACCTACATATTCATTGGACGACCATATGATTGGGCAACCGAACCAGTAGCTCCAGCACCTGCTAACGCAGTTGGTGAAGAGATTGATTCATATTCAGACATGATTGCACTTAAACAAGTGGCAGCTGCTGATGTATCACACGGTCTTACTAGATATGATTGGACTTCAGGAGTAACTTATGATGAGTATGCACATAACTATTCAGCATCTAATCTAACTCCTGCGACTTCCGTAAACAACCTTTACGATGGACGATTTTATGTGATGACCGATGAGTATCACGTATATAAATGTCTTAGAACTGGTAGAGCTACTGGTGGTGCAGTTGTTGGTTCAACTGTTAAACCTTCAGGAACTTCTGCAACAGCAATTGTTGCAACTGCTGATACTGGTGCTACTATGTATGGGTATCTTTGGAAATATATTACAACTGTGACGGCCTCAGAAACTATCAAATTTGTAACTAACGATTTTATCCCAGTTAAAACTATGGGTGTTCAAACCGAGATTGACGGAGTTGCAGCTTTAGGTGCAACAGTCGCTGATGATGGTACATCTCAGTGGGATGTCGAGAACAGTGCAGTAGACGGTGGTGTTCATCACGCAGTAGTGACTGCTGGTGGTACTGGTTATACAAACGGTGATGGTTCATACGAAAATATTCCTGTAGATGGGGATGGTTCGGGTGGTGTTGCAACAGTTCATGTTGTATCAAACGCACTCTCACACGTTACAATTACAACTGCTGGAACTGGTTACAGACGTGCATCAATTAACGTTGCAGATATTCCAGGCGGTACTGGTGGTGCAATTACTGTAATCATCTCTCCGTTAATCGGACATGGTGCAGACCCAATTCAAGAACTTGGTGGAAACTACATCATCGTCAACTCTAGATTAGAGTTTGGTGAAGGTGGTGGAGACTTCCCAATTGATAATGACTTCAGAAGAATTGGACTATTACAAGACCCATTCAATAAAGGAACTACTACAGTTTCAACTGCAGCTACCATGGCTGCATATCATCAGATGACACTTCTTAATGCTTCGTCTCTCAATGTTGACGATATTATTAAGAATGCAACTTCGGATGGAAATGGAATTGCAGTATCAAGAGTTGTATCTAAGACAGGTAATGTAGTGTCACATATTCCAGTTGCAAATAGTGACGGTGGATATGTAGACTTTACTACTTCACACACTGTATATGTCGGTGGAACTACTATCAGCACAATAACCGCAGTAGACGCTGCTTTCCCTGAAGTTGAAAAATACACAGGGCAGGTTTTGTATGTTGAGAATCGAGGTGCAGTAACAAGAGCAGCTGACCAAATCGAAGATATTAAATTAATTATTGAAATGTAAGTAGTGTCCTTCGGGACACCCTACATAATAATATATAAACGAGTTAGGAAACTATGGCTGAGAAAACAGATTTAAATGTATCACCTTATTACGAGGATTATGACAGCGACAAGGGCTTTCAGAAAGTTCTTTTTCGTGCTGGTAGGGCGTTACAATCTAGAGAATTAATCCAATCACAATCAATTCTTCAAAATCAAGTTGAAAGATTTGGTGATCATTTCTTTAAAGAAGGTTCTATAGTCCAAGGTGCATTAGCCGATTTGGATATGGACACCTATTATGTCAAAGTTAACTCTGCAAATCCTAACGCTGGTGGTGATGCCAATGTAAGTGATTACTTAACTGCATCTCACAAGAAATTCTATAGAGGCAAAACAACTGGAGTTGTTGCACAGGTGTTTTCATCTAGTGTAGAAACCACCACAGACAGTGCTTGTCTGTTTGTTAAGTACTTGCAACAAGGAACTGATACTAAAAACTCATTTGCATTTAGTTCTGCAGAAGAACTACAAGAAGTAACACTAGGTGAAACAGGCATCGTTGCAATTGTAGACTCAAACTTGAATGAATATCAGGTCGGAACTGTAACAGCAACCAATATCATTAGTGGTCGAGCTTCAATTGCCAAGATAACCGAAGGTATCCTATTCATAAGAGGATTCTTTGTTAAAGTTCCAGCACAAGAACTAATTCTAGAGAAATTCTCAGGAGCTCCTTCTTACAGAGTTGGTATATCAATTGTAGAGAGTCTAATTACCGCAGCTGGTGATTCCTCATTAAACGATAATGCAACAGGGTCAACAAATGAGAACTCGCCTGGAGCAGACAGATTAAAGTTTGCATTAACACTTAATAAGTTCTCTCTTGGTAGCACTACCGATACAGACTTTGTAGAACTGATCAGAGTTAACAAAGGTATCATCGAACTACAGGTCAATAGACCTTTGTACAATGAGATTGAAAACACACTTGCACGAAGAACATTCGATGCAAACGGTGACTTCGTTGTATCACAATTTACAGCAAGTTTAAGAGAACATTTGGACGATAGTACCAATAGAGGGTTCTACTCTAAACTAAATGGTGGACTTGAGAACAAGTTCGTCCTGCAAGTATCTGCTGGTAAAGCATATGTAAAAGGATACGAAATAGATAAAACTGGTGCAACGTCATTGCCAATGTATAAGGCAAGAACAACAGTTGCACTAGCAGATGCAGTTACACCCATTCGAATGGGTAATAGACTTAAGGTTCATAACGCCGAGTCAATGCCAGAATTTGGTAATGAGTCTACAAATACTCAACCGTTTAAAGAAGTCGAGATATATGCCGAGGTCAAAGGGTCTCAGTCAGTCCAAATTGGATTGTGTAGAGTACGAGACATAGATATAGTCTCAGGTACATCCAGTGCAACTGGTGTCTATACTGATGCTTCCATATGGAACATGTATATGTTCGATATCAAGATGTTCACCAACCTAACTGGTTCGGCTGTAACCGTAAATAACTTTGTTGCTGGAGATAAGGTTACAGGTTCAGTCTCAGGTGCAACAGGTATAGTCGCAAAGAATGTCAGTGCTGGAGCAGCTAGTATCATGGTTCATGATGTGGTTGGAGCATTTGTTGCAACTGACGCCATATCTACAGTAGGTTCAGGAAACACTGCCTCCATAGCTTCTTTATCTGCAACAGGAATAAGATCATATAACATTGATCGTGCAAGGTCTCTTAAACAGACTCCTTTAATTAGTTCAAGTAGAGCAGTATTTAAAGCAGATATCGTAACCGATTTAGATAACACACTAACAGGTAGTGTTACACTTGCAGCTTCAACTGCCATGACAGGTTTTGCTACAAAATTCTTGACAGAATTAAAAGAAGGTGATATAATAAGAGCAGGAACAGCAGCTGCAGTGGTTATTGCTTCTGTCACCGATGATACAAATGCAGTCTTAGTGGGTGCTTATGCAGAACCCTTTACAGGTAATGCTGTTAGAAGACGTGCAAGATTGTTTGACCAAGATCAAACCGCTGCCATCTCATCATTCCCTAGAGATTGGATTGCATCATCTACCCCTAAATCTATTACTGTTAAAAGACAACAGATAGTTACAATCACAGGCAACAAAATATCTCTCACAATAACTGAAGGGGCATTTGGTGCAAAGAGTACTGACAATTATACAATTTCAGTTATCCAACAGAACACTAATACACCTGTATTATTGAATGGTGATCTTCTAAATGTAGATGACTTCACAGGAAGTCCCAGCGGTGGAACCTTTGAACTATCAGGGTTTGCAACTGCAGATAATGATACCGTACTTAAAGTCACTTCTACTGTAACACTAACTTCAACAATTGTCAATAGAGACAAGAACATTAAGAAGGCTAGAGTTCTTAAAGTTGGTTCAGCAAGAAGTGCTAATGGTTTCTATGGAACTGCATACGATGATAAAGATATTTCTCTCGGTGTTGCAGATGCATTTAAGGTTCGTGCAATCTACGAAGGTGTTGGTGGTACTACGCCAACTCCACCAAATGCAGTTATAAATGTAATAACTGGAACATTCGTACCGTTTGAAAAAGTCATTGGACAAACCTCTGGCGCACACGGTATTATTATTAATTATGGTGGTGATGATAACACATCATACTTCTATTATGTCTCAGGAAAGTTTGTAGCAACAGAAAGTATTGTTGGTCAGACATCTAATGCACAAGGTACACTTACTAGTGTATCAGAAGGTTCTGCAAACATAACAAGTCGATACTTCTTTGACGATGGTCAAAGGGATGGTTTCTATGATCTTGCAAAACTGGTTAGAAAATCAGGAGCTCCTGCACCGTCAAATCCAATTGTAGTAGTATTTGATTACTTTACTGCCTCAGGTAGTGGAGACTTCTTTGATGTTAATTCATATGCAACAATAGATTACAAAGACATTCCAGTTTACTCTCCTAACAGAGTTGACTTAGGTGGATTAGAACCCGATGGAACATTTGAACTTTCAGACTCAGTTGACTATAGACCAATCGTAGGACAGATTCTTGGTCACACTGATTTTGATACAGATACTCCAAACCCAGCAAGTCCAATAGATTTATCCAACAACTCAAGTGGAGCAGTTTTTGCACCATTTGGATATGTGAGTGGTAGAGATTTCAGTAGTTCACGAACAGGTATAACAGCAACAGGTGCAAGTGCCACAGACACACCTCAGAACACTACAAGTTTTACTAGTGACATTACCTTCTATGTTGGAAGAATCGATAAGATATTCTTACATAAGTCGGGTCAGTTACAAACTTCTACAGGTATTCCTGCACTATCACCAACAAGACCTAAGGCAGTTGACGAGGCGATAGAGTTATTTGAACTGTATATGCCTCCTTACACCAATAACATTAAACAAGTTAAAGTAAGATCACAAGATCATCGTAGATTTACGATGAAAGATATCGCTAGGATTAACAACAGAGTTGGTAACTTAGAACGAATCACGGCTCTTTCATTATTAGAAAGAGACACCCAAACAAAACAGATACTAGATGCAGATGGATTTGATAGATTTAAATCAGGATTCCTAGTAGACAACTTTAGAGGACATAGAGTAGGTGATGTAAACCATCCCGACTATCAGGCGTCTATAGATGCAAAACTAGGTGCAATGAGACCTAAAGTATATTCACAGTTCTTTGATATTGAATTGAACACTACAACATCTTCAAATTACCAAAAGACTGGAGACTTAATTACTCTACCTTATACTGAAGGTGTGTTTGCTTCGGTTCCTGTGGCATCACGATCAATCAATGTTAACCCATACAATGTATTCTCTTTCGATGGAAACATTAAGTTAACACCTGAAACCGATGTGTGGCAGGATACAGAACAACTACCTGAAGTTAGAATTAACAGAGAAGGTAACTTTGACGCAATTATGGCTGAGAATGCCAATGCACTTGGTACTGTTTGGAATGCATGGCAGACAACTTGGGCAGGAGAACCTACCGTTGTTTCTTCCGAGGTTCAAGCAACTTCGAATGGTTCGTGGAGTGGAGACCCAGCACAAGGTGGTGAGTGGGTTGCTGGTTTGCAAATCACTAGAGACATCACTGAAACAGTTGAGACTCAAACACGAACAGGTGTATCAACAAGTGTTGTAGAAGACTTCACGGAATCAAGAAACGACAGAGTTGTAAGTATATCACTTATACCTTTCATCCGTTCAAGATTTATTGATATTGACGCAACAAACTTAAAACCTAACACAAACCATTACTTCTACTTTGATAGTATGAATATTAATAAGTATGTAAGGCCATACAGTGCAACGTTTTCTCAAGACGCTGCTTCATTTGTTACTGGTTCTAGTGATGAAGACTTCCTTACACTTGCAGCTAATTTCCCACTACATTGTAAATCAGATGGTAATGGTAGACTAAGAGCAGTATTTCACTTACCTAACAATAACTCTCAGAGATTCCCTTGTGGAGCTAAAGAGATGACCATCACTTCGAGTTTCTATAACTTAGGTACTCCAGCAAGTATTGCATCAACAGTTTATCAAGCACAGGGTATGCTACAAGCATCTCAAACGGAGATTACATCTACTCGAAATGGTAGGGTTATTACTTCAAGAACTACTGGTGAGAGACAGGTAATTAAGAAAGGTCAACAAATGAATGGGGGGGTATTTGACGGTGATGCACCAGCAATACCTGAAGTTCCAGTTGATACAACGCCGGTGATTGGTTGGCCAACTGGAAACGATAATGGAACTCCAGTAACATTACCGCCACCGCCAGTAGTGACACCGACTTTACCACCGCCTGAGCCACCAGTACTGACGTTTCCCGACCCAGTTCCACCACAGATTCCAGTGGAAGATCAATTCATTGATCTGTGGACTACACCGAGATTTGAGCCTGGTGATTTTGGAGGTGACGATAGGAAATGGCGTGACCCTTTAGCTCAATCATTCTTGGTAGATGCAAAAGGTGGATTAATGTTAACATCGGTTGACGTATTCTTTGCGACTAAAGATACCACAATGCCAGTTTCTATAGAAGTTAGAAACATGGTTAATGGATATCCTGGCCAAATAGTAATGCCATTCTCTACTGTAACAAAGAATCCTGCTGATGTCACAACTTCAACAGATGGTTCGTCTGCAACAACATTTACATTTGATTCCCCAGTTTTCTTAGAACAGGGTAAAGAAATGTGTTTCGTTGTTTCTACAAACTCTGACTCGTATGAGTGTTTCATATCAAGAATGGGTGAGAAAGACTTAATAACATCTCAGACAATTGCAGGACAACCATATGCTGGTTCATTGTTTATGTCACAGAATGCTTCGACTTGGACTGCAGAACAGACAGACGATCTTAAGTTTAACATAAAGTTTGCTCAATTCTCTATCAATAAGACACCAGTTCTAAAATTTGATAATAAACCTTTACCAGTTCATACATTACAGTCGAATCCAATTGAAACATTTAGTGGACAAAACTATGTAAGAGTGTTAAACTATTCACATGGTATGTACTCTACAACGTCAAACG
>TARA_R110000851_G_scaffold86648_4_pt1 | contig 19247 bp, 16 predicted proteins | sample TARA_R110000851 | Tara Oceans TARA_R110000851 (sample SAMEA4397627) | marine metagenome | biome: Polar Biome; feature: [DCM] deep chlorophyll maximum layer (ENVO:01000326); material: water (ENVO:00002006), including particulate matter (ENVO:01000060) such as... | depth 17 m
AGCCGACTCCACGGCCCCTTTCCCCAGAATCGGCAACTGACTGGCCGTGGAGGAAATCACCATATCGGCCCGGGGTAAAAAATCGGGTATTTCCGAAAGTAAAATGGCCTGTGCACCAAACTGGAGGGCCAGATCCTGCGCTCGACTGAGGGTGCGATTGGCGACCATGATCTCCTTCACCCCCTTTTCCCTGAGATGACGGGCCACCAACTCCACTGTCTCACCGGCACCAATCAACATCGCCCGCACCTCGCGGAGATCGGAAAATATCTGCTGGGACAAACTGACCGCAGCGTAGGCGACAGACACGGGATTCTGGCCAATAGCCGTTTCTGTGCGAACCCGCTTGGCAATCGCAAAGGCCTGCTGAAACAACAAATTGAGCTGAGTAGAGACTTTGCCGGCTTCTCTGGCCACGGCATAACAGGATTTCAGCTGACCGAGGATCTGCGGCTCACCCAACACCATGGAATCGAGACCACAGGCCACTTTCATGATATGCCGGACGGCATCATTGTCCCGGTACAGATAATGGCAGGGGTATAATTCAGGCAGGGTGATACGGTGATAATCCGCCATCCAGCCCAGGGCCTGCTCGGGCTCATTGCCGATACCGTAAATCTCTGTCCGGTTACAAGTCGACAGAATCGCGACTTCTTCAATACCGGCGTAATCACACAAGTGCTGTATCGCTTCAGCAGTCTGCTCAGGGGCAAAGGCTACCTTCTCCCGGATATCGAGAGATGCGGTGCGGTGGTTGATCCCTAGGGCAAAAATCGTCATTACAACAGTGCTTGGCAGTAGATCGGCAATTGTCCGGTTCTGGCTAGGCAAAGACAAGCGGTATCGAATTTAAGCCGGACTGCAATATTCCCCTTTCGTTATTGTCTGAGTTATTGGATACAATGTTGCCATCGCGGGTTGCGGCTCAAATGAAATCACAGCCGTACTTTTCTCATCATAATCGACAGAGCACCAGGCTGAAGCCAGCCCCTATGAAAACACCCGACCACCTATTACTGACCCTGCTATTGGCTTTCCAGGTACTGACGGGCTGTGCCCACCAGGTGTCTGAACAAACCAATCTCCAGACCTCAGCACCGAAGCAACCACCCACAGAGACAGCACCAGGCCACGTGGCCGTTGAGGCAAAAGCCGCTCTGCCGCCCCGGCCATTTCCCACCGATACTTTTTACGACCTGTTGGTAGGAGAGCTGGCAGGCATGCGCAATCATCTGGATATTGCACGGGAAAAGTATCTGAAGCAGGCCCGAATCACCCGTGACCCCGGTGTTGTCGCCAGAGCGACCAGTGTCGCCGCCTACGCCGAGGATCGTGAAGCACTACTGGAAATGGCACTGTTATGGAGCGATATTGAACCGCAAAATCTCGATGCCCGCAGTCTGGCAGCCCTCTCGCTTGCACGTAGCGGACGACTCAGCGAGGCCATGACACATGCCGTTTTTTCAATGGGTAAGGGTGATGATGAACCGGTCATGTCCATTGCCGTCGCCGCCAGTGGCCTAAGCCCTGAACAGCGAGCGCCGTTGCTGACCGAATATTCGAGCCTCCGGGAGCAATTCCCCGACAACCAAACACTCCTGCTCGCCAGCGCCATGCTGTTCAGTCAGCAAGAGGATTTGCAACAGGCATTGAATACCATTGATCGACTGCTGGAACTGGCACCTGAACAAGAAAATGCGCTCATGTTCAAGGCACAACTGCTCCACCAGCTGGATCGCAAAAAAGAGGCCATAGCCTTTCTCGCAGACAGCCTGAAAACCCTGCCCGACAGCATGAAACTGCGCCTCCAATACGCCAGGCTGCTTTCGGAGGACAACCTGGAAGGGGCCCATGCCCAACTGCGCCTGCTGGCTGACAAACACCCCCGCGATACCGAACTGCTCTTCACTCTGGCAATGGTGAGTCGGGGCCTGGATAAAACTGACGAAGCACGCCAGTTGCTTACCGATCTGGCCCGTCATCCGGGAACTGCTGCAGCTGCCCATTTCGAGCTCGGAAAAATGGCAGAAGAGGCAGAAAATATGGATTCGGTACTGTTCCATTATGCCCAGGTACGCAGTGGCCAACAGCTCCTCCCCGCAGCAGTCCGGCTCAGCCAGTTCATGGCAGGGCATGACGAGCTGAACAATGCCCGGCTCTACCTGCACGAATTGCGACTGAACCATCCCCGGCACTCGGCTCCCCTGTTTCAGATTGAAGCCGAACTGCTTGCCGATCACGGCTCGCTCGATGAAGCCCGCAGCCTGATGAACGAAGCCGTTAACGAACACCCTGACAATAACGCACTGCTCTACACCCGCTCCATGCTGAGCGAACAGCAAGATGACTTCGCCAGCTCGGAAAAGGATCTCCGGACCATTCTTGCCAGGGATGCGAATAATGCCACGGCGCTGAATGCACTCGGCTATACACTGACGGTGAACACTGATCGCTACGAGGAAGCCTATCAGCTGATCACCCGCGCTCTGGAATTAAACCCGGGGGATCCGGCCACCACCGACAGTCTCGGCTGGGTGCTCTACCAGATGGGCAATCACCAAGAGGCCATCGTGCATCTTCGCGAAGCGCTGAAAAAATTGCCGGACCCCGAAATTGCCGCGCATCTGGGCGAAGTTCTATGGGTCTCAGGTGACCGGGATGAGGCCCACGCTGTCTGGCAGACAATCCTCGACAAAGACCCGGATAATGCGACCGTCCTCGAAACCATGGAACGCTTGAAGGAAAACCAGAGATAGCCTCATGCGACTGCTCCTCCCGTGGTTGATCCTGTTTCTTGGCGCCTGTGCGTGGCAAAACCCGCAGCCGCCAGTCTCAATTGCAAACTGGCAGAAACACACAGAGCACTTGCAACAACTTGATCTCTGGCTGCTTGAGGGCAAACTCGGTTACAGGGACAGTCGCGATGGCGGCAGCGCCTGGGTCAACTGGCGTCAATCCGGGACTGCCTTCGATGTGCAACTACACGGGCCTTTTGGCAGCGGTGCAACACGCATTCTCGGTGACGACAATCACGCGGAGCTGCAACAGTCGGGGGAAGACACACTGACGGCCAAATCTCCTGCAGCGCTGACGGAACAACTTTTCGGCTGGCAGTGGCCGGTAGACCAACTGCAATTCTGGGTTCGTGGAATACCTTCACCCCATGAGCCCACAGTGCTCAGAACCCACAATGCAGAGGGCACCCTGGCGGCACTGCAGCAATCCAACTGGCAGCTGGAATTTACCGATTACGAACAGGTTGGCCAGTGGGTGCTACCCAGCCGAATCAAGGGCAATAGCGGGGAGTTCAGCTTCACTCTGATCGTCAAGCGTTGGCATCCCGGGGATACTGTGCCGTGAGGCTATCACTACCCGCTCCAGCCAAGCTGAACCTGTTTCTTCATATTACCGGTCGTCGTGAGGACGGTTACCATAACCTGCAAACCCTGTTTCAACTGCTCGATTACAGCGACCTGCTGGATTTTGAGCGTACCGACACTGGCAAAATTTGCCTCACCGATGAACAGACCGGCGTCCCCGTCACAGAAAATCTGATTTTTCGGGCGGCGCGTTGCCTACAGGAAGATACTGGCTGCGGGCTAGGGGCCAACATCCACCTGCACAAGCGACTGCCAATGGGCGGTGGACTCGGCGGCGGCAGCAGCAATGCCGCCACCACCCTGGTGGGGCTCAACGCCCTGTGGGAGACGGCTTTATCAAAACAGCAGCTGATGGCCATCGGAGAAAAACTGGGTGCGGACATTCCCCTGTTTATTTTTGGCCAAAGCGCCTGGGCCGAGGGCATTGGCGAGCAACTCACGGCCATCGAATTACCACCCGCCTGGTACCTGATTGTCGTACCGGATGCCCATGTTTCAACAGGAAAAATATTCGCCCATCAGGGTTTGACAAGGAACACGCATCCGATCAAAATACGCGCCTTTCTCGAGCGGGGTGGTAGCAACGATTGCCAGGCAGTAGTGGAATCGCTCTACCCCCAGGTAAAAGAGGCGCGCTTATGGCTGGCTCAATTTACTGAAGCCCGATTGACGGGAACTGGCGCCTGCTTGTTCGGCTGCTTTGATTCAGATATCGCTGCAAGGTCAGTACTGGAACAACTGCCACACCAATGGCAGGGCTTTGTTGCTAAAGGGGTCAACCAATCCCCGTTATATCAGCAGCTACCGTCTAAATACTAATATTGGGGTGTCGCCAAGTGGCTAAGGCAACGGGTTTTGATCCCGTCATTCGGAGGTTCGAGTCCTCCCACCCCAGCCATTATTTCTCTGGATTCCTCTGGGCCGCCGGAGACATTTCGAAACTGATCAGGAAAAAGCCGTGCCTAACTTGATGGTTTTCTCCGGGAATGCCAACCCGGAGCTGACAAACGAAATTACCCGTCACCTCGGCCTGAATATGGGCAAGGCTCTGGTTTCACAGTTCTCCGACGGGGAGATCAATATCGAGATCAGGGATAACGTGCGTGGCCGCGATGTGTTCGTTGTCCAGCCCACCTGCGCTCCCACCCATAAAAATCTCATGGAGCTGGTACTCATCATTGACGCACTGCGACGTGCCTCAGCCACCCGCATCACAGCCGTAGTGCCCTACTTTGGCTACGCACGACAAGACCGCCGGGTTCGCTCTATCCGGGTGCCGATCAGCGCCAAGGTAGTAGCAGACATGCTGACCAATGCTGGGGTTGACCGGGTAATGACCGTGGATCTCCACGCCGAACAGATCCAGGGATTTTTTGATTGCGCGGTGGACAACGTCTACGGCTTGCCCGTACTGCTCACCGACGTAGAAAGACAGAATTACGAAAACCTGACCGTAGTTTCACCGGATATTGGTGGTGTGGTTCGAGCCAGAGCAATGGCAAAACAGCTCAACACCGATCTGGCCATCATTGACAAGCGCCGCCCGGAAGCCAATCAGGCTCAGGTAATGAATATTATCGGTGAAGTCGAAGGCCGCACCTGCCTGCTGATCGACGATATCGTTGATACCGCAGGCACACTTTGTAAGGCGGCCGATGCGCTCAAGGAGCAGGGTGCAAAAAAAGTGATTGCCTACTGCACTCATCCAGTGTTGTCGGGCAAAGCCATCGAAAATATTGAAAACTCTGCGCTGGATACCCTGGTGGTCACCAACAGCATTCCTCTGACTGAGGCAGCAAGAAACTGTGTGAAGATACGATCGCTGAGCCTTGGACAAATGCTGGCAGAAGCCATGCGTCGGGTCAGCAACGAAGAATCCATCAGTGCCATGTTCGACTGACAGGCACCGGACAAAAAACCGCCCCTTCGGGCTTTTTAACTCCCGCAAGGGAATTTCAATACCCCCGCCTCGATTCTGGTCGCGGATCAGCAGGGGTAACAACAGGAGTCAAGGCAATGTCCAATGATTTTCAATTGAATGCCCAGGCCCGTGAGGACATGGGGAAAGGTGCGAGCCGCCGCCTGCGTCGTCTGGCCAACCAGGTGCCCGCCATCATTTACGGCGGCCAAAAAGCGCCACAAAGCATCAGTCTCGCCCACAATGAACTGAAACATGCGCTCGAGAATGAAGCGTTTTACTCTCACATCATCACCCTGGATCTGGCAGGCGATTCCCAGCAGGTGATCCTGAAAGATGTACAACGTCATCCATCCAAGCCGCTCATTCTGCATGCGGACTTTCTGCGGGTCAGCAAAACCCACAAACTGCACACCAAAGTGCCGATTCACTTCATCAATGAAGACACCTGTGTCGGCGTAAAACCCGGTGGCGGTATTGTCTCCCGCACCATGACGGAGCTGGATATTTCCTGCCTGCCTGCAGACCTGCCCGAGTTCATCGAACTGGATGTGGCGGCTGTTGAAATTGGCGACATCCTGCATATCTCTGATATCAAGCTGCCTTCCGGCGTTGAGAGCGTGGCCCTTAGCCATGGTGAAGACCATGACCTGCCCGTATTCACCGTCAACAAGCCCAAGTCCGCTGCCACCGAGGAAGATCTCGCTGACGAGGAAGGTGACACGACCGAAGAAAGCAACGGCGACGAAGAGTAAGCTCGGGGGGACCATACCCCCTGAACCTACTTTTCGCGTTAGCAGGCCCCGACATTGGACACGCCCGTTCAACTTATTGTGGGGCTGGGAAATCCCGGCCCCCAGTATGATCGAACCCGTCACAATGCCGGGGCTGATTTCGTTCTGGCGCTCGCCAATCACTACGGCGTCACGCTAAAAGCTGACAATAAATATTCTGGTCTCACCGGCAAGGCCGTGATCAATGGCAAGCCGGTCTGGCTATTGATCCCCACGACCTTCATGAACCGCAGCGGCAAGTCAATTGCAGCCCTTGCCGGGTTTTACCAGATTCGTCCCGAGGCCATTCTGGTGGCCCATGACGAACTGGACCTGAACCCCGGTATCGTAAGATTCAAACTGGGCGGCGGGCATGGCGGACACAACGGCCTCAAAGACACGATTCTTTCTTTGGGGAACCAGCGTGACTTTGCACGTCTGCGCATCGGCATCGGCCACCCCGGTCACGCCAGCGAGGTGGTCAACTTTGTGCTGCGGCGGGCACCGGCATCAGAACAACAATTGATAGATCAGAGTATTGATAGCGCCATCAAAGCCATTGAGCCCACGGTGGTGGGCCAGTGGAACAGCGCCATGAAAGCGCTGCACTCAATCACTCCCTAAACAAACAACGGCATTGAGGTTATATAGTCATGGGTTTTAACTGCGGTATCGTCGGTCTGCCGAATGTGGGCAAATCCACCCTCTTCAATGCTTTGACCCAGGCGGGAATTGACGCCGCAAACTTCCCTTTCTGCACGATTGAACCGAATACCGGTATCGTACCCATACCGGACCCCCGCCAGGACAAACTCGCCGACATCGTCAAACCGGAGCGCATCGTTCCCGCCACCATGGAGTTTGTCGATATCGCCGGGCTGGTTGCCGGTGCCTCAAAGGGCGAGGGGCTGGGTAACAAGTTTCTCGCCAATATTCGTGAAACCGATGCCATTGCCCATGTGGTGCGTTGTTTTGACGATGACAACGTGGTGCATGTCGAGGGCAAAATCAATCCGGTATCGGACATCGAAGTGATCAATACCGAGCTGGCGCTCGCTGATCTGGATACGGTGGATAAAGCATTATTGCGTGTTGCCAAGGCGGCCAAAGGTCAGGACAAGGAAGCGATGGCGATAAAAGACGTGCTGGAAAAAATACAACCTCACCTCAACGAAGCAAAACCATTGCGGTCAATGTCCCTCAGTAGCGAGGAACTGAAAACGATACGCTCGCTTAACCTGCTGACCTTGAAACCCACCATGTATATCGCCAACGTCGATGAAACCGGATTTGAAAACAATCCATATCTCGACCAGGTTAATACGGTAGCCGCCGCAGAGAATGCCGTGGTTGTCCCTATCTGCAACAAACTGGAATCCGAAATAGCGGAGCTGGGCGACGACGAAAAACTCGACTTCCTGCAGGAGATGGGTATGGAAGAGCCCGGTCTGAACCGGGTGATTCGCGCCGGCTATTCACTGCTGGGACTGCAAACCTACTTTACCGCCGGGGTAAAAGAAGTACGTGCCTGGACGATCCCGGTAGGGGCCACCGCGCCGCAGGCTGCCGGTAAAATCCATACCGACTTCGAGAAAGGATTTATCCGCGCCGAAGTCATTGCCTACGAGGACTTTGTCGCCGGCAATGGCGAACAGGGTGCCAAGGATGCCGGCAAGTGGCGTCTCGAAGGCAAAGAATATATTGTCCGCGATGGCGATGTCGTCCACTTCCGTTTTAACGTCTGAGCACGACACCAACGGAAGATCCAGGCTCGCCGCTTCCATTCCACCCCAAACTACTGCGCCCGCTGATGCGGGCGTTTTGCTGTACAGACCGCCATCCAGCCCTATAATGCAGCAATGGCTAAATCACTGAAGGTCCTGATCCTTGGTCTTCTGCTGACGGTCTTGCTACTGGTTGCACTGACGCGCCATGTGCCGGGATTCCAGATCAGCAGCTTCCCAGTGCTGTTCAACACACTGGCGGGAACCGGTAGTCCTGTCGAACTGGAGACCATTACCGACCTGCTTGTCACCCCCAAGGGATTTGAACTCACACTTTTCGCCGACAACATTCCCAATGCCCGTTTTATGAAAACCACCCCGGCCGGTCAACTGTTGGTCAGCTCACCAAAAACCGGCACGGTCTACCTGCTGGCCGACACAAATGGCACCGGTAAGGCAGATGAGCACATCCCGCTAATCGGTGGCCTGAATCGCCCACACGGACTCGATATTCACCACGACGGTGAAACTTCTTGGCTTTACATTGCCGAAACCAATGCAGTAGGCCGTATCGCCATAGACTGGTCAACGGCATCCACTGAAGGCGACTATCAACGATTGGTCACCAACCTGCCCAATACTGGCGGCCACTGGACCAGGACGATCCAGTTTGGAACAGACGGCTGGCTGTATCTCACCGTCGGCTCAAGCTGCAACGCCTGCGAAGAAACCGATCCCCGGCGAGCGGCCATGATGCGCTACCGACCGGACGGTTCCGGCGAACAGATTTACGCCACCGGCCTGCGCAACAGCGTGGGATTTGACTGGACACCCTGGGATAACAGCCTCTACGCCACGGACAATGGCAGGGATATGCTTGGTGACGATTTTCCGCCCTGTGAACTGAATAGAATCAAAGCGGGTGGTTTTTACGGCTGGCCCTATATCAACGGGTTTGGCGACCTCGACCCCGACCTCGGGCAAAACAAACCGGCGAAAGACAAGGCCACCCTGCTCGCCACCAGCATTTCACCGGTGTTCGGCTTTCGAGCCCACAACGCACCACTCGGCATGAGCTTTTTAAGCCATCCAGACCGTCCGGATGGGTACCAACGCACCGCCCTGGTAGCACTGCACGGCTCCTGGAACCGCACCGAACCCGATGGCTACAAAGTCGTAGCCCTGCACTGGGATCAGCAGGGGAACATTACCAGCGAGGATTTTGTCAGCGGGTTCCTACGCCCCGACGATGACGTGATCGGTCGCCCGGTGGATATCGAGGAGGGAAAGGACGGCAGCATTTATATCTCGGATGACTACGCCGGGGCCATTTACCGGGTCCGCTACAATTAACCCTCAACAACTACAGTGGCAGCCTGAAAATACCGCCATGACCACATAGGCACCCCATCCTGCTACCCTTATGCGGCAACTAACCGCAGGCAGAATACACCTTGACAACATCCGGCAAAATCGAGAAAATTCGCGCCCGTTATTCAGGCAATGGCTACGTAGCTCAGCTGGTTAGAGCACAGCATTCATAATGCTGGGGTCGGCAGTTCAAGTCTGCCCGTAGCTACCATATCTTTCAAAGGGTTACGTACGCGTAGCCCTTTTTGTTTCTGCCAAATGCGTGAGATTTGCGTGACCCTCCTTCTGTCTTAGCATTTGGGCTCTTCAATAGCGTTAATGTCGGCGTTGATCCCCGCTCAAAACTCACTTTCTCGGCTGCTTCTATCAGTTCCCCGATTTCCACTGCCGAGTAGTGTGTGGTGATTTGCTTGTTGGTGTGACCAAGCAGCACCATACGCGTCTCAACACCAATGCCAGCAGCGCGCAGGCGACGCCCGAAGGTGTGTTTCAAGTCGTGAACCCTAACCTGAGATAACTCTGTCACGTCCCGCGCCCTGCGCCACGCCTTGTTATTCATCCGCTCCACCGGTTTGTGCTCACCTTTATACTTATAGGTGAAAACGTGTTCCGGATGAATACCCCGCTGACGATTCACAACGGCTCTCGCGACGGAGTTCAGGACCACCAACCGATCTTCGCCATTCTTTACAAGTTCACCCGGTATCAGGAATACACTGGCAGACAGCTCTGGAAGAGAAACTTCCCACTCCCAGCGCAAGCCGCAGACTTCCGCTTCCCGCGTACCGGTATTGACCTTGAACAACGCCATTTCCCTCAGGTGCTTCGGCAATTCGGCAAACAGCCGCTCCTGCTCAACCCACGAAACCGGGTATGGCTTCCTGGCATCTTTCCAATCCAGCATACGAATCAGCGGCGGTGTCTCCAGCCATGGATTGCCGCGATCATCGCGCCACAACCTGGCTGCCAACATCAATACCCGCCGGACAACGGCCAAATCGCGATTGATCGTATTGGACTTCAGGCTCTCTTTTTTGCGTGAAGCAATAAAAGGCCCCAAGGTATCCTGATGCACCTGCCGTAACGCCAGATCCCCGATAAAAGGGTCGAGAATCCTCAGCGACTGGGCATCGCGATCTATACTGCGCTTGTGCTCATTCTCCAGAAGGTACTTGGTGGCTGCCTGGCGAAAGGTGTGATCGGGTTTGATGCCGTACACCATTTCCTTTCGAATCTGCTCCAGTCTGAAGGTCAAGTATTGCTCGGCTTCCTGCCGGTCACCCGTGCCAGTGCTTTCGAAAAGGCGGCCATATCCTCTGATGCGTTTGTCGATTGTCCAGATGCCGTTTTTGCCCCGTTTGACGAGGCCCGGTGTTCTCTTCGACATAGTGAATTACTCCTATGGTTCGTCGAACACCCACAGCGGGACTTATACTGCTCCACCCAGGCATCCATTTCAAGGCGGTCAAAGGCAATTCCCTGTTTGCCAATGGGAATCTCTGTCAACTGGTGTCGCACTTCCCGATTGAAACGGTTCTTGTCCATACCCAGATAGATAGGGGCATCCCGGAGTCGAATAAGCCTTGGCAGGATTCCTTCCATGGCTATCTTCCTAAGTAAACAGCTGTTATCTGCTCGCGCTCATGACCCAACTCGCTGGAGATTTGCAGTCGTGCTTGCTGATCCAGAACCTTTTGAGCTTTGGTGAGCTGCTGACTCGTTGGCCCACCCTGGTTCGGAGCATCCCAGCCCGTGAGATCTCTGTAACGGGTCTGGGCATAGGTATGTCTCAGCCCGTGCATTCTTGATAGCCCTGCATTGGCTGTCTGGCGTTCGTATACTCTTAGCTGTTGTATGTATTGCCGGTCTTGAGGAATCAAGGAATGACTGCCTGCCAGTGCTTTGGCCTGTTCAAGTAGCAGTCGCTGGTGCTCAGTACGGATGGGAATGGTTCTTTCTTTACCGCCCTTGGTCCAACTGGCTTGAAGCCTGATCTGATCGCCCTGATCCGCTTGCCGAGGTTTGATTTTCAGGGCCTCTTCCCGCCGTAAACCAAAGGCGGCCTGGAGTTGCAGGCTAATGCGAACAAAGGGGTCTGTCACATTGTCCAGCTTGTCCTGTTCCAGGATTCTCGCCCTTGTGGTTCCAGTGGAACCATAGTGGCGATCCGGGATGCCATAAAAATCGTTGGATCGGGCAATAACGTTTTGTTTGTTCACTGCCCTCGCCCACCAGCGCAGATTGCTCATCCGGTTCTTGATGGTGCCGGGCGACAGATTCTGTGATTGCCACAGCTTAACCAGGGCTTCCACATGCTTGGGTTTCAGGGAATGTTTACTCATGCGCCTGAAACCCAGTTCATGGAGCTGATCAGCGATCTGGGTTAACTGATGCTCGCGATTGCTGCGAGTAGCATAACTGCCTTCCCGGTTATGGCGACACAGTTGTTTCAATTGGTAGTTCAAGTCTCTCATCAGTGTAAACCTGTGTTGGTTAGTGTTTCTGATCAGCGCCAAGCCGGAGCTTGGACGGTCTGCACATGGCAGAAAGATCACGGGACACAACGCCCAAAATTGACCTGAATATGTCTGGCCATAGACAGCAGGTGTGTTCTCTGAAGAGACCTGGTACCTGCAAACCAATATCCCGGCTATCCGGGTAAGTGGAATTACCTCCTTTATTTAGATCGAGTTAAGGGACACGAAATAGCTGCGTGATGCAGCTAGTAACATTGACTTGGAAGGGTCGAGCCAGACGACAGCTATCAACTGTTGCTGAATGCCACTGCCGAAAGGCTCGCTAACTGAAGGTGTATCCGGCCTATAACAACTACAAAGCTTGACCGGTACAGATTGAAAAGTACTTTTAAAAGTGCAGACCGAAGCCCGCGTAATGAATGATAGGTCTATGCAGATACTACAACTACTCTACTCTGCACTGATGCGATCACAGACCTGTTTCGCACTCTGCTCCGTTTGCTTGCGCAAGGTGGAGCTTGCCTTGCCACTTTCCCGCAGTGGCCGCGGATAGAACCGTTACAACAACATTGGGGGCTAGTTTAGGAACAGATCATCCGGGTGTCATCGTGAAATTCCGGCGCAAACCGTTGCGGTTACTGGTGCGGTCGCCCACGTCACTACCGTAGATGCTGGCAGTGACTTGGGCGTGATCGTGCTACAAGCAGGTACAAGCGTGGTTACAGTGGAAACAGTACAACCTTGATGCGAATTCTAGCCTCTAGCCCAGATACTTGTAGGCGTTTCCATCAAGGAATGACTTTACCCCCTCCCATTGGGGCATAACCTGACTCATCAGCCTGTAAAATCGCTCACTGTGGTTATGCTCGGCCAGGTGGCAAAGTTCATGCAAAATTACGTAATCGATACACTCACGTGGCGCTTTAACCAGATGCGGATTCAATGTCAGTATCCCCTTTGGTGAGCAACTGCCCCATTGGGTTTTCATAGCACGCAATCTCATAGAGGGTAACTTTTCAGCCCACAAAGTTTTTTCGTGTAGAGAAACCAGACACATTTCAAAAGTCCTTTTCGCATGGTCTTTGTACCAGGCATTTAGTAATGATTCGACTTTATCGGAACACCTTTTCTTGACAGTTACCTCAAACCTGCCTCGAAACAATTTAACCTCTTCGGTTCCGGTCGGCTTTTCGTGCACCTTCAGCATGAATTGTCTGCCAAGGTAATAATGGCCTTCACCACTGACGTATTTGCGAGGCGTTACAAAGGCAAGCTGTTGTCCGAATTCTGTAAGCTGCCTGTATATCCAGCGACTACGCTTTTTAACAGCTTTCAACACTTCATCATCAGATATATTGCCAGGTACAGATACCTCAACAATGCAATCGGGATGCACCTTGATTACAACTTTGCTGGTAAGCGCGGGACTATTGATTCGCCGAAAGAAAATTCGCTGATCCCCATAGGCAAACGAATAACCGGCAATGTGATCTGGCTGAATGAATTCGGAAATTTTTATATTCACTGTAGCTTTCTTATAAATCTGACAATCCCACCCGGACAATCTGCACCACCCATTCAACGATAGCTTTGGCCTGATTCATACCGCCACCAATCGCCTTGCATTCCTTAAACATGATTGGCAGCAGCTTCTTGCGTATATCGGCCTCAATGTTTTGCGGGTTAATTGAGTGCTCTGCTACGGATGCTTCAACACTCTTATCAATGGTAAACGCCAACTCCACCCACTTGTCTTGCATTTCCTGATCAATAGCAACGAACACCTCAGGTAATACATTTTTAAATACCCCAAAATACGCCTGGGCATGACGATTACCCTCAAACACATTGGGAATATCCGGTGTCCTGCGCTCATCAACCTGCTCTTCGAATTCTCGAAAAAGCATGTACTGCTTTAATGGATGATTGAACAATGCCTCAGCTTCCTCGATGGCTTTCAAGAGCAGTTTTGAGAATGCCTCCTGCGCATAGGGGTCGTCCCGCAACGACTGCTCAATCTTTTTGGTAATTCGGGTCTTGATGATGTCAGTTTCGTTACGGGTTTTTTCTTCAGACCATTCTTCAGGCTTTTGCGGTCGACCCATTTTGCCAACTTCATAAACACCGGATGACTCTTTTACCTTGACACCTACCACATGCTTATCCATCAGCTTTTTGATCTGATCAGCATATTCATCATATTGCACAGTTTGCCCAGCATCCTGTCTAGCGAGTTGCCGCAGGCTTGAAAACTGTTTAACCGTCTCCTTATAGTGGCGACGGTCCTCATCACTGAAACTTTTATCCTCATAAAAGGTGGCTGATTGAAGGGCAACTTTAAGACAACTGGAAAATTGGGTAAGTGCCTCATAAAAGTCCTCTCGGACTTTGAGGTTCACATCCACCAATTCACCCTCTATTTCCTCCATTCTAGGAACCAGAACCTGACGCAGCTGCTCAATATCGCTCTTGTTTTTAACCGCGGAGAACAATGCCCACAGCTGTTTATATAACTGTGGCAGGCGTTTGTACTCTGTGCTCATCTGCGAATAGAGTCCTGCCAGATCATCTATGTCGTAACCACCCTGGGTACGGGATGCCAAATCCTGATATTTAGCAATGGTGATATCCAGTTCAGCCAGAATGCCGCGATAATCAATCAGCAACCCAAACTGCTTTTTCGGGTGCAACCGGTTAACCCGTGCAATGGCCTGAATCAGATTATGTTCCTTCAAGGGTTTGTCGATGTACAGCACAGCATTTTTTGGCTCATCAAATCCCGTCAGTAGCTTATCCACTACTATTAACAACTTCAGGGAATTGTCTTTCTCAAACCTTTCAATGATCTGTTTGGTGTATAGCCGTTCTTCCTGGCTACCGACATTGTCTTTCCACCACTGCGTTACCTCGGGCATGGTAGATTCGTCTACCGAAACATTACCCTCACGGGTATCCGGTGCGCTGATGACAACAGCCGATTCGAACAACCCGGCTTCGTCCAGATATTTTTTATATTTGATTGCAGAAGCCTTGCTGTCGCAGGCGAGTTGCCCCTTCAACCCTTCATCAATGTTTTTTGCAAAGTGATTGGCGATATCTAGCGCAATCAGATGAATGCGATCATCGGCACTGTAGATTTCCCCCTTGTTAGAGAACTTTTTCTTAAGGTCAGTTTTCTGGTCGTCCGTTAAGCCTTCGGTAATACGATCAAACCAGCTATCGATGGCCCGCTCGTTTACATTCAGGTCAGGAATTCGCTCTTCGTACAGCAACGGAGTTACCGTCTTATCCTCCACCGCCCGCTGCATGGTGTAGGCATGGACAATGGGGCCGAACTTATTGGTTGTTTTATCATCTCTCAGCAGTGGCGTACCGGTAAACGCCACAAATGCTGCATTCGGCAAAGCTTGCTTCATACGAATGCTGGATTCTCCACCCTGAGTGCGATGCCCTTCATCTACCAAGACGATGATATCTGAGCTGTCATTATGGCAATCCGGCAGTTTGATGGCTGTGTTGAACTTGTGTACCAGCGAAAAGATGATCCGCTCCGCACCCTTGCCTATCTGCTCCGCCAACCTGCGACCCGACGTTGCCATGGCTTTGGCCTTGTCCTTTTTGCCCGCCAGCTCACCACTGGCCACAAAGGTTCGGCTTAACTGGTCTTCCAGATCAACCCGGTCTGTTACTACCACGATACGGCATTGCTTTAGGGCATCATGCAGAATCAATGTCTTACTCAAAAACACCATAGTGAAGGATTTACCCGACCCCGTGGTATGCCAGATAACACCGCCTTCACGACCACCAGAGATACTTTTCCTGGTGATGCGTTCAAGCAAGCGTTTAATACCGAATACCTGAGGGTACCTGGCGATAATCTTGCCAAAGCGCTTATCAAATAAAATATAAAAGCGCATCATCTCCAAAAGACGATTGGGTGAAAGTAGACTGATCAGCAATCTGTCCTGCCCGGTCAGGGCCAGCTCTCCGTCAGCAATCAGGTTTTCATACCACTCCCTGTCCGCCTGGGGTCGATGGCTGAACAACGCATTTTTATCTGCAGAACTCAGCTTTCTGTTCTTGATGGCTGCCATATCCACATCGGTGATGTCCTCCTCACGCCAAGTTGCCCAAAACTTTGCATCGGTCAGGCAGGTCCCATAGCGGCCATCCACACCATTGATGGATAACAAGACCTGGCTATAGGCGAACAACTGGGGGATTTCATCCGGGCGTTGATTACGAAGTGACTGAGAAATTCCTTCCGCTATGGTCGGCCCCTTTTGACCTTTTCCATCGGGACGCTTAGCCTCGATCACCACCAGGGGGATACCGTTTACAAAACAGACAATATCCGGCCGCCGGGAATCCACACCGCCACTTCGAGTTACTGCAAATTCCTCAGTTAACTGGAAGCTGTTGTTCTCAATGTTCTGCCAGTCAATTAGCGGGATGGTCGGGCTGGCTTTTTTTCCATCCACAAACTGGGTAACGGAGATGCCATACAGCAAATGGTTGTAGAGTTTCTCGTTGGCTATCGCCAGGCCTTCATTCAAGGCCGGACTGCATATCTGACCAATCAACTCGTCAATGGCGCTTTCGGTCAGTCGATGTTCCTTACCTGCAAAGCTGAATCGCCGCCGCTCCAGTTGCTTGCGTAACTCCCCTCTCAGCACCACCTCATTTTCATTGCCGTAGCGTGCAGCCAATGCCTTTTCAGGAGGAAGGAACGTCCAACCCAGGTTAGTGAACAGCGCTAATGCCGGTATCTTGGCGCTGTATTCCTCCTCAAATTTTGGGGTAGCAGGGCTCATTACCAATACTCCGGCTTCTTGATGGGTTTCTTTTTCGTTGCTATTTGCAGCGGAAGATGGCTTTCACTAAGCTCTTCATCCCGGATATGCTTGCGTGTCCAATCAGCGAAGACACTCAACTGCTGATTTCCTGGGCGGTGATTACTTGATGCCCGGACAGGGATTACGACTCCTATCGTGATATCTGAACCGTAATCTTCTCGAAGAGCCTGCAACGCGGGTGACAAGTCAGTATCGTTTGACACAAAGATGACCTGTTCCGCCCGGGCCTTTGCTACATCTCGATACGCCTCTAAAGCAATGTTTACATCTGTCTGTTTTTCTTCCAGACGCCAAACGTCTACCCGCTGGGTCTTGTCTGGCGGTTGCTGAAAGGCCAGCAGTCGAGCCTTTTCGAGACTGTAAAAGCCCTTGATAATCTGTATTTCGGTGGGGTAAAGCTGCTCTAATGCTCGGTGATATGACTGTTGGGCCAATTGGGCAGACTGACCGTTAGAGGCTACTTTGGCCTTGATATCAGCCGTGAAGAACTTGATGGTTGTGACTTCAGCGTGAGGGTTCTGTTCGTACACGATTTTGTCGGTGAACAGGGATTTTAAATCGAGCCACTTGTCTTGGCTGTGCTTTAAACAGCCATAGAAAAGGTTGTATCCATCGATATAGATAATTGTTTTCAATGGACATGTCCTTTTCCAGACATGAAAAAACCGCCCAGAAGGCGGTTTTTCCGCCCTAAGCAGGAGCCAACTGAATGGCGCTGCAAAGGGTGAGTCGTGTGTAAATTATTATCTCTACCTGCCTCTTTGTCAAGGTGAGTAACGTCTACTGCGTTGTTTGGTGTGATGGTTTCTAACGTGTTGAAATTAAATAATAGAATTTTGTCTCTGGCTGTGGTGAGAGGCCGGGTAGCCAGTGTGTAAACACATTTGTCTTGGAGGATGGGAACAAAGTTGTTCATCTTGGTCTCATTCATCCTCAAGCGGTTTCTCTGAGTTCTACGTCTTCGAAAACAAAGAACTTGTCGAATGAATAAGCCCAGTCCCCCTGAACCAAACAAGTATCATCCAAATCAAATGGAACCACCCAAATGTTCAATTTTTGATCAAATTTGAAAACCGGCAGGGGGGTGGTGAAGCCTTCATGTTTGGGATAAATCAACATCATGCTCCCTTCACCATTCATGTACTTCAGGCCGTAGCTATACAGTTGATAAAGATCAGATTGGGATATACCGTATTTGGAATCTGTAGTGTTCTTGACGGCTTCAAGTAGCTTCCACTTCATATCGAGTATGGCGAACCCGGTAGGCGCTTTAAGCAGTAAGTCGGGTTGTAGCTGGAACCACTTCTCTTCCTCTCTCTCTGCTTTGGGTTGGTGAGTGACAAGGTATTCACTACTGGCTTGTGGGCGAGAATTCACCCCCGGTGCTGTCTGCTTTGAGAGATTCACTGTTACGAAATTCTCGAATAGCTTTTCCATGGGGAACAGCATGGCAATGCCTCTGTGCTCTCCCTTCTGGAAATCAGGATTCATTCGCTCAAGAATTAGTTGGCACCAAGGCTTTATCGCGTCATAGGCTTTCATTAACTTGTTGCGCTGCCACCGCTTTATATCCTGTTGGGGGTGGAGGCAGGGCTTGATATCAATCAGGTAGTGATTAAGCTCGTTCGCCAATCGCCAGTTTTCAGGGTGCTTGGTGATTTTGAAGGCATAACCCAAGGCGGTTTTCAGTAACCGATTTTCTATTCGGTCAGGGCTGAAGATATCATGCCGAATATGGAACCACGTGGCTCTGTCGGGTGTCTGGCGGCTCTGGCGGGCCATATCCAATTGACCACGTATGAAACGGCTCTCCTCCTCAACTTGGGTATAGTCGAAACGTAGACCTCTCCTTACCAATTGAGCCAATTCGGTCAGAAATTGTTCAATCACCCATTCGTGCAGTGGCATATCTGATCGTATGAGATCAGCTGAATCTGCTTCTCTTGGCTTGAGGTGGAGGGCAGAAGCTAGCATCTTTCTCAACAAAATACGGCTTTTTGATAAGTCCGCTTCACTGGGCTGACTCTGTTGAATCTTGGGTAGTACTTCGATGGCTTCGCCAGTTGGGGATTGCAGGTATCCCACATAACTTTCCAGCTTGATCGTTTTACGGCTTTTCAATGCGAGAATAGGAGAGTCCCCTTTCCAGCGCTCTTGCAGCTCCAGAAGCCAATCAAACGTAGCGGTTGAAACTACGCCCAAATCAAGGCTGGAGGTATGGGCTTCCTCACAAGTTATATGCGCGTACTCCCTAACCTTGATCACTGATCAATTGCTCCCGTTGAGAATGCCTTGGTAGGCTTCCGGCAATGTGAATGCATTGGGATTGATCGAATAACGTCGATCTGAAATTTGTTCAGCGACCTTTGAGCTAAAAAGTGAAGTGTGTGGGGTGGTTCCACCGGGCTTGACGAATCGATGATCTTCCGGTTTCTCAGGATCATTCAGAATCCACCCAATCCGCTCCCAGTCGTCGAAGAAGTATTCCTGTAGGAGTGGAAGAATGTTGCGCTTGAAGATATCTGCAAGTTTTGACTGTAGCTCTTCCTCTTTTGCCGTCTTAAGAGGTAATAGATAACTATGTCCAATCAAGTGATCTCTATCCAGTAGAACTTCTATTCGCTGGTTTATGATATTAAGCATTTCTCCCATATCGATATCGTAAACTTCTACCCCTTCCAACAACTCTGGCTGGGGTGCCATTATCAACTTCCATTTTATTAAGCCAGGAGCGCAAGGTCT
>TARA_R110000851_G_scaffold107051_3_pt1 | contig 19243 bp, 12 predicted proteins | sample TARA_R110000851 | Tara Oceans TARA_R110000851 (sample SAMEA4397627) | marine metagenome | biome: Polar Biome; feature: [DCM] deep chlorophyll maximum layer (ENVO:01000326); material: water (ENVO:00002006), including particulate matter (ENVO:01000060) such as... | depth 17 m
TAGTGGAGTAGGCACTCAGTCACGCCACTTAATAAATGGTTTAGTAAAAAAAGGTTCTTGGTCTGTCAGACAGTTCGGAGCCGCAATGAAACACGACAATTATGACGTTGTTACCTTATCTCCAGATTTTATAATTAAGCCGATAGATGGTTTTGGATCTAAAGATATGTTAAGGTTAGCTCTAGCTGTAGAGAAACCCGACATATTATTTATATTTACAGATCCTAGATTTTTTTATTGGCTGTTCGAAATGGAAGATGAAATACATCAAGTTTGTCCGCTGGTTTGGTGGCATGTTTGGGACAACAAACCATATCCAGAATATAATGATCCATTTTATGAATCAACAGATTTAATTAACTGTCATAGTCACCATACGTATGAGCAATTAGTCGAACATCATCCAGACAAAACTAATTTTGTCCCACACGCAATACCTCCGGAATTGTTTTTTCCAGCTACTGAAGATCAAAAGAAAGAATGGAAAGTTCAAGTTTTAGGTAAAGAAAGGGAAGATCACTTTGTCGGATTCTGGGTTAATAGAAACGCCAGACGGAAAAGACCAGGCGATCTGTTGTGGTCTTGGAAACTTTTTCTAGATAAATTACAAGAAGATACCGGCGAGAAAAAAGCAACACTTGTAATGCACACTGATCCTGTTGACAAAGAGGGTCCTAATCTGTTCGCTATAGTAGAGAAATTAGGGATAAAAGATAATGTCGTTTTCTCTACAGAGAGAATTGGCTTCGACCAGATGAATGCATATCATAATTTGTCTGACTTCATTATTAACGTATCATATGCTGAGGGATTTGGTCTTTCGACTCTAGAAGCAATGATGACTGCAACACCAATTATTGCCCCATGCACCGGTGGCCAGACTAGACAGGTAGTCGATCATAGAGACGGATCAGAAAATGGCTTTTCATTACCGATCGAATTACAAACACTGGTTGGAAGTCAAACAGTTCCATATATCTACGAAGACTATACAACTGCCGAGACGATATCAGATAAAATATTCAGTATGTGGAATTTAGGCCCGGATGGTCGAAAAGCCTTAGGCGAAAAAGCAAAAGCATACGCAGATTCAGAATTCGGTTACCAAAATACAGTTGATATGTGGCATGATTCAATGATTGAAACTATTAACAACTGGAAGAAAAACTATAATCGATTTACGGTTGAGGAATTATAATGGCTAATATACTAATAAGAGGACCTTTACTAACACAATCAGGTTACGGTGTACATTCGCGACAAGTGTTTTCCTGGGCAGAATCTCGTGGTCATAATGTATATGCCGAGGTTACCCCTTGGGGAATGACCCCGTGGTATATCAACTCTGAATATTGTGACGGATTAGTTGGGAAAATAATGGCTGCAACAAATCCACCGGCACACACACCAGAAATATCGATACAGATACAACTTCCAAACGAGTGGGACCCAAACTTATGTAATAAGAACATTGGTATCACTGCTGGTGTTGAAACAACAATCTGTTCAAAACAGTGGGTCGACGCATGTCATAACATGTCCGCGGTAATAGTACCATCAACTTTCACCGCGGCAACATTTAGTAATTGCGGATTTGAAACAGCAAAAGTAATTAGTGAAACGTATTACAAGACGTGTCTCGAGGAGCCCGAAACACTAGTCGAAATAGAAAGTGTCAAAACAGAAAAAAACTTTTTATTATTTGGTCAAATTACCGGCCAAGATTCTACCCTAGACAGGAAAAACACGCTAGATACTTTAAAATGGTATTTAGAAGCTTTTGCAAACAAAGACGTAGGGTTGTTTATAAAAACAAATACTGGGTCTAACTGTAAGATGGATCTAAGGGTAACTAGAAGACATCTAGCAAACTTTATCAACTCTGTCCGACCTAAAAATTGCAAAGCAAAAGTATATTTGTTACATGGTGCAATGACAGAAAAAGAAGTTGCAAGTCTGTATAAGTCTAAAAAAATAATAGGCTTAATTTCAGCGACTCGTGGTGAGGGATTCGGATTACCGTTACTAGAAGCAGCAGTATCAGAGCTTCCAATTGTGGCCACCAACTGGTCCGGTCATAAAGACTTTTTAGATAAAGGAACATGGCTTGCAGTAGAGAAAAAATTAGCTCCTGTTGCACCCGGTAAAATTGACGGAAACATATTTGTACCCGGTGCACAATGGGCTCAGCCATCTAAATCTGATTTCATAAAAAAGATGAAAGCATTGTATAAAAATAACGAATTTTATAAAACCAAAGCAAAAGACTTAAGCTTAAAGATTCAAGAAGATTTAAATTTTGAAAAAATATGCTGTGAATATGATCAAGTTCTGGAAGGATTATGAGCGTATTACTCCCGTGGATATTATTCGGAACATGTTTTATTGCGCTATTAATATCTTTATGGTATAATTATAAATTTGCAAGGATAATTATTAAAGTTGAAGATTCCGTATCCGAGTGCTTAGAGCTACTCGATGATAATTACATTATCATATCAAGAGTTTTAGAAATACCTATATTTTTTGATTCACCGCAGGTCAGACAGGTAATAGATAGTATAAAAAATTGCAGAGATTCAATATTACATATTGCAAATACAGTAGCAAAAATAGAAGAGGCACAAAGTGAAGAAGATTAAAAAGATAAGAAAAATTAAAAGACCATCTTCCGGAAGAAAACCCTATTTTACAAAAGATACACAGGCTGCAATTAAGAAATATGTGAATTCTGAAGATGAAAAATTTAGGGCCAAAATATACGAAACAGATATCTGCCCAGCGCTAACTAAGTTAAGTGAAAATTTAATATTTGTTTATGGTTTCCACAAACAGCATCCAGATGTTGATGTACTTAAACAAGATTGCGTAATTAATTTATACGAAAATTTGCACAAATTTAATCACGATTTAGGAAAAAATGCATTTTCTTATTTTAATGTCGTCGCTAAAAACTGGTTAATAATTCAGTCTAGAAGAAGAAAAAAGCGTACTGATCGCTTAGTATATATCGATGATAACTGTTTATCGATTGTTGATAAATACGCTGTCGAAGAATACTCAATAGCCCCGTCTCCTGAAGCTGCAATTGATCAAAGGGAAAATATCGTTGCAATGAAAGAGTTATTAATGGAAATTAAAAACAAAGCAAAAAACGATTCAGAAAAAAGATGTGTTGACGCGATACTTCAAGTTTTTGGGAATATTGATGAAATAGACTATTTAAATAAAAGAGCAATATTTGTATATGTAAGAGAGATTTCGGGGTTAAACTCAAAACAACTATCAGTATGTATGAGCTCATTAAGAAAGACATATAGAGACTTAGTAGGTCCAGATAAAAAATATGATATATTTTAGGAGATATTATAATGGCTCAGACTGCAGAAATTACATATGATGAAATTAAAGACAAGGTTAAAGCTTTCGAAAGTCTAATCGATTCTATAGAGAATTTAGGGGGCAAAAAAAAGCAATTATGGAAAGAAATATACGAAAACGCGTTTATCGACAGAATGAATGCATATATGCTGTTTACCGATGCATATACCTCGATGACTGGCGGACTTAACGATCATATTCAAGTTGGTCCTCAAATCGCAAAATACATTGAAAGAATGAATAAAGCAAATGACCAATTAATAAAATTGGCAGAAATAATTTCTAAAGAAGAAGAAAAATCGTCATCTATCAATCCAGATGATATATTCAAGCAGATTCAAGGGTAATGCATGCCTCAAAATCAAATATTTACAGAAGCTTTTGTCGAAGAGGTCATAGTAGAAATCTCTGTAGATGACCTAACTGCAAGAGAAGATCTAGACGTCAGTATTAGCAAAGAGCTAATATTAAAAGCGCCACATAATTCGGCTATAATAAGAAATTTAACTGACGGCGAAGAAAAAACGCAAGTCATAGCATATCCGCTATTCCCTTCTCACATGCTAATGCCTATAAATACAGGCGATCATGTATGGACACTGCAGCTAGGAGGCCAGATATATTGGATAACTAGAAAAAACTATAGCTCAGTAGTAGAAGATTTATCGGTAGTATATCCCGAAAGAGCCGAGGGCCCAATATCCTCCAGCGATGATACTGCAGAGCAGCACTCCCGAGCCAACACTGGGGAAAATATATTGCCAAGGACTCTAAGCACAGTTAAATCAGTTTATAAAGATGACGAAGACGAATATATCAACATACTCAAGGATAAAAGAAAAATCGTATCGGAAGTTGTTCCTAGATTTAAAAAAAGACCAGGTGACCTAGTATTTCAAGGATCAAATAATACGTTAATTTCCTTAGGAACAGACAGAGGGTTTAAAACTGAAGATGAAATCGATTTAACAACACCATCCTCGGCCCTAGACACACCAGCTCAATATTCTGGTACAATCGACTTAGTTACCGGCCGCGGCCGATATTTGCCGGCAACTGCCACTACCGCAGCTGCTCTGGGCGATATTCCTTTTCGCACAGCTCCTCCGATTATTGTTAACGATATGGGTGAACAAGAGGTGCACAAGGATCCGATATCAAATGAAATTCCGGAAAATATAAACAAATCAGAAGGAGACCCGGATTTTGGTTTCGATGCTAGCAGAATATATATTTCTTCTAAAACAAAAGTCGACGAAAATTTCTCGTTAATAAAAAATTACCCCCCGATCCCAGCGGTAATAACCGAAGAAAAAGGTGTAGTACCTGAACCAATCGACGCTGCAGCAATTACAATAAAGTCAGATGAACTCAGACTAATTGCAAGAAAACATATAGCTGCCGACTCCTTTTCCGCGGCCAACACCACAGCAGCTGACGTCAACGGATCGATAAAAATAATAAAAGAAGGTAATCGTGATGCAGATCTTCATTCAACAACAGATGGTGAAGGCGCCGCAGTAATAGCTCTGCAACCCGACGGCACAATAATGATTGATGGTGCAACCATAGTTATAGGAACCGGTAGAGAGAATTCTAACGGCTCTGGTGACCAAGTGTATATAGGCGCTGGAGCAACTGAACCGATAGTATTAGGTAATGCACTTAAGTCAATACTAGACGGTTTCTTTACTGATCTTACGACATTTCTGTCAGCGAAATATGATACACACTTTCATCCTACCGGAGTGGGTCCATCCGGACCACCTACTGTCGTTGGGGACGACGCTGGATCCGGAACTGCGCAGTCAAAATTAGATGAATTTTTATCTAAAGTTGGAAAAACATTGTAATGTTAAACATGGAGCAACTTAAATCAGGGTTATTAGATGCCTTTACAGCTGGAGCGGAAGGAGACGAAAGTGATGCTGCCGCAGAGATTGCAGCTGCAATTGTAGAATACGCTAGTAGCGCCGAAATATTGATGTTACCAGGACCGATATTGATTCCTGCCGCTCCACCATTACCATCTACTGGACAAGGAGCAATGTTGGCCGTTGCAACCGCTGATACTGGAAAGTCGTTGCTAGAGCATAGCATAAAAAACCAGTTTGCAGCGCAAGATCCAACCATGCTCATTCTAGGTCTGGCAATACAGATGTATGTTAATACTAGTTTTACTGTATTCAGCGCACAGATAGGCCATACTGCCACCGGAGCTACATTGATGGTTGCACCGCCGGTACTAGCACCAGTAGTTGCCGCGGGTTTATCTGGTCAAAGTGCAGAATCATGTGCAGGTTTAATGGCATCTATCATCCATATGTCGTTTAAAACTTCTATGTTTAACGGAGCCGGTATAGCTGTAGATGGTGGTCTTGGGGCTGTCGCTGCGCAGCTACTTATATAATTTAATTTATATATAATTTCAGTAGGATCATAATTATGATTCGGAGTATAAATTTATGTCAACTGCAAAAAACCAAAGTACTAGTACCACCGTCACGTTTAAATCTGTCGGTACTAAAATCGACGCATTCAATGAATCTCAGAACACAGAGTCAATACAAAGATTACCTATCGGAATAAAAACCCCTCTTGAACTCGATCATGGCGATTTATTTAAAATGCATTATAAGCTAGAGGATCAAATAACCGATAATTTAAGAAATCTAATAACTACAAATAAAGGTGAGCGATTAGGGAATCCAGAATACGGAACAAATCTAAAAAGAATCCAATTTGATAGTCCGAATAAAGAAGATGCTGAAATACAATTGATGGCAAAAATATCATCTGCAGTAAAAAAGTTCATGCCTTTTGTTAATCTGCTTGATTTTACTACGACACAACTACCTCCGTCTATGATTAACTCTAGTCACGGAGATGCTGCAGGGTTCCCAGAGGGCGCATTATTAATAAGAATAACTTACTCTGTTGCACAGCTCGGGTCCAAAACCAAAGGCTTACAATTACTTTTACCTATGGGGGTTTAAAATGGCGAATACCAAATTACAAAGAAGTTATTTAGCTAAAGATTTTGTCGGTTTCAGAAATGAACTATTAAATCACGCAAAAATATACTTCCCTAATAACATGCAAGATTTTTCAGAAGCGTCCCTCGGAGGAATGTTTTTAGAGATGGCTGCATATGTTGGCGATTCTATGGCATTTTACCTAGATCATCAATTTAATGAGCTAAGTTATGAAACTGTAGTTGAAACTAGTAATCTCGAGCAACACTTAAGAACAGCTGGCGTACAGGTCTCCGGAGCAAGTCCGGCAGCAATGAACGTAAAATTCTATATATTAGTGCCTTCAACACTAAATAGTTCCGGGGATTATAGTCCAGACCCATCTGCGTTACCTAAATTTAAAAAAGGTACACGTGTCTCGACAACGTCCGGCGTTGATTTCGAATTATCACACGATTTAGACTTTTCAGACAAAAACACCGATGGTGAATATGAGGCTGAAATATTAAGTTCGAATAGAAGAAACGGCATACCGGAATCGTTTTTCCTTATCAGGGAAGGTTTGTGTGTGTCGGGAACAACTAAATCAGAAATATTCGCTATTCCAAACACTGACACACCCTTCCGTGAAATAAGACTTTCTAACGCGTCAGTAAGCCAAATCAACGGAGTACATGACACCGATGGGAACGAATATTACGAAGTAGAAAGTTTGTCGCAGGACACTGTGTTTAAAGCGGTTGCAAACAACAGATTTGCAACCGATGGTGTACGCTTTAACCTGCAAGTTTTAAACGCGGAAAGAAGATACGTTAAGTTTCAAAATATACAGTCGCGATCAACTACGATACAGTTCGGATCCGGCGCCCCATCAAGCTTAAACGACGACATCATCCCAGATCCGTCTCAAATGGCTCTACCGCTATTTGGAAAAACAACATTAACAAAGTTTAGTATCGACCCAAACTCTATTTTAAAGTCTCGCACGTTAGGGGTATATCCTAAAAATACAACAATAACAGTTAATTATCGATATGGTGGTGGTGCTTCTCACAACGTTCCTGTCGCTGCTGCTACAGCTGTAACAGGACTTGACATTACATTTCCCCCAAGCTGTACAATAACAAACAGGAATTCAGTAATAAACAGTATTGACGTAAAAAACGACAAACCTGCAACGGGCGGCGCAAACGCCCCGACATTAGCAGAGTTAAGAGCTATGATACCGGCTTCTAGAAGTATGCAAAACAGAATAGTTACTAGACAGGACTTATTAGCTAGACTATATACTTTGCCAGCAGAATTCGGAAGGTTGTTTAGGGCAAGTATTATTAATAATCCTAATAACCCTCTCGCGAGTACTCTCCATGTTATATCCCGCGACAGATTTGGAAAGCTTACAACGGCACCTGACGCCTTAAAACAAAATCTATCTACGTATTTAAATGAGTTTAGGTTAGTCTCTAATGCATTAGATATATTAGATACTGATGTAATTAATTTTAAATTATTGATTAATATAGTTGCACGTCCCGGGGTGAACTCTGCTGACGTGGCAAACAAGCTAATTAATGAGTTAATACAGAAGTTTAATATTAACAATTTTGAAATCGGCATGCCTATTATAGAGTCAGAAATAATAAATTTAATACTTAATGTTAACGGTGTGCAAGCACTTGACAGCATTAACTTTATAAGTCAAACAGGAACAATTTTGGATCGGAAGTATTCAGACACAACATATAACTTTGATTTAGTTAAATCTAATGGGATGTTCTTTATTCCTCAAAACGCTATATTTGAAATGAAATATCCAGAATTCGATATTACGGTGAACATCTAATGTATCTTATATTTTCAGCATCAAAAGACAACTATATTACAAACAAAATAATATCTACGTCTTTGTCAGCATCAGACGCAAATGTCGGACAGGCATCAACATTAGATTTATTTAAGTTGTATGATGAAACCAGTTTTTCAGGTTATACTGGATCGTATGCCGCACCGACTGAGTTTTCTAGAATTTTAGTAGCATTTAACACGACAGCAATCTCAAGTTCAATTAGCCCATATGCCGAACTAGATGGATTTAAAGCTTACCTAAGTTTAAAAGATATTAACGGATCCCAAATCGCTCCAAAAGATTTTAATGCAATAGTATATCCTCTTTCGCAATCTTGGGAAGAGGGGAATGGTACAGATATATATTCTTTTAACGATCTAGGTCGGTCAAACTGGCTAACCTCAAGTTATTCTAACTCTGCAGAAGTACTTTGGAACCAACAAGGTGCACGTGCTGAAGGATACCTAAACTCTACTGACATTGATGTAATATCATCTGGATCAATCGCCGGCGGAGCTAGCGAGTATTTATATTCTGTACAAAATTTTGTTAAAGGCCACGAAGATTTATTCGTCGACATAACAACTCAGCTCTCGGCTACAATGGCTGGATTTCTGCCTGATAACGGATTTCTCATTGCATTTTCCGGATCTGAAGAAACCGATTCAGCGTCTAGATTCGTTAAAAGGTTTGGCGCTCGGCACGCTCGTGACCCATATTTAAGACCAACAATTATAGTAGCATATGATAATCATAAAAATGATGCTAGAAATAGAATGGTATTCAACACAACTGGATCTCTGTTCCTAGAAAACAAAGTTTTAGGAGCATACTCGAATCTACTATCAGGTTCAAACAACACCAATATGACCGGTTCTGACGTGCTAAGTGTTATATTCCACACTGGTTCATATGCCATAACAGCATCTGGAGGACAGTACAGTCCCGCAAACAAACACTTGACAGGGATATATTCTGCGTCGGTTAACTTTGACCGGTTTGTTACTGACACTGTAAGGGCATCTGCCGGATTTGATGAACATATTAATACATCTGGTTCATTAAAAATATATGAAAGATGGATGGATACTGACGAAAACGTGACGTTTTATTCTGGATCATTTGACGTTAAACTCTCGAACACAAATACAGGCACGTCTAGACCACAGTACAAGTTCTCGGTTACAAACCTACAAAAAGATTATAAGCTTAACGAGATTCATAAAATTGAATTATTCCTTCGAGATGATGCAATTGCTCATAATCCAGTTAGAAAAAATTATTCTTTAAAGTCATTAAAAATAAACGAAGCATATTACCAAGTTAGAGACCTTAGTACAGGACAAAAAGTAATACCTTTTAACGAAACAAATAATTCAACTAGAATATCAGCTGACATTAACGGCATGTATTTTGATTTTTCAACTACTGGACTTCCAGCCGGCAGATCATATACCTTTGATATAAGGGTAAAGTTAGGCCAACAATATACGATATATGAAACAAACACTAGTTTTAGGATTGAATTATAATGAGTAGTAACCAATCTTTATTTACGTCAAATATTAATAATAATCCAAAAGCAGCCCGCGGCCAAAATAAGGCAGTGACAAGAGCTAGTCTTAAAGATGATTATCCTAATACAAATAGCGAGCTAAGTTGGGAGTATGATAACCCTGGCTCCGGAATAAAATCGACACAACAGTTAAAGGTTGATTGGACAAATTTTTCCGAACACACGTTTTTCCACTCTGCCGAAGTAAAAGTTAACGCGGCATATGAAAGATTAATCAACCATTTTCCTTATGACGGATCTGCAGAAGAAGTAGAAGAATTCGTCAGCAGCCTTAACGGCTGGGAACATCATGTTTTAGATATGTTTCCAAAATACATTGGCTATTTAAACTTTAATTCTTCTATTTTTATATCTATAAAAGATAGTCAAGGATACCTTTTCCCTGCGCTCGCAAAGAAAAACACACTAAAATCAATAATCGGTGCCGGTAGTTCTGAATCCGGCTATACGTTTGAGTGCTTTTACAGACCTCCAGACGATTCGACGACAGTTGGAAACCAAATACTTTTTCAAAAACTATCTACCGACGGTAATACCGGGATCACCATTGCGGTCTCTGGATCAGCTGACACAGCAAACTCTGTAGAGGTTCATTCTATATTGTCGAGTGGTTCAGGAGATAATGTATATACATTGCACACTTCGGCTTCGATAAATAAAGGAAAGTTTAGCCATATTTCTACAGTATACGATAAATATTTAACAAATACATTGAGCATTTTAAAAAATGGTGTGTTGCAAGATACTAGTACAAGCCGTTTAGAAATTAATAACTTAAATTTTGTACTATCAGATATTACTATCGGTTCTGGCTCAAACCACGCAACTGGCTCTACCGGATTTGAAAACGGAACATTCTGGGCACAGACCCCTTTAACCGGAGCACTTGACGAAATAAGATTCTGGACGCAACCAAAAAACCATACATTGATTTCATCGTCTATAGAACACTCGGCAAAAGAAACAGATAACTTAGGTATTTATCTTAAATTTAACGAACCTACCGGATCTTACAATAGCAGCAATATAGTACTAGATTCAAGCGGAAACGGTCTTCACGGTTATATAACAAATTATAATAACAGCAGGAGAATAATAGAAGACACAATACCACTTAAGTACGAAAACCCAAAAAGAAATCCAGTGCTATTCCCGGATTATCCTACTTTAACCGCAAAAAATGTCGCATTACTAGTAACAGCCAGTAACTATGATGTTATTAATCCAAATTACATATTAAAATTAATACCAAAGCACTATCTAGAAGCTGATTCTGTCCAACCAGTTGATCCAAGTATATTACCAGAATATACATCCTCCGTGTCGGTACCTGGCGGCGGCAAAATGCCTTCAAATCAAATAATTGCTCAATTTCTGTTTGTATGGGCCGCATTTTTTGATGACATTAAAATGCATATCGATTCTGTGAAAGACATACAAGCGTTAAATTATAAAGACATTAACGGGATCCCAGATCAAGCAATAAAGTTAGTTGCAAAACAATACGGGTACGATTTACCAAATATATTTGCAGATGCTACACCTGGTCAGTTTCATTTAGGGAAAAACTTAACAAAAGACGAAGTGTATGGAGAGAAATCATTAAAAACTATTCTCCACTCAATGTGGCGTCGTGTAACGGCGGAAATTCCTAATATAAATAGAGCAAAAGGAACAATCGCTTCTATCAAAATGATGTTAAATTCATTCGGAATCGATGCCGAATCAAACTTTAGGATTAGAGAGTTTGGATCAAATCCGATAAAGACGGTGCAGAGTGCCAGAAAAGAAAAATCATCGGCTTTAAACTTTATTAACTTTAATACCGGTTCGTCGATGTATATGTCTTCTTCTAACCTATTAGCATATAGATGGGCCCCTGGTTATCCACTAGCTCATGGAGAACAACTACCGACATACAATATAGCGGGAAACGCTTGGTCATCCCATCCGCGACTGGTCCCGCTTACTTCGGGCTCTTGGTCGTTTGAAGGAAGATACAAAATTAACAAAAGCACGCAACATGCAACACAGAGTTTAGTAAGACTAGATCTATCTGCATCTAACGGTACTACCTCTCCGTTCATGAATGTTTTAGCATACTCCGGAAGCAGTTATCATCCAGAGGATTACAGGATCTCGGTTGTAATGTCACTGTCAGGCGCCTCAACACCACCTGGTACAGCCATAGATCTCGAACTACCATCAGTTAACATGTATGGCGGAGATTATTGGCACATCGCAGTAACATCAAAACAATCTGCTGGCTCCGCTCAAATGACCTTGTCAGCAATAAACGCCAATGGATCGAGAATATATCAAAATAAATCAACATCGTCTTATTACACTCTAACCGACGCACATCCGCTTAAATCGTATATGCGCACGCCAGGAGCTGGCTCAGCTCCTGCAGATGATCGGACTGAGGATGATGTTCCCTTTTTATCTTTTGGTAGCCAGACTGGATATCAAAATAAACATTTAGGAAACAATACTCCAACAAATTTCAACGGATCTATTTCGGCTATTAGATTTTGGTCAAAAGCGTTAACTAACAACGAGATAAGTGATCATGCTTTAAATCCGTTTTCGATTGGTTCAGCTAATCCAGTCGTTAATTCTCCGTTTTTAAAAATCGACCACCCGTCCTTAGGGGTTACAGGTTCGCATGCGTATCCTAACGTTAATCCAGCATCTGGACAAATTAGCTTAAATTCCGGGTCATGGGAAAGATTAAGATTAATAGGGGATATAATAAATTCGAGCACGTCGTCGGATGCAGCCGGTACTGCTGCGATAGTAGACTTAAGTCGTAATGCGTATAATCTAGGAATTACTAATGCCGCAGCTTCATCACAAATTATTTCCCCGGCGATGATTAATTATAGCGTCTTAGAGACAAACTGGGACAATCCATCAGTTACAAACAAGGTTAGAGTTAGATCCTATCAGGACGCTGAGCTGGCTAATTCTACGGGAGCAGTAGTTGGAAAACTTACAAACCTAGATCCTAGGGAGAAAGTAGCAGACGACAAAAGATTCGCTATAGAAGCATCAGTTTCTCAGGCTATTAACGAAGACATATCAAACTTGATATCAGATTTGTTTTTCTTAAACAACTCTATCGGCGCACCAGAAATGTTGTTTTCTATAAATTATCCAGACCTGGATTCTATGGCTGATACATACTTTAATCGATTAGAGGACAAAGTCGATTTTAAAAATTACTTCGAATTTTTTAAATGGTTCGATTTAAATTTTTCATCAATGATAGAAAATCTGATACCATCAACAACAGAGTATCTAGGAGCTCATTTTGTCATTGAAAGTCACGTTTTAGAAAGACATAAATTACAATATCAACAAGCTGATGTACATATAGATCTAAGTAGAAGACTTGCAGCACGAATCGAGAACTACACTGACTGCACGATAACAACATAATCAGTTTAACTAAAGGCATATCATGGCAGATCCAACGTTAGAAAGAAAATATTATTCTGATGCCTCGAGGCGAAAATCTGGGGCATCTAACCAAAAGTCAGCAAAAGACCCGACGCGTCTTGGCGGCGAAGCATATACTCAAGGCTATTCATCTCGTAGTTTACTCGCAAAACGAGGAATGTTGCCTACCCTAGGAAGAAACTCTAATTTTAAAACAACTTTTACGTATAGAGTAGATAACGGCACCGACGCAGATAGAACAATATTTGCTATAGAAGATTTTAAAAGTAATAATTATTTTTTAGATACAGACAGATTGACAAAGTCAAAATTTTTATCTAGTATAGAATACGTCACACCTACTGTTGATAACTTGGTTGCTTTTATTTTACCAGACGGTAGTTTGCTATCCGACCCAGACGGAGAAATAAAAAGCACGTTTTTTAATGATATCAAGCCAACCTTGGATTTAGAGGGTTATACAGATTATTATGGAAATATTCCCCTCCCTGTTAAATACCATTCTATTTTTAAAGGATATACAACAACTAGACTAAAATATGCCAATCCCCCCCGCGCTAACGTTACATTTCCAGATGGGGGTATCACTCAATCACCGGATTACAGCATAGGCATGATGACGTATGGAAGTGGTAGAGAGTTTAGCGCAACCACTGTGTTTACAGAGCTCCAAAAATTTGATGCAATAGAATTTGTGAAAAACAATTCACCAAATGGCATGTTTCCAGAAACTTCAAAGTCTCCGTCCTATTCGGTAGATCAGATATATAACGGGATTATAGAGCCTTTTTCAATTCGTGATAGATTATATGGCAAAGAAATATTAGCAGTTGACGATGTCAAGCCAGGCTCGTTAAACGGAACTATGACAGATCCAATAGAGTTTTCTTATAGCGTATCAGAAACATCCAAAGGTGCTTTCGCAATGCTAGAAGACGTTGCAATTGTTAATAGTGCTGAGGGATACTTACAAGACATATTTGTGTCAGAAACAACATATAGACCAGATGCATATGAAGATCGTGACCCATATGATTCAGTTTATGTTGATGAAGAATTAGAAAATGTACTAATTAATATGGATGCAACGTTAAATGAAGGAAACTTATCCGTACGGCACATCGACATGGCTGTTGGATTCGACGGAATAGCTAAAGACCGATTTGGATCGATAGTATACCGTGGATTAATGAGGTAAAAATGGCAATATATTCTAGAAATAAAACACCACATAATTTTAAAAAGCAGTTTAGGATTAACAATGGTACAGTGTGGGATAAACAATCTGATTTAAAGTTTTGGTTACAAACATCTGAGAATTTAAATACTCTTGTTGATGTTTCAAATCCTGGCTTTGATGTTACGGCTACAGGAACGGGGAATTTAAACTCTGTAAAAGGCCCAAAAACTAGATTTCAATCACCTGCCCTAAACTTAAGCACAAAGTATTTAACTGTATCTGGCGGTTATGACGCCGACGCAGCAAGTGCCAAGTCGATTATATTTTCTGGGTGGATATATTTAAATTCTAGTCCGGGCTTAAATAACGATGGATTTCCTATCCTCAGAGCATCTGCCAGTAACGGTTATTCTATATATGTTACCAACGAAAACAAACTAGCAGTTAGAATATCTGAAAACCCACTGCAGATAGATAGTTCCGGAGATCCTCACGTCCCGGCTGCTTCACACGATTCTACTGAAGTACGTACTGTTGACCCAGTCGTTTTCGAAGGAAAGTGGGTTCATTTCACAGCCACCATAGATTCAGGGACCACGAACGCAGTCGCCTTTAAGACTCGAGTAAGAATATTTATAAATGGCCGAAAAAGAGCAACAGAAACCGGTACTGAAAGACAGACTATAGGAAACCTTAGCACCGTGACAGCTTCTTCATCGATTGTGATTGGTTACGGCCCTGCTGCAGACGAAAATGATCTATTGTATCTAGACGGAAAACTAACAGATCTTGCACTTTTTCAGCCCACCGGAGATGTAACCGACGCCCAAGCTCGGTCTTTGTATACAGCAACTCAGGATGGGTCATATAGCCTGTCTTCCGGATTTTTGAGTGTATCACCTAGAAACGTATTAAAAGACGCAGACTTAAGAAAGACTGTATCAGCAAATCTAGCCCAAATTTCTAACGATGGTAGATTAGGAAATCACAATATACATTTTGATGATAGCCGCGCGATTAATATTACAAATTCAGGACCAACTAGTTTTCCATCAATGTTGACTAGCGACAATCAGTTATTTGATTCAGTATACCTCGGTCATGTTGATGGCCAGCTTAATTCCACAGCGGCATCAGCGTCATTCGGAATTTACGATCAGTATTACTCAGAAAATAATGAATTGCCATACAAACCGTTCGTCGAAAGCGCGGTATACATAGATCTAGTCGAACATAATGAAACGTTTGCTGGCGAATATCAAAACAATTTTTATCTAACAGGCACATCAGATTCTGTTCTACCTGACTTTGATCAAAGTTTAGCCAACAAAGCAATAATAAGTTTTTATGGTGACGTGCAAGAAGAAACAATAATAGGTTCTACAACTGACGTAACTTCTCCGGAGAATTCATCTGCCGCTGGCGGCAACTGGATTAAATATTATAGCTTTACAACCCAACAGTTTTCAAATGTGGGATCGCTCCGCGGAACCACTGGGGATGCTACCGATGATGATGCTGGTGGTGAAGCTGAACGCGAGGGATTCCTAAATAATAATGCACTGGCATTTTCCCCTTTGGGATCACAGTTCATTATGGGCTTACCAAAAATGCAAGGCGCCTTGGCCACCCTAGGAAAGGTTTTTTATGATAACACTGGGTCTTTTGACTTTCCACTTTCTGGCTCCGCTGGTTGGATAACAAACTTAGCCAGGCCAATAGATACTTTTGGTTTCCCGGGAACTGATTTATATGAGGCACCAGACGACGTTACTATAGATTTAAACGATAAAATATCCGGCCCATTTTTACTAGAAAAAATATCGGTTAGGTTTGACTTTTCTTCAAGATTTGAATCTGACGACCGGCTTACAATACGCCAAGAATTGACCAGGAACTCCGACCAAACCGAGCTTCCCGGAAACCTAGGTCCCACGTGGGTTAATACTGAAGACGGAACAACAGACGGAAACAGCTATTCAATATCTGCAAAAACCATCACCGCGTTTTTGCTTCGCCAGTCAAAAGAGAAGAAAACCCCGTACACGTATAAAACAAACATCCAATCAGGATATGGCCAAGTCGCCCACCCGAGAACAGTATCGGGGAGTTTTAGGGATGTTATAGGATACGGGCAATCTGTAATGATCCAAGAGGCAAATAATTTTAACAGTAATACTAGTAAATATTTAAAGGCCTTAGATCCAAATGGCTCAGAAGTTATACTTAACAAAGAAGCTTTAGTTAAGCATGGTTTAAAAAGAGAGCAGCTCATTGTATTCCCAAACATTGGCGATGATGCGGCTGCAGACACTAGTAACGAATTTAGTTCAACTGCTGAAATTAACTTTGTCCCCAAGAACATATTCGCATCTCCACAAAGGGGTCTTATTCAAATAACCACTCCAATTATTGGTGCCGCAACCAGCCAAACTTATATGTCTCTAGAATGGCAGCCAGATCGATCTTTTTTGTATGATGATCGAGAGTTAGTTGAGGAAAGAAGATATACAAATGGAGTTAATGGGACAATCCCGGATACTAAACTACCAACCACCACCATTGCCACCGGTCAAGGAACAGGCAACGTACGTTCAACTTTCACATCTCCGCCTTTGAATCACGAAGATTATGATAAATCTGCTCCGTACATCTTATACCCAGAAGACAAATTAATATTAGGCATACAAGGCCCTATTGCAAATCAGTGGGCCACTGGCGTAAAAATAAAGGCTAACTATATTAAAATTCATCCATCTAAAATCCAGCTTACACTTTACGGATCTTTCCTTAATCAAGATAAGCCAACTGCAGTTAGCCATGCTCAAAATTTAAATACCAATGTTGTATACACTGCGATAGGAGAAATAACTACAAAAGATTCGTTTAACACATCTCAACGATTACAATACGCCGGTTCATGGTCCGATGATGTAATATCCGGCTCTTCCGATCCGTCTAATCAGTATTATGGATGGATGGATCAGTCTCAAGGTAATCCAACTCCTGGTGCTACTGAAACTTTCCTGGCCCGCAGGGTTGGCGGCCGATCCTCGCAAGGAACACAGGGGGAAAAAGGTGCGCTTAAAATATATAACCGATTAGTCGATAAAAAAGAAAGAGATTACGACTCTATAATGCCTTCGTTCATCGATATGGCTATAGCTGATACGAAAGAATATTCGTTAGGCCCCGGCTACTTAGATAAATTAAAAGTAGGAAATATCCAGCTTGGTAATTTTGTTGACCTCGCCGAATTTAATCACGCTTGGCCATACAGTTTTCCTTTTGAGAAAAGATTTGCAAACATCTCTAGGGTAGATCAATTTATTGATAATTCCGGTAATTCTATCGACAGGCTTAGAATTAACATTAAAGACACAGCTCACGATGAATCGTTTTTCCTATATACTAACGCTGGAGTTGCAACAGGGGTTAAAACGTCAATTGTACCTAGAAACTTTGGCACTTTCGGAACATCAATTGCAAACGCCGTATTAGAAACCGATATCTATATGACGGTCGCAGAGTCATCACGCATATTGTTTGGTATAGGCGACTTAAACAGAGGAAGATACTTTGTACAATCAAGTACCACAGAGAATCCAGTTGGAATAGCTTTCTCCGGCGGGTTTAAATACGGAATTAGCAATACTAGTCCTAATTATTCTCAAGCTATTTATAGTAGAAAAAGTTACGGTCAGTTTAGAGATCTAATAGAAATGAGAAACCTAGCGGCCAACACGATTGATAGTGTTACAACATTCGCGGTAGAGCAAAAATTCTTTACCAGGGCCGGTCAGCCGTTAAGCAAAGAATTAAGGTACCAAACTAGTTGTTCAAACATATCTACATATGCATCATCATCTATTCCGTTTTTCGATAGAAATAACGGAGCAGTATCTACTAACGCTGATTTAATCGCTAAGGGACCATCCGATATATCTCCTAACTTCGCTGTTGGCCGCGGCCCGTTTATAAGAAAATCTGGATTTTGATTAAGGAGCTTTTAAATGTCAAATAACGGAAATAATTCAAGTAATGGTTCAAATGTAATCTGGACTAGTGATTTAATTGCGCAGACCGACTTTATGGTCTTTAGAGATATATCTACCGATAAAATCACCAACGTCGTTGCTCCAAATGGGCTGCAGGTTGGGTTGTTTGATGACGATCATACTGCGGATTTAAATGTTACAGGGGATATTACTGGTTCTGGAGAAATATATGCTCTAGAAAACATTACAGCAAATCTAGGATTTACTGGTTCGTTACAAAAACTAATCGACGGAACAAATTATTTGCGCGCCGGTGCAAATGTCACAGTGACAAATAATGCAGACGGTTCAATATCATTAGCTTCCAACACATCATCTACAACTGCTAACAATTTAACTGCCGGCACAGGACTAGCTTTTAATGCCGGATCAACGTTTGATGGTTCGGCTGCAAAAACATTATCAATTGACATCAATTCTCAGTCTGCTGTGACTGCTGCCACAGCAGATTACGTATTGATCCATGACGCTACGGATGGCACACTAAAAAAAGCAACAGTCGGAACAATTCAAGCAGCCGGTACTAGTTTAGATATATCTGGGCTATCAAGCGCTTTGAGCGAAAGTACACTGGCTTCAGGGGATCTTTTAGCAGCTGCCGATATTAATGATTCAAACGAAGTTAAAAAAATAACAGTAGAAGATTTCGGACAATATTTAGCTTCCGGGACTAACGCGGGTATAGGAGAGTCCGGTGGGAAGCTGACAATTGATTTAAACGATTTGTCAGCAGCCACAGTCAACGTTGCAACCGACAGTCTG
>TARA_R110000851_G_scaffold278575_1_pt1 | contig 19240 bp, 22 predicted proteins | sample TARA_R110000851 | Tara Oceans TARA_R110000851 (sample SAMEA4397627) | marine metagenome | biome: Polar Biome; feature: [DCM] deep chlorophyll maximum layer (ENVO:01000326); material: water (ENVO:00002006), including particulate matter (ENVO:01000060) such as... | depth 17 m
TACTTTCAATCAATGTATATGAAAATGAATTACCATGTATTTCTCTAGCTGATTGACATATATCTAAAAACTCATGCCAATCATCATTATCGGCAATCACTTGACATCCTGCAGACCATTTATCAATACGAGTTGATTTACCTCCAGTTCTACTAGTTGCTCTATGAATGTTAATTCCAAACACCCCTGTATCTGTTTTTGACTCATCTAGATTATAATTGTTATCAAGGTTGTTATCTCTATATACTATAACATCTTTCTTCTGACCTAGGGCTAGATATTTACCTTGGTGTAATCTTAATTTATGTGAACCTCTATATTGTCCAGGTTTTAATATTGCAACACCCTTTTCATTTAATATATTTTCTACCCAATGTGAACCTGGGTCTGTAGTACAATTAAATTCATGATATTTCCATTCACCATCTTCCTTATATGAAATGGTTATTAAATCATCAAATGCATTAGTAACTCTACCTTTTGTTTTTGAGTTCCGGATGCCTATTATATTTACATCATATCCCTTGTTGTTATTATCTGTAAAGTATTTATAACCTTTACCTTCTACTGTAGACTGAATTTGTTCTCTTGTATACATTGTAATCTCCTTGTTTATTGTTCTTTAATATAAATATAAAGTATTTTCTTTTCTATGATTGTACACGTACTTTTAATTTCTTAATTTTATCTAAGAACTCTTCGATAGAATATCCTTTACCTCGTTCATCTTTAATGATAATATGGCTTAATATCTCATGATTTTGATCAACAGCATTTAGTAATACATTAAATCCTCTGTTTGCCCAAAATACTCCAAACCCATTCTCATCACCTAGTTGATTGATATCATTTATGGTATCGGCTTCTGTATTGTTTGGGTATAGTATATAGTATCTCATATTATAAACTTTTCTCCGTAGTTGTGATATAGCTCATCTCCTGGCGATATGTCTTTACACGTTACCATAAGAACTAATCTGTTTTTTGTATCATGATGCCATATAATATTATTATCATCCGCATGATTATATACCATTGCAAACCCAGCCGGCGTGACATAAAATCTATTCACTCCATCTTGGTCATGAGGCCCCATAAATCTATAATGTGGCAGAACATCTTTGTTACGAGGAAAAATCTCTCCATTTTCATATTCATAACCTGGCTCAATAACTTCATACGGTACCATACATTCTTCTATTACTGTATCTGCCTTTATACATTTGGTTGTAAATACTCCATAACCGTGTATAGTACTTTTACGTACTTCAAGTCCTGAATGTATAAATAATTTATCTTTCATTACTATTATTTACTATTAATTCGTTTTCTGTTGTTATTAAATTTGTTATTGTTATATATAAATTATCCAATTGGAATGCTGGATCATCTGAATGATGTATTAATTCTTGTTCTAATACTTTATGTTGGTTAGCTAATATTTCTTGTAATTTGGTTATATGGTCAAAATCCTGTTGAGTAAAATAGTTACCATCAATTTCAACATTAACACCATTCTCTGGAGCATGTACAGGATATGGTTTGATTTTTTCTTTTAGATTAAATGATGTAGGTTCTTTTGTAATATATGATGATACGTCTATATCACAATACACATTACTACACCATGGTTCAAGAACTTCTAATAATTGATCATTACAATTCTTTATAATGATCCCCACATCATACTTTGGTGGAATAATTGGCTTTAAATATTGATCATGTTTAACAAAATGTCCCCATTTACGAATGAACTCTCTTGTTGCCTTTTGATTTTGTTTTAACCATTCATCTGTCTCTCTATTCTTCATAAACACATTTCCATCTGGATTTCTTTTTGCTCCGTCAGCAAATCTAGAACCTCTACATGTCATATGATATACACAACCTCCCCAAGTCTGAATGAATTTAATTCCATTTAATTGAAATCTATTAAAGATGTCTGAGTCTTCTTTTGATTGAGGAGCATATAATGGATCATGTCCTCCTATCTCTTGAAAATCTTTTTTATAGAATGCCCATGGAGCAAATATACCTTCTGTTGATTTAGTTAATTGTTTTAATTGTATATCCTTAAACCAATCTAATAATTCTTGTTCTCTAAACTCTTCTGGTTCTATACCAAAGTCCATTAACATCTTTTCCGGGCCTGGTGGATGTAATGGTGGCTCAATTCTTGTAAGTGATACTATTGTTTTATCAGCCATTTTATGTTCTATCTGATCTAATGCCCCTGGCATTAAATACATATCGGCATGATATATCATACAAATTTCGTGGCGGGCAACATCATTAACTAACCTGTCATAAAGAATTGTATGACCTAATCTTTTATCGGTGTTATTTCTAATTGCTTGGAAATTCAAATCTTTTTGCATAGTCTCTAGACACCATCCCCAAGTACCATCTGTTGATGCATCATCTGCTACACAAATCTGTACGTCATGACTTCCTTGATTTTTTCTTATCGCATCATAAGACCACTTAAGATACTTAAGGTTATTTCTACTCGGTTGTATTAAACTTATTTTCATAATCCTATCCATTCTTTTAAATTAATTTTTGCTTTCCAATTCAATGCTTTAGCTACTTTTGATACATCTGATTGTACATATCTACATTCGGCCTGTCTCTTTGGTAAATGTATATAATTATCACTAAACATCTTTGCAATATCTAATATACTATGTGATTGCCCAGTGCCTATATTATAAATTTCACCATTGAATTCTTTAGTAGATGTGGCTGCTGCTATATTTGCTTCAACTACATCAGCTACGTTTATATAATCTCTTGTTTGCAAGCCATCTCCTACAATTGTCATAGGTTCTTCATTATTATGCTGCCTAGTAAATATGCCAATGACAGGAGCATATTGACCTGACGTTGGTTGTCTATTACCATACACATTAAAGTACCTGAATGTTATTGTTTCAAGGTCGAATAGGCCTGAATACATTTTACACATATCCTCTCCTGCTACTTTAGATATTGAATATGTGTTTAAACAATCAGTCTTCATATCTTCGGTAAAAGGTAATTTTGTTTGCAATCCATATGCTGCACATGTTGAAGAATATATAACCTTGCCTACTCCGGCTATCCTAGCAGCTTCTAATACATTAGTTGTTCCTAATATATTTACCTTTAATGACTCAATTGGGTTTTCTATTGAAACTTGGATTCTTGGTTCTGCTGCCATATGGAATACTACATCTGCCCCGTCCATGAATACTGCTAAATCTTTTATAGGCACTGTTGCAATATTTACTTTCCAATAATATGCAGCTGGGTTTACATTTTCTACTTTACCTGTTGAAAAATTATCTATGATGGTCACTTGAACTCCCATATCAATTAATCTATCTACTAAATTAGAACCAATAAATCCTGCACCTCCAGTTACAATTACCTTTTTCATATTAATATGTTTCTTTTATCATATCTAATAATTCTTTGTAATTTTCAATTTGATGTGGGTATGTTTTTTGTTTATCTAATATTGTTATAATATTACAAGATGATAATTTTTTATAATATGAGTCCGGACTAAAATAATTCTCTCGGCTTTCCCCTCCTCGCGATAACCACATTATATTTGTCCCTCCAAAATAACTAGCTAGTATTCCGGCGCCTCCTACATAACTTATAAATTTATCGCAGTTTGCATATACCATACATTGAATTTCATTAAATGATAAATCTAGGTTTGATTTGCATAAATCACTAAACAACATGACATCGTCAAAATGTTCTGTTAATTGATAATCATTAATTACGCCTACTCCATCCACTAATGCTTCTATATCTCCCAATCCTTCAGAATTCCTTTCATTTTGATCTTGAGCAGGCAATTCTTTATTTTTGGGTCTATGATAAATAACTAAATATCCCTTTTCTGTTAGATATGAAAACATCTCATATAAACATTCTATACTAAAATATCTAGTAGGTTTAGTATTACTTTCTACATTAAAACAATTATTAATAACTACTATAGGCTTATCAAAAACAAATCTATCATTTTTATATATTGTTTCAAATGGAGGACAAGTCCATTTTGAATAATCTAGTACACCATTTACTTGTGATTTTTCTTCAATTGATAATAAACTATAATCCTTACCCATTACTGATTCTGCATTATGATGTAACCAACCATTAGGTAAACTAGGCATATTAGCTTCTTTATTATCTATAGTACGATGTTCATATTTTTCAATCACATCATCACAAAAGTAATAAAAAGGTTTCATGCCTTTTGTTGTATACACTGTATCTAATTGTCCTTGAGTATGTAGCCAGTATGCATATGGAGTAGTCAACACTAATTCTATTCCGAATTCTGGATGAGTGTCTACTATCATTATATTAAGTCTGTTATTTCTTCAATAGTAAATCTAGGTGCTAATTCTGAACTAAAACCATCTTCTGTAATAATTTCATGCATGTTCTCTCCTGGCTGAAGTCCTATATATTTTATTCTAAGTTCACTCCCGTCCGGAAGATATTTAATAGACATTGCCTTTAAAAGATTATTGATAGACATTGCTTTCATATCAGTTACATATGGCATATAATCTGTAGCATTATCTAAACAATCAAATATTAAATCTACTGCCTGTTCTACTGTCCAGAAAAATCTAGTTGCTTCACCATCTGTTACTATAACTTCTTTTCCTTGTTCTAATAAATTTTTCCATTTACATAAAACAGATCCGGTGGAGTATAATACATTACCATATCTTACTATTCTATATTCTGTATCTTCATTTAATGCTTCAAATTGTCCAAATAATCTTTCCATTAATAATTTAGTCGCACCATAAACTCCAGCTACTTTAGCAGCTTTATCTGTACTAACACCTAATATGAATTCAGGCTTTGTATTCAATGATTCTTCAAGAATATATAAAGAGCCTAATGTATTTGACTTAATACATTCCCTAACTTGTTTTTCAGCTAATCCTACATGTTTCGATGCTGCTAAATGAAATACTCCAGTTACTCCTTTCATTGCTTGTTTTACTTCAAATGGGTCACTGATATCACCTGTTAATATTTCTATGTCCGGAAATTGTTGTTGGAGGTCAATTAGTTTACCTTCATCTCTAGCAATTGTACGTACTTTTCCTCCGGCGTCTAAAATCCTTTTACATAATGGAACTCCTAAAAATCCACTACCTCCTGTTACTAAATAAGTTTTTCCTTTTTTTACTGTTATCATGTTTATTGTTCTTTTCGGTTTTCACTAAGTATCTTACTTAGTTTGTTAATAAATTTTGACTCTGTATATGTTGTAGAAAATAGTTCTTTCGACTTATTACTACAATATAAATAAAATTTTTCATCTTTCCTAAGCTTTTCTGCTAATTGTCTAGCTTGTAAAATATCCCCATCAGGTACTGATAAATCCGGATGTAAATATTTTTGTGTATTTACATTATCATATCCAATGCATGGAATGCCTAGATAAGCACAATTAAGGTTAAATGTACCTGCTGCAGCTGTTCCCAATTGTATACCATATTTATGTTTTGATAATTCATACATCCATTCTGTCCATCTCATCCATGGAAGGTGATTTATATCTAACATTGTTTCATCCGGTTTCATTCTACCAGTTGTTGGAGAAGATATGTCATCACTTAAAATTTTACCAACTATGTATGAATCAAATCCTCTATACGCTGTAACCCAGTTGCCTCCGACCATAACTCCATTTCTTTCACCTTCATGAATTTTTACATTATCTGTTATCATCAATGTTGGCATTAGTTCACATCTAACATCTGTTATGCCTTTGTAATATTTTAAGTCCATATCATTATGACAAAATATAATGTCCATTGATTGTAATATATTATGATACCATAATTGAGATTTTACAGTACCGCCTTGCCAATACCAATAAGTACTTTCTTGCATTGTACTTATTTTATTACACACACGTTTCATTTGGTCTATAAGTGGATAATCATATATAGCTTCTTTATTCTTTGGAATTATAATAATACCTAAATCATAAGTATTATCAGGAATCTGATGTAGAGTTGGAATTGGATGATGTGTTGCATCTAATGCACATACCCATGCTGAATCTGTTCTAATGTCTAGATTATCCCTTGACATTTTTCCTATATAACCTGCTTCGCTAAAGAATCCTACTTTCATAATACTCTATCAATTTAAACTGTTCTATTATATGAATTCCTCTTTTCCTACATTGAAAGTTACTATGGAATGCATCTAATGTAATTTTACTAAAATAAGACTTATTAATCTGAGATTTAAAATTCTGTAAACATTTAACTTTGTTTTCATAATAATCTTTTATATCAATAAATATATTATGATTCCATGAATTTAAAGTACTAGGAGTACGATATTCTATCAAGCTAATAGGCGAAACTCTAATTAACGCAGGTCCTAGTCCATTAACAAACTTATGTTCAAATTGCGAATCCTCTCTTGTAGGTATAAAAATACAATCATAATTCCCATTTTTGATAAATTTATTTTCTATATAATTTACCCATTCGGCATCCCCATCCTTATCCTCAAAGAAATTACAATCTGAGAATGAAAGACTTACATTACTTAAATTAGCTTCTTTCCAACAATTAGATACTTCATCTAACCTCTGAATTCCATTTGTCCTATCAAACCCCTTTGCCCCCCCTTTGGTCATACATAGAATATGAAAATGAGTATCTTGGTGTTTCATTATCGAACCTAACATACTATACTCTATATCATCTGGGTGAGGAGATAAACATAGTACCTTATTAAAATTTAAAAATTTCATTATATTGATCTAAAATTATTGTTTGTAAATATTTTTATGCCTCTACGTCTTAAATAATCTCTAAGGTCTTCAGAGATATTGTTGTTAAAACCTTCCATTGTCTTATTTTCTAAATTAAAAATAGTAATATCATTGGGAGCAGAATTATAATTAAATTGTGTTAATGTTATAGAATTAGATTCTTCATTATAATCTACACTAGGATCAAGTATTCCTTTATGTTTTAATAATTGTTTCCAATCTTGCAAGATATTATCTACTATAGCCTCCTTTTCTTTTTTATTTAATTCTTTTGGATAACAATTTTCTTTAATCACTTTACAAGGAGATCCTGCAGCAAAACATCCTTTAGGTAAATTTCTATTAATAATAGAACCTATTCCTATAACTGTATTTTCTCCTATTGTTACATTTGGTAATACTACACTTCTTGCCGGCAACCAAACATCATCTCCAATATGAACTGGACCAAAGTCTGCAGGAAATCCTTGCATCACATCTAACCATGCTCCATGTGTCCATATCATTACCTCTGCACCAATGCCAACATTATTTCCGATATGAATTTCTTCTGAAGGATTGATTATAGTTCTTTCGAAGATGCCAACATTATTTCCGATATAAACATTTGAATTTGGTCCAAAACAACCACCACGTCCTACTTCAACTCCTTCGGCCATAAACAATCCTTCACCGGCTGTGAAATTATTACATTTAATTATACAATTGTCCTTTATGATTGAATTTGCTCCTAAGTTAAAATTATTACATTCAATCGTAACATTTTCTCCTATTATAGCTGTATGGTGTATATTTTTTATTGACATAATAACTCTAAATCATGGTCTACCATTTTCTTAACTAACTCTTTAAACTTAGTTTGTGGTACCCATTCCATTTCTAATTCTGCCTTTGCATACTCTCCTCGTAACACATCTACCTCTGCCGGTCTCATAAATTTTGGATCTTGTTTAATATAAGATGACCAATCAGATATTCCTACATGATTAAATGCTACATCTAAAAATTCTCTTATAGAATGAGTTTCACCTGTTGCAATAACATAATCTTCTGGAGTATCTTGTTGCATCATCATCCACATTGCTTCTACATAATCAGGAGCATATCCCCAATCTCGTTTTGCATCAAGATTACCTAGAGTAATATGATCTGCTAATCCTAATTTAATTTTTGCAACGCCGTCTGATATTTTTCTTGTTACAAATTCATGTCCTCTTCGTTCACTTTCATGATTAAATAATATTCCACTGCATGCAAACATATCATATGACTCTCTGTAGTTTTTAGTTATCCAATGGCCATATAATTTAGCTACTCCATATGGACTTCTCGGATAAAATGGAGTAGTTTCTTTTGCAGGATTCTCAACCATCCTCCCAAACATTTCAGAACTACTAGCTTGATAAAATTTAATTGATGGGTCATGTTCTCTAATAGCTTCTAACATCCTTAATACACCAAGTCCGGTAACATCACTAGTTTGTTCTGGGATGTTCCAACTCTGACCTACAAATGATTGAGATGCTAAATTATAAACTTCATCTGGATTAGATTCTTTTAAACATCTTAATAATGAGTTCTGATCAGTTAGATCTCCATGTAAGAATGTAATCTTACCTTCTAAATGGTTTGTATTATTTCTATTAGGAGATGATGATCGTCTTTCCATTCCATATACTTTATAACCTTTCGTTAATAGTAAGTCAGCTAAATGACTCCCATCCATTCCATTTATTCCTGTAATTAATGCTATTTTATTCATTTTTAAAGTCTTTATATTCGTAAAATTTATTAGATGAACTACTCGCTAATGTCTGTAAATTAGCGTCAGATAATTTTCTAAATTCATGGTATGCACTAGATTTGTTTAGATTGCCTGTACGTGTATCACTTTCTTCATCTAAAACATATAATCTTTTTAGAGGGTGTCTACGTGCATGCACTTTAAGTAAATTCTTACATATAAATTGTATATAGTTAGATCCTAATAATTTTTCGGCCATTATAGATAATCCATTATCATCATTGTAAATTAAAAATGACGGTACATTCACTCCAAATTTAATTAAATCGGATGACAACACAAGACAAGATCCATCTATTTTAGGTTTATTGATAAATGTAAAGTTAAATTCTTCTACTTCTGAATTTATATTATTCATATCTTCGATTGACATTCTTGACTTAGCTTGATTTGGGTTTAGATTGGCTTCAGGGCCATCTTCAAATACATGATTTATATATTTTGGATGGACTGTTGCATCCCAACTACTATCCCACATTTTTCTATCTGCAAAACATACAATATGTCTATGGATGTTATTGGCATTAGTGTATTCAGATAAAGATTCTAATGATTGTAATGCTTCTTTAGGAAAGAAACTATCTGTTTCACCATGCATTACATAATCAACTATTTTACAGTAATTGTAATTTAAGTCTCTTCTATAATCAGCATGAAAATAAAACCCTTCCTGTTCTGGTGTTATAATCTTTACTTGTATATTAGGCATACCAAGGTCTTTTAATCTCTGAACTCCTTTTCTAAATGTTGCAATAAGATCTTCTCGTGTTATTTTACTAGTATCAATTTTCTCCATTTTATCTGATACATTAAAACATAGATCTATATATACATTTTCTTTATTGTCTATAGTTTCAAGTAAATTAACAAGTCCCTCTATATATTCTTTATATATTTCTATTTCATAAAACATCACATGACATCCTATAACATATTTATTTCGTAATTTAGTCATTTAATTCTCCGTATAAGTATTCGTAGGTTTTTTTCATCCAATAATATGTAGCTTGATCATTAAACTGGTATATGTAGCCTATCTTAGTAAATACCATATTTTCTTGTAATATTTCCTTTCTTCTCATATCAACCATATTATATTCATATGGCAATAATTTTAAGTCAATATTTTCTTTATGAATTAGAATATTAACTGGTGTTTGGTCTACTCCTCCCTGTAATTTAGTTTCTATCTCTCGTAACAACTCACTATTTTCATGATAAAAATTAGTAATTTTAACAAAGAATTCTTTATGCTTTTTATTTACAATCATAAACCCATTATCAATATATTTAAAAAGGTCTGGCATTAGTCCGTTAAATATATATTTTGAATAATTTTCTAAACTTCTAATAACCTGGTCATAATTAGAATCACAAAAAACTCCTGTAAATTTATTATTTGTTAACTCAAAGAAATTAGGTGCGTTCGGATGAATTATTGTATTAGCATTAACCATTGCTATTTGATTATATTCTATGTTATTAGATTCTAGTATATCAAATAAATAATAACGCTGCCAACGTATATCCATATCTTTATTAGGCATTAGAGTATCATTTAGAATAAAAACTTCTGCATCATTTTTTGCTGCCCAACATTTCCAACTATCAATAGAGTATTTATAAGAAGTTGTTGATCCTTGTAGATCCACATCCATTATAAAAATTATATTTTTCATAATATTTTTTCTATTATTTCGTTTATTTTAGGACCTATAGATAATCTTATCCAATTACCTCTTTCATCACCTGGGACTTTTACCGGGGTTCCTGTCTTCATATCTCCACTTTTAAATGCCAATCCTTCTTTATTTAATTTAGCAATTGTTTTTGTGTTATCACCTGACCCTTCATGAAAATGAATTGAATTGGTATGGCTTCTAATTACATCATATCCTTTATCTTCCAACATATCACATAAAAGCTCTCTATCTTTTTTAGATTGATATATATACTGATTTACTTCATCAATATTATCAATTAGGAAAGATGCAAATTTTACAGATACTCCTGATAAAGGATATGTTAATTGTACCTTTGTTATAGTTTCTATTAATTTAGGATTACTTAATAAGTATCCAACTCTTATTCCTGCTGCCCCAAATGCCTTAGAAAAAGTTCTCGATACAACTACATTATCATATTCATGAATTAAAGGTAATATAGTCTCTGGTCCAAAATCTACATAAGCTTCATCTATTAAAAATATAATATTCTTTTGTTTTAAAAACTCACATACCTTTCTTAATTCTTCTATTGTTTTATAATCACCGACAGGACTAAAAGGATTTGAAATTATAACTAACCTTGTTTTATCATTAACTTTACTCATTAAATGATCTAAAGAATATACTCGTGAATCTGGGTAAGGTACACTAATATGGTCTCCTCCAAAGATTTTACTATATATACCATACATAGGATAACTAGGTACCGGTGATACTACATTATAGCCTGAATGAACTGTTACTTCTAATAGTGCCTTTATACATGCTCCAGACCCTGTTGATAAGAATATATTTTCTTCTTGTAAGTTATTATATGTTGCTATCTTTTCTTTTAAGTTGTTATATTCTTTATACGAAGGATATGCTATAAAGTCTTCTTGCTTAATTGTAGATAAAAATTTACTAAAAAGTTCATCAGAGAAGTTTGTAATCCGTTCGGCCATATCAAACCGTTTGTTTACTTCTTTAGTTGGCCTAGGTATAAAAATTCTGCGAATATCTTTAATCCATTTATTTATTTGTAAGTTTTGCATATTATTATTTTTTATTTGAATCTAAATATATATTCTTTTTACTCAAACTATTTATTCTATCCGTTAATCCATCTATCACAAAATTTGTTCTATATTGGGATTCCTTTTCAAAAATTTCATCATTCTTTTCTTTTATATCACTTCTTCCTTGTAATACAATAGCCTTACGAGATCTAGAACTAGCATTAGATGCAGACCCATGTACTAATAAATGATTAAAAAACAAAACATCTCCTGGGTTCAATTCGCAATTATGAAGTCCATATTTCTTTTCTAAATCCTGTAACACATCAAATGGTACTCGTCTTTTATGAGAAAAATGTTCGTTTATAGCATCCTCATGAGGCAAAAATCCTTCTTTATGTGAGCCTGGAAATATTCTTAAACAACCATTATCTAAATCTTGTTTTTCTAAAGCTATATAAATTTGTAGGAATCCTTTCCAATCATCTTTAGAATAGCCTGGCGCATAACTATCGATATTAAATACTTCTTGATGCCATTCTATACTAGCTCCTACAAAGGGTGCTTTGTTATGAACAAATAAATGATTAAATGTATATTTGTCTCCTAAAACATTTTTACAAAAATCTGTAACATTTGAATCTGTTGCAATTTGTGTAAATGGGCCTTCATCTACTAAATTTCCATAACCCCATGGAACGTTCGTGAAAGGTAATGTAACTTTCGGAGTTAAAGTTGATAAATGATCTAATAGGTTTTTAATAAAATTTTCATTAAAAACTGATTTGGCTAGATAATAACCATCTTGTTGATATTGTTCTTGTATTGTTTTCATATATTAATATTTTTTATGCCACCATTTCTTCTCACATTAACGCAATAAGCATAGGGCTCGTTATTATTTTCTTTAAAGTCATTTATTAAATAACGCTTTCCTCCTCCTATGCCCATTATAAGCTGGTCATAGATTATACCAACCTTTTCCAATTGACATTGGGTAACGTTTCTTAAACTTTCCTTTCTTCCTGTAGTAAGGATTATGTTGTATCCTAGTTTATCCCATTCAAGAAGCTTTTCTAATGTACCTTCTAATAAACTTAATTGATGAGATGGTAATTGTGCATCAGTGGGTTTAGAATGAATTACTAACGTGCCATCGATATCACAGAATATAGTAGCTGGTCTGTTATCTATATAACTCATTTAATTTTTTCTTTATGTTATTTTTAATTTCCAAATCTATATTAGGAAACATAGGTTTAATCATCAATAAAAAATCGGGCTCCGATAATATATAATGTCCACATATATTAATGAGTTCTTCTTTTTGTTCAATTGGATCGAAATCCGCATCTACCCATTTTTTCCACTTATTACTAATATAACAAATTTTATACAGAATTCCTAATAATTCCGGCTTTTCTTTTTTAATTCTATGTATATATGTTTTAGTTTCTATTTGTCCAAATTCTGGTGCTATATTAATAGAATCTAATCCAAGTTCCATTTTTTCCTTAATTAAATTTACAGGAATATAATCACCATTATGTTCTTTAGATAGTAAATTATATTTTTTTGCAATACCAATCATTGATAAAAGTCTATCTTTATCATATTCTCCGGTATTTGAATTACCTTTCAAAGATGTACCCGATTGAATAACTAAATATTTAATTTGTTTAAAAATCTTTTCTTCTAAACTGAGTTTAAGGTCTTTAATTAATAAATTTAATTCCTTAGGTTCAAATCTTCGTATAGCTTCTTCAGTACCAACTTCAAATTCTAAATTAGGATTAAGGTTATAACAAAATTCAATCATATTGATAGTCCATTGTAACCCTTCTTCATACTTAGGATATTTTTTCCATGGGTCAATATGAATCATGTTTAAATATTTACAATCATGTTTTAACGATTCATATCCATCATCATTAGAATTACCTTGACCTGGCCCTGCATGATCTCGTTTCAAAATAAGATTTTTAGAATGTTCACTAAATCCTTTTGTTGTCCAATTATTTACATACCCACCATCTGATTCGACTTGTCTCCTAGATGGTATTAATCCTATTTGATTATCTGTTTCTTGTGTATATTCTAGAATTGAATCTACAATATTTAAAGACATTGGCCCTATATAAAATTTAGGATACATTTTTTAATGTTTTATATAAATTATACTTTCCAAAGTTAAATAAGAATTTGTTAAAAGGATATGAATGTAAAGGAGCCATATTGATCCATATAATTGAACTTAATACTTCTACCTTTTTAAGATCATATCCATTTTCTATAATAAAGTTATGCAATATTTCTCTACACTTTAATAAAGTACTATTACATAAAATATAACAATTTGTTGGTGATGCATCAAATAATTTTTTATCTACTATATCATGATTGACCATTAGATTATGGTTTAACTTAGCTAAGTCATAATATACATCTCCTACTTCTAAATCATCTGCAAAATCCTGTCTCCAATCTATAAGACAAAATCCTTCACTAGTTTCGATTACATTATCTAAAATAAAGTCACCATGGAATTGAGTAGGTATTCCATTACATAGCCAATCCGTATCTATTTTTGATAAAATTTCATTTATCGTAGGAATCAATTCGCCATTTATAGTTTCAGGGATATCTAATTTTCCATCTAAATATTGATCTACTCTTTTATTTGTTTTATCGATATAAAAATTAAAACATTTAGCATTAAAATTATTTGTTGTTTTAGGTTTCCATAAGAGAATTTTACTCCATTCTAGAAAAGATGTAAATGTATTTTCATTAACAGAATTTGCAAATAAATTACCTTCTGATTTTTTATATTTATAGAAGTTTAAAGTCGAATCAATTATATTAGGAACTAATCCTTTTAGTATTGAAGACCGTTTTACTCTATTTTTATTTATATTTGAATCTGAAAAAAACTTGATAACAAAATCTTTAAAGAAATATATTGATTCATTACTTTTATCTAATACCTTTATACTACTACCAAAATATTTTCTCGTCTTATCTAATTCTGCTTTATTACCTACATCTAACCAATTATCAATTTTATGGAAATTAAAAGTAACTGAATTTAACATTTCATTTATTACATGTACATCTGAGAGTGATGATTTATTTGGCAGGTTTTCTAATCTGTTCCAAAATAAATCATAATCTTTTATCCCACATAATCCTATATAAGAAAAATCAAAATTTAATTCTCCTTTTTCATTTATAATATCTACCCATCCATTATTAATTCTTAAAGTCCTGTATTGTGATGTTTCTTCTTTATATGCGCCAGCACACCAATTATTATCTAAGTTAGGTATTGTATCTATCTCTGTTAATACAGTGTCACTAGCGTGAAATATAAAAGGACATTGTAATTCATATTTAGCTTGTAATATAGAATGTCCTAAACTGCTTCCCGTACCTTTAAAGTTATTAACTGTTACAAAGGTAAAGTCTTTAGCAGGATATGCTAGTTCTAAAAATTCTTTTACATACGTCCCAAAATGTCCTAATGTAATTACAAAAGAAGTATCATCAGGATAATATTCTATGATATGAGAGATGGCAGGTTTGTCACCTATTCTTACTAAAGATTTATTAGTAAAATCAGTTAATTCACCTAACCTACTTCCTATACCACTAGTTGTTATTAAAACTTTATACTCTGCCATATCTATCTTCTAATCTTATAATATCATCTTCTCCAAAATAACTACCTTGTTGTACTTCAATAAACACTAAGTCTTCATCAAATGAATTATTTTTTATTTGATGTTTTGCCTTAAGTGGTATTTGAATTACCTGTCCGGTACTTACAGGAATTAGTTCATCATTTAATTTTAATTCTCCATTTCCTTTGACAACTATCCATACTTCACTTCTTTTGAAGTGATATTGATAACTAGGTGCTTGCCCGGGCTTAATAACAATTTCCTTTACTTTACAATAATCTGTATCTAATAAGTTTTCGAATGTGCCCCATGGCCTTTCTTCTTTATAATTCATTTTAACCTCTTAAAGTTTCTCCAAAATACTGCCGTCTTATTAATTGACAATGATCATTCTCTGTCATCTTTGCTTCATTTACATTTCTATTAGGCGTTGCTAATTTAATTCCTACTTTACATTTATCAGGAAGTAAATTTAGATTAACAAGATGAGCAAAAGATTGAAAATGAGGAGACATTCCTTTCCATTGATAAATGGTTCTATTATATTCACCTAAATTATCATATAGTAAAGGAGAAAAATCATTCATGTTTTTGGAATTAGAGAAAAATACCCAATCCATTACTTCTTGTTGACCAGTATGTGGCCAACCATACGCTACTCCATCCTTTTCTACTATTGGAACATAAAAATAATCCATATCAAGTTTAGAAAAATCATATGGCCTATTCCATGCTAAGTCAAATCTAGCATCTATCACACAATCATATATGAAATTATTTTCTTTTTCATACTCTGATTTCATTTCTATAACTCTCTTACCACCATACCATCTACTATAACATGCTTGGTTCCGGGGAGTATCATCTTTATGTTCTACATTAAAAATTATTTGTTTTTCTATTTGATATTTCTTTGGCTTATAAGACTCTACTAAATATTCTTCTAGTTCTTCATCCCATGTATGAAAAAATACGTCGACATCATTTGGATCTATAACACACCTTTTCCAATCATTGAAAGATAATTCAGCACATAATCTTTTACCATCATCATCTCCTTCATTTCTTAGATATGATAAACTATTAGTACTTCCTACTAGCCCATGTAAACATAATGCTATTTTCATATCATATCCCATTTTGGGTCAATATCTATCAAATATATATTACCATCTGATTCTATACAATTATTGCTCTTAAGTTCTACTTCTATATCCCTACCTTTTCTTGATATACCATTTTCTTTACAAAAGTTAATTAAGTTCTGTTTCCATTCCTCCGGTGGATCAACAAATTTTCCTTTGATGTTGTCCATTTTAATTCCATATGTAAATGATTCATCATCATGACATGTAATAATTTCATGTGCCTTAGGAGCAAAATTATTTGAATGTAATAGATTTTGAATTTTAAATATTTTTTCTACTACTACCTTTTTATCTAATATGTCTTGCTCTAAATAAGAAATACTATCATTTTTGGCAGTAAATATTTTATAACCAGTTTTACTATCAATGTTCGCTATATAATTACAAAATTTACCTCTATAACTATAGTATTGACTATCGAAATCTCCCGACGGATAAGAAAGTGTTCCTGATTCTGGTAAGGTGTAAATACTCTTATTAATTACTTCATATGTTTCGCCATCAAAATAAACATAATCATTTTTTTGGTCTAATACAACTCTATAGGAATTACTCAATTTGAAATTCTGTCGTGGATTTCTATCTGTAGTTTCTCCGAGGTATTCATAATATTTAAAATTTAATAAAGAACTTAACTCATGTTCCATCTTTTCTCTCCTATCACCTGTCCATCCTGCAGCATGCCCTTCAAACCAACATACTTTACTACTATAATAATTAATTAGATTTGCTAATGTTGGTTTATCCACATGGCCCCATATTGATAATGCAAATACATGGTCAAACTGGTCTTCTCCTATTAAACCTTTAAGAACATCTAATCCATCATTGACATCAAAAGTATAAAATTCTACATCTAATTCTAATTCAATGGCCAATTTCTTAGCAACTTCAATAGTTTCAGATCTATTATCAATGCCAATTACCCTAGAAGCTCCCCTACGTTTAGCATCGAAGCATATCATTCCTATATTACATCCAATGTCTATAACTGTTTCGCCGTTGAAAGATTTTGGAAAATTCATAATTTGATATCGATGTTCCATATCCCTAATACCTGGTAAGGATGGATCTACTGTTTGATATTGTATATCACGTGCTCCGTACGGGAATTGTGTCTTATTAATTATTTCGTCTCGTAAACTTTCTTTATCAATGTTCATATAATTCTCTTGTTATAAATTTTTATATATTATTTAATATAATGAAAATTTTCATGATTTCCTAATATTTAGATAATTATGTTTAACTATATCCCATACTTGTTTCATTAAATTATTTCTTTGAGTTTTATCAAATCCACTGAATACCCATATGTAACCATACTTAATGAAATGGGGAGTTTTACTTTCATTTAATTGCCAGTTATAACTTAATAATTCTTTTCGGGGCAAATGTGACATATTAAAAGAAGGCGAAATATATTTCATATCAACATTATTCATTTGCATTATATAATTAATTGGAGTTTGACAAGTACCTCTTTTAACTGTATTTTGTAGGTCTAAGAATTTATCTGATTGGGATGTATACATTTCTTTAAATTTATTAAATAATGGTTCATGTGATTTATTAAATATCACAAAACCTGAGTTAAAGTATTTAGATATATCCAACTCATATTCATTGAATATATTTTTATATCCTTGTATACTTTCATATACCCAATTTAGATTATCTATTTCTCGTCTCACAGTTAATTTATTTTCGGTTAAGTCAAAGAAATTAGGACAATCCCATCTAGGTATAGATGTGGTATCTGTCATTAGAGCCTGATCGAACTCTATATTTTTTTCTCTTAAGAAATCAAAAATATCAAACCATCTTTGTATTGTAATTTTAAATTTTGTGGTATCCTTTATTCTTGGAGAATCATATATTACCAATTGGTACCCGTGCTTATCACACCAGTACTGCCATGCCTGTTTTGAATATTCCATCCATTCCCATCCGCCAAACTTATGTAACTTTATATCTTCTGGAATAAAAATAGGTAATATAACTATATTTTTCATGTATACAACTCTTTATATATCCGTTCCATCCAATAACTTACATGTCTATCATTTTGTGGTATTGAATTGAAATGGTACACCCATCCTGCACTGTACATCCCTTCTAATGTATCGGGCCACCAGCTATGGCCAGGTATATGTAATAAATTTTTTCTAAATAAATCTTGAAGATTATATGATTCAGACATATACTCGGTATCAATATTATTTTGCTGAACCAAATAGTTTATAATTGTTTGGTCTGTGCCGGCCTTAATTTGATCATTCATATTATTAATATGATCGATATTTTCGGTATAATATGTTTGAACATCTTTATAAAAAGGTATATGGCTCTTATTTGTTATTTGGAAGCCGCCATTAAAATACTTCCATGTTTTTACTTTAGGTTCATTTGGAAAACAAGCTTTGCCCCAATCCCGAATACTCCTTGTTACCCATTCATAACATCCATTAGTGAGTGTAACTCCTAATTTACCATGTGTCTCTTTAAAGAAATTAGGACAATCTGGATGGATAATAGTATCAGCGTCGACTAACAATACTTGATCATATTCTACTTCATTGTGATTTAATATATCATGAACCCAATATCGTTGCAGTGTAATTTTAAATTTATTGGTGTCCATTATAGGCTCATCCCACTCTATAACTTCTACATCATCATACTGCTCCGACCACCGTTTCCAACTCTTAATAGAATAATGGTATGGAGTACTCCTATTATCATTTAATTTTACATTCGGTATAAATACTATATTTTTCATAATTTACCTTTTATATAATCTTCTAAGTTTTTAGTAGGAGACCATCCTAACATTTCATGTGCTTTTGTATCAGTACATAATGTAGTAGGATACTCTCCTTTTCGTGCCGGAATATATTTTCTCTCTACTCCATACATATCTACAATTTCATTTATTGAATGATTCACACCTCTACCTAATTCAAATATTTCCGCTTTAAAATCTTTATCCATACATCTATATAATCCATCTACAATATCATCAATATGAGTAAAATCTCTTCTTTGTTC
>TARA_R110000851_G_scaffold58710_1_pt1 | contig 19234 bp, 21 predicted proteins | sample TARA_R110000851 | Tara Oceans TARA_R110000851 (sample SAMEA4397627) | marine metagenome | biome: Polar Biome; feature: [DCM] deep chlorophyll maximum layer (ENVO:01000326); material: water (ENVO:00002006), including particulate matter (ENVO:01000060) such as... | depth 17 m
CACTCAAACTAAATATATGTGTGAAGCGCTTCTTCGAAGCGGCAAATTTGAAATTATGTCTTTAGGAGGCGCGATTAAGCATCCTAATTACAATCCTGTCAAGACAGAGGAGTGGGGCGATGATTGGGTAATGTTTCCTGTTGATGGATACGGTAATCCAGATATTATACGTTCAATATTGCGCCAACATAAACCAGATATTTTGTGGTTTATGACCGACCCGCGCTTTTGGGGTTGGCTGTGGGAAATGGAAAACGAAATCAGACCTTTGGTGCCTATGGTGTATTATCACGTTTGGGATAATTATCCTTATCCAACTTATAACAGAACGTTCTATGAATCTAATGATTTTATTGCTGCCATATCTAAAGTTACCGATGATATTGTTAAGACCGTCGCGCCCAGCGTTAAGTCTCAATATATCCCACACGCAGTTGATAGTCAAATATTTAGACCACTTGAACGCTCCGATGATTTTGAAAGCGCTAAAAAATCGATCTTCGGGGAGCATTATGATCCTAACAAGTTCATTTTCTTTTGGAATAATCGAAACGCTAGACGTAAGCAGAGTGGATCACTAATATTTTGGTTTAACGAGTTTTTAAAAAAAGTAGGGAAAGACAAAGCATGTATGATAATGCATACTGAGGTAAAAGATCAAAATGGACAAGATCTGCAAGCTATAGTTGAAGAGCTTGGTTTAAATAACGGCGAAGTACTTTTCAGCCAACAAAAGGTTGATGCGCATAAGCTATCATTAATCTATAATATGGTTGATTGCACAATCAATATATCAGATGCAGAAGGTTTTGGCTTGGCTACATTAGAGTCCCTTTCTTGTGGTACTCCTATTATTGTTTCAATGACCGGCGGGCTACAGGAACAAGTAACGAATGGAGAAGAAATGTATGGGATTCCTATTGAGCCAAGCTCTAAAGCAATCATTGGCTCTCAAAGTATTCCATGGATTTATGAGGATCGATTAAATGGAGATGATGTTGTCGCCGCAATGGAAAAACTGTATAATATGAGTAAAGAAGAAAGAACTAAATTAGGTTTAGCTGGAAGAAAACATGTAATTAAAAATTATAATTTTGAAACATTCAACCAAACATGGATCACCACTCTTACTAAGCTGCATGAAGAAGAAGGTTCGTGGGAAACCAGAAAAGATAGTCAACGGTGGACATTAGAGGAGATGGCGTTATGAAAGTATTAGTAAGAGGACCCGCACTAACTCGAACCGGCTATGGGGAACATTGCCGTTTTGTTTTACGCGCTTTGCGCACTCAAAAAGATATAGATTTATATATAGTTCCAGTTAACTGGGGTCAGTCTAATTGGATTTGGGAAGATGACGAAGAGCGCTCTTGGATCGATGGAATCGTTAAAAAAACAGCTGAATATGCTCAACAAAATGGTCAATATGACATGAGTATACAAGTCACAATCCCCAATGAGTGGCAAAAAGTAGCTCCTATCAACATTGGAGTGACAGCTGGCATTGAGACTACAAAAGTTGCTCCTGTTTGGCTAGAGAAGGCTAATCAAATGGATAAAGTCATTACTATATCTAATCATTCCAAAGATGTATTTTTAAATACAAGTTACGAAGGGATCGATAAAAATACCGGTCAAAAAGCCTTTTTAAGATGTATTAAGGATATTTATGTGGTTCATTACCCAGTCAAAAATCATGATAGTGTCGACCTGGACTTAAAATTGGATACTAAGTTTAATTTTTTAACTGTGGCTCAATGGGGTCCTAGAAAAAACTTGGGAAGTACAATTCAGTGGTTTGTGGAAGAATTTATTGATAATCCCGATGTAGGATTGGTTGTAAAAACTTTTATTAAAGGTGGATCTTTAATTGATCGCAAATATGTTTTAAAGGAAATTTCTAATGTATTAAAAAAATATAGCAATAGGCAATGTAAAGTATACGTACTTCATGGTGACATGTCAGAAGAAGAAATGCACTCTCTTTATAAACACAAAAGTATGCATTGTTTGGTTTCTTTAACCCATGGCGAGGGCTTTGGGCTTCCTTTGTTTGAGTCAGCTTATTCTGGTCTTCCGGTGTTAGCGACTGATTGGAGCGGACATTTAGATTTTCTTTATAAGCCGGTTAAAGACAAAAAAGGAAATGAAAAAATGAGACCTTATTTCGCAAAAGTGGACTATGACCTAAGCCAAGTGCAAGATGTTGCAGTATGGGATGGCGTTATACAGAAAGATTCTATGTGGGCTTTTGCACAACAAGGATCTTATAAGATGAAGCTTAGAGAGGTATATAAAGATTATGGACGATTTAAGTCACAAGCTAAAAAACTTCAGAAATACATATTAAAGAACTTTGAAGAAAATAAACAGTATGAAAGCTTTAACAATATTTTAAAAAATTATTGGTCGGTGGACGAATTAGATATACAAAATTGGTTTGAAGAAGAAGGACAAGAGTTAGTAGTAGAGAGTTATGACTAAGATCTTGTTTATAGCTGATTTTTTTGTGGAAGACATAACAGGGGGAGGGGAACTAAATAACGAGGAATTGATTAATATTTTACGTAAAAAAAACAGCTTAATACAATTACGTAGTCACCTTGTTGATGATAAATCTTTGGACAATGCTGATGGAATAATAGTGGCTAATTTCATCAATTTGGATAAAAATATTTTAAGTAAAATAACTATGGGAAAAATCCCATATATGATTTATGAACATGATCATAAATATCTTAAAACACGTAATCCTGCACTATATAAAGATTATATTGCTCCTGCAGCTGATATTGTTAATTTCGACTTTTATAAAAATGCGCGCGCTGTCGTGTGTCAATCTCAATACCATAAAGACATTCTTATAAAAAATTTAAAATTAAATAATATTATTAGCGTAGGTGGAAATATATGGAGCTTAGAAGCTTTGGAAAAAATTAATTTCTTTTCTACCAAAGTGAAAAAGAATGCATGTTCTATTATGAATTCACTCATTTCCCATAAAAATACATTTGCAGCAATAGAATACTGCAACAAAGAAAATAAATCATATGATTTGATTAACTCATGCGCTTATTATGATTTTTTAGACCAAATTAGCAATAATGACACTTTGGTATTTTTTCCTAAAACCCCTGAAACTTTGTCCCGTATAGTTGTGGAAGCAAGAATGATGAATATGAAAGTTATAACAAACAATCTAGTGGGCGCTACAAAAGAAGAATGGTTTAAATATAAAGGCGAAAAATTAATTTCCATAATGAAAGAGAAAAGGAACAATATCGCCACTTTAATTGAGGATATATTCAATGAAACAAAACAAATTTAACATAATTGTGCCTTTTTACAATGTTGAAAAATGGGTATCTTATTGCGTTAATAGCGTAGCCAATCAAAGCTATTCAAACTATGAATGTTATTTGATTGATGATATGTCAACCGATAACACTGTTAATATAATTGAATCACTAGTGGCGGATGACAATAAATTTCATGTTATTAGGAATCAAGAAAAAAAATATGCGCTAAAGAACATACATGATACTTTAGACCAGACAGATCCAAATGACAATGATATTATTGTTATATTAGATGGCGATGATTGGCTAGCTGGCGATAATGTATTAGAGAAGCTAAATAACGTTTATAATCTAGAAAAATGCTGGATGACATATGGCAGCTATATTGAGTATCCACACAGAGTTAGGGGAAAATTTGCTAGCAAAATATCTGATCATATTATAGAAAATAAATTATACAGAGAAAGCGAATGGATGGCATCTCATTTAAGAACGTTTCGGTATAAATTATGGGATAAAATAAATACAGATGACTTTATCTTTTCTAAGAGTGGCAAGCATGTCAAAGCTGCATGGGATTTGGCTTTTGTTTATCCAATGCTAGAAATGGCGGGGAATCGCGCACACTATGTAAAAGACATATTATATGTATATAATCGTGCTAATCCTTTAAACGAAGATAAAATAAATCATAATATACAACTATCTGAAGAGAACGAAATTCGCCAAAAATCAAAATATGCCTTACTGGAGGTTTTGTAGAAATGAAATATTTAATCACAGGCGGCTGCGGGTTTATTGGAAGTAATTTGGTGGATAAGCTGACATCGCTAGGGCATGATGTGTTGGTGATTGACAATCTATCTACAGGAAAAAAAGAAAATTGTAATTCTTTGGCAACTTACATTTTTAAAGACTATCAAAAGACTTTAAAGGATTCTTTATTTACCATTAGTGACCCACTGTGTGAAAATATTGACGTCATTTTTCATTTAGCAGCTATGCCTCGCATACAACCTAGTTTCGATAATCCTTTGTATACCATGAGCAATAATGCACATGGAACAGCCATACTATGTGAATTTGCGCGTAAGAAGAACAGTAAAGTTGTATATGCAGGATCGAGTTCGTTTTATGGAGGGGTTTATTTAAACCCCTATTCGTTCTCAAAGTGGGTTGGGGAAGAAATTTGCAAGATGTATAGCCAAATATACGAAGTACCAACAAGTATTGCTAGGTTTTTTAATGTTTTTGGTCCACGTCATTTGCGTACTGGTCCTTATTCTACTGTGGTGGGAGTTTTTGAAAAACAGTTTTCTGATGGTTTGCCATTAACTATCACTGGCGATGGAGACCAGCGCCGTGACTTTACACACGTGGATGATATTTGCAATGGTCTTATTGCAATGTCTGAGGGAACTTATTATGGAGAGATATTTAACTTAGGGACAGCTAAAAATTATTCAATTAATGAGCTGGCTAGTATGTATGACGGGGCTAAAACTGAATTTATAGCAGCACGCCCAGGGGAAGCTCGCGAAACTTTAGCTGATATATCTTACACTCGCAGCGCGCTCAATTGGTCACCGCTAGAACAAAATAGCCTTAAGGATTATATTGCGCAATTTGTAGAAAGTTTGAATCCTGAAAGGGAATTGACTATTGATAACTTGTAAACTACAGGGAGGATTGGGCAATCAATTATTTCAAGTATCTACTGCATATGCTTTGGCTCTCAGAAATAGCGATAATTTAGTTATAAATCCCAATAATCACCACCCCAGTTATATTAATGGTGCCAATCGACATATAACTCAATACATTAATAATATTTTCAGAAATATTGAATTTGCCAACATTCAGCATATTTCTGAAATATATAGAGAGCCTGAATTTTCTTATTCTGAAATAGCATATGAAAAAGATATGTTAATTGAAGGCTATTTTCAATCTGAAAAATATTTTGTTGATTGTCGTGAAGAGTTACTTAACTTGTTTTCCATAGATAAACAAAATAAAGCATATATATTGCAAAACTATGGTGATATATTGAAAGGTTTAACTGTGTCGATTCATGTTAGACGAGGCGACTATATAAAATATTCAGATATTCATCCGATATGCACAAAGGATTATTATATTAAGGCTATGGCAGCAATGCCTTCCAACGCACTATATCTTGTTTTTAGTGATGACATTGAATGGTGTTTGAGAAATTTTACCTTGAATCAATTTAAAATTATTGATGAAGATGATATAATATCTTTATATCTAATGTCTATGTGCAATCATCATATTTTGGCTAATAGCAGCTTTAGCTGGTGGGGAGCGTGGTTAAATTCTGACGCTAATAAGAGGGTAGTGGTCCCAAAAAAGTGGTTCGGCGCTTCCGCTTCATATAGCACAAAAGACTTAATACCGGATGGATGGAATACAATATGAATGAATTTGATAGATGGTTTGGGGATAATGGTGATATCACTCATCGTTTGAACTATGAATCGAACGTGCTTGGATCAAAAGAAAGCTTATACGAGAACATTTACAAAAAACACATAAGTTGACATATGATTACACGTTTGTGTGGGAAAATTGGAAGTTAAAAGATGAATAAAAAAGAAGAGAAAATTGCTTTTTGCTGCCCATGGGGAATCAATAGTGCAAAATTATTATATAATTTTAAACTTTTAACACCTAATAATGATGGAGTTTGGGAAAACTTGGTAGGTGTTGATGACGTATATGATGCTGATTGGATTATAGCTAGCGAAAATATAGATCCTGCCATCGATATGCGTAAAATCAATCAAGATAATATTATTTTGTTCGAACGAGAACCACCATGGATAGGAACACCAAACTGGAACAATCATTCAACAGAATATAAATTTAGATTTTCTTCTGGGCGTTGCTTCAGAGTGTGCGGGTGGTCGTGGAATAGCACTTATAAAGATATGCGGGAATATAAATGGAAAAAACGAGACAAAAAGATTTGTGTAATTACATCTAATAAAAGGATGTGCCAGGGACATCTTCATAGACTTAACTTTATAAAATATTTTTGTAATCGATATCCTGGTATATTAGATGTATATGGAGTTGGTATGGAAAATGAAGGCTTAGGTGATAATTTTAAAGGCACTTCTGTATTTGGAGACAGTAAAAAATTTGAATGGTTACAACAATATGAATATTCTTTAACGTTAGAAAATGGTCAAGGTAATGGCTTTTTCACTGAAAAATTGGTTGATGCTTTTATGGCGTATACTGTGCCAATTTATTGGGGAGCACCAGATATTAACAAATATTTTTTGCCAAATTCACTTTATACTTTAGATATTACCAACCCTCAATCCCCAGAAAGATTATTGGATATAATCTCCAATCCGGTAACTTCTAGCGTTATTGAAAGTATGCAAGACTCACGCGCGAGAATTATGACGAAGTATAATTGGTGGCCAACTATAAAAAAAATTATTGACGCGTCAGACAAAAGGGTTAAATAATTTATGAAAAAGACTTTGTATGATTATAATGATCAACACATAGGAGAAACCATATACATATTAGGTTCTTCTCCCGCTTTGAACGATTTGAATGAGGAAGATTTAGAGTTTTTAAAAGATAAAATTACCATTGGTGTAAATTTGACTTATGAAGGAATTAACACCTTAACATACGCCATTTCTGCGCATATCGCAAATGCGGTTTATTTGTTCGAACATTCAAAAAAAGATATGCCAATATTCGTCGCTTTCAATGAGGGACAAAAAAGAGAAGCTTTTTCACATATGAAACATTTTTTTTGGGATGATGAAAGGGTTGTTGTTTTTTCATCCGATCCTCCGCGTTTGCCACTCTTGCAAAAGCACAATACAGAAGATATTTCTCTTAGCGGGAATACGAGTGTGCTTTTATTAGCAACGCATTTGGCTTATATCATGGGAGCATCAAAAATTGTTTATATTGGATTTGAGGAGTTAAAATGCGCTCATTTTTGGAACAGTAATCGACAGCTGGAAATTAGAATGGTAAACAATATAAAAAACATATTAAAGAGTAAAAAGTATTGGAGTGAGCTTTTTTATAATAATAATTTATGGGATATTCATCACAACGTACATAAGGAATTTGAATTAATGCTAGGATGTATACCTGGACATGCCTCATGTTTCAATTTATCAGAAGAAGAGCGCGAAAAATCCTTTTGGGGAGCCACCGGGCATAATATTGGTACCCCACCGGCTATACAAAATATATACAATTTCGCGAATTATATTAAATATTTAAAATACAAAGGTGTTGATGCGTATACGCTATCTCATCAAGGAATAACTATTAATTCAGGTTGTATATCAATATCAGATATGATATAATATAATTATTACTTTAAAGGAGTTAACCGTGGATATCGATGACCCCCAGCCCCGTGCTCAAGCAATAAACCGAGCAACTATGCATTATGAGACCTGTTTAATAACAGGAGGCACCGGTACGTTTGGTACGGCGTATATTATAAAAAGCATAAAAGAACATTGGCATAAAAAAGTTATTGTATACAGCAGGGATGAATATAAACAGATTAAGCTTTTTAGTTTTTTAAAAGAGTGTTTTAAAGAAAAATCCATTAGCCTGGAAGCTGCCCCTTACTCAATAAAAATAGGTGACACCGAAATAAGATTTTTTATTGGGGATATATGTGATTATGAGCGAATGTGTGTTGCAACCCGAAAAGTGGATTTAGTCATACATGCAGCTGCCCTGAAACACGTTCCTATTTGTGAGTATAATCCCATGGAGGCGACAAGAACTAATATCACAGGGACTACTAATGTTGTTAATGCATGCGGAATAAATAATATTAAGAAGCTCATAGCGTTAAGTACTGATAAAGCTGTTGACCCTATTAATACATATGGTGCTACAAAGCTTTGCTTGGAAAAAGTAGTATTAGGAGGTAATAGATATTACCCAGAGACCATTATGAGTGTAGTGAGGTACGGAAATATTATTGGTAGTCGGGGTTCTATTATCCATAAGTTATTCACGCATCACGGCGCTAATATTAGCTTAACGAATCCTGACATGACTAGATTTTGGTTAACAATCGAAGATGCAATTAGTTTAGTAAGGAAATCCTTGAAATACAATTATAGTGAAATACCAATGATTTGTGTACCTAAGCTTAAAGCATTGCGATTAGATAAATTATTTACTTTTTTGCGACCAGATCTTGAAATAGAACTTATAGGTCCGCGAGTTGGTGAAAAAACGCATGAAAAAATGATAGCAGAAGAGGATCTTAAAAAGACAGTATATGATTCTGAAAATGATTGTTATGTTATTAATATGTCATCAGAAAATATTCCTTTCGGTGTTCCTGTCGACATGTCTGTATATACTAGCGATGCAGTGGCAGAATTCACTAAAAAAGAATTTATTAACGAGTTAGAATCGAGCATTATAAAGGATTTGTATGGGGATATTACGTGAACTTTATACCTTATGCTAAACAAACCATAAGTGATGATGACATACAAAGTGTTGAAACGATATTAAAATCACCTTATATCACTAGTGGACCTATGGTCGAAGAATTTGAAGCTGCTATGGCAAGTTATTGCGGAGCTAAATACTGCTTAGCGGTGGCTAATGGGACAGCAGCTCTTCATTTATCTTCTCTTGTATTACTTAAAGAAGAAGATACAGTGCTGACAACACCTAACTCTTTTTTAGCAACTTCTAATTCCATTTTATATGCAAAAGCTAAACCAAAATTTGTGGACATAGATGTACATGGCAACATTGACTTGGATTTATGTGAAGAGGAAATAAAACACGATCCTTCTATTAAAGCCATTTACGCCGTAGCTTTTTCTGGTAGGATGATTAATCAAAAAAAGCTAGCTTACCTGAGAGATAAGTATAACATCTTAGTACTAGAAGATTGTTCTCATGCCATCGGTTCAGTCGATGATGATGACGTCAAAGCCGGCAGCTGTAAAAATAGTGAGATATCAACGTTTTCTTTTCACCCTGTAAAACACATAACAGCTGGTGAAGGGGGCGCAATCACTACCAATAATAAAAGTTTATACAATAAGCTTAAAATGTTGAGAAGTCATGGCATGTATAAGGACAGCACAATGAAACCTTGGGAATATGAAATGAGGGACTTGGGATTCAATTATAGAATTACAGATATACAGTGTTCTCTTGCTCTTTCACAATTAAAAAAATTGGATAGTTTCATAGTACGTAGATATGAGATTGCAAAGAAATATGATAAGGAATTTAGCAATACAATAATTAGACCTCTTTATCCTTATTTAATGGCGAATTCTTCATATCACCTTTATATTGTTCGTGTGGACTTTAAATCGATAAAGATAAACAAGGATGAGTTATTTAGAAATCTAAGAGAACAAAACATTGGACTGCAATTACATTATATTCCTATAAATACTCAACCTTACTATCGTTCTTTAGGTTATGGTAACGAATATATACCTATGATGAATAAATACTATAAAGAGTGTTTTTCTCTTCCCATGTATCCTTTATTGAGTGATGAAGAACAAAAATATACAATCGCTGCGCTGAAAGAGAATTTAAATTGAACAACAAATGTGTGGCAATCATTCCAGCTAGAGGCGGAAGCAAGCGAATTCCTCGCAAAAACATAAAGCTTTTTTATGGAAAACCTTTAATATCATATACTATTGATGTGGCTATACAATCAAAACTGTTTGAGAGAATTATAGTATCCACTGATGATGAAGAAATAGCCTCCATAGCGGTTGATTGCGGCGCGGAAGTGCCACATTTAAGGTCAAAAGAATTAGCAGATGATTATACACCAGCGCATGTAGCAGTAGAAGCTATGCTCGCTGGAATCCAACATGATTATGATTTTGCATGTACTCTTTATGCAACAGCACCTTTTTTGCAGGTAAAATATTTACAAGAGGGTTTGGAAAAATTACGTATAACGGGCGCGACTAATGCGTTCAGTGTTTCTAAAATGTCTTTTCCCATACAAAGAGCCTTTAGAATAACAAAACGAGGTCGCTGCGAGATGTTTGCGCCAGAAAATTATTTTAAGAGGAGTCAAGATTTAGAAGAATCTTATCAAGATGCCGCGCAGTTTTACTGGAAACGCTTAAATAGTAAAAGTAAAAATATTATATTTGGGGAAGATAGTGTACCTGTGATATTACCAAACTATCTTGTGCAAGATATTGACACACCAGCAGACTGGAAGAGAGCGGAAATAATGTACGAGATATTGGAAAAACAAGGAGAATGTTAGTGCAGAGAAGAACTGATTTCGACATAATTGATGAAATTCAAGAAGTGAGAAGCAAAAACAATGTAAATTGGATGGATTTATTAAGATTGGCTTTTGAAATAAACCCAGATAAAGCGAGAAAAATTATGATTAAGATAGACAATCACGATAATAAGATATCTAGATTAATCAAAGAACTAGCTGATAATACTTGAGGGGTGGCTTTTTACATATGAAAATCGCAATATTGACGTCTTTAAATCAATGGTTCATTCCTTATGCAAAAAAAATACAAAGTGAAATAAAAGATTGTGAATTATTTTACGATCACACAGAAATGAAAGATGAGTTTGATATTGTTTTTGTACTTAGTTATCATAAAATTATACCAAAGCATGTTTTATCTAAAAATAAACATAATATCGTAATACACGCCAGCGCTCTGCCACAAGGAAAAGGATGGGCGCCTTTATTTTGGCAAGTATTAGAAGGCAAAAAGGAAATAAAGTTCACCATGTTTGAAGCTTCCGATGGAGTTGATGATGGTGATATATATTTGCAAAAAACTTTAATGCTTAGCGGTAATGAGTTAAATAACGAATTACGTAACAAACAAGCAATTTTAACGATCAAAATGTGTTTAGATTTCATAAAAAATTATGATTCATTGAAATTTCCTTCAAAACAATCAGGTAATGAAACCTTTTATAAAAAAAGAAGAAAAAAAGATAGCGAATTGGATATTAACAAGACCATAAAAGAACAATTCAATTTATTAAGAATTGTTAACAATGACGAATATCCTGCTTTTTTTATTATTAATGAGTGTAAATATATTTTGCAAATAGAGAAAGCTCATGAAAATAGGTAATTTTAACTTAGAAACCGATGGTGTCTTCATTATAGCAGAGCTAAGTGCTAATCATAATGGCAGCTTACAAAATGCTCTTAAAACAGTAAAGGCTGCGCAAGAAGCTGGTGCTAATGCAATTAAGCTTCAAACCTATACGCCGGATACAATTACTTTAAAGTGTGATAAAGAAGATTTTATAGTCAAAGGTGGTACACCTTGGGATAATGAAACATTATATAATTTATATGAAAAAGCACATCTTCCATGGTCTTGGCATGATGCGTTGTTTAAATATGCAAGAGAATTAAATATTGATATCTTTTCCACTCCTTTTGATAAAACAGCCGTAGATTTTTTAGAAACATACAAACCTTCAGTATATAAAATAGCTTCTTTCGAAATAACAGATCACGAATTAATCAAATATACAGCGTCCAAAGGACGTCCAATGATTATTTCCACTGGAATTGCCACTATTGAGGAAATACAAGCTGCTGTAGATATATGCAGAAAAGAAAATAATTCCCATATAGTGTTACTCAAATGCACTAGTGCATATCCTGCACCTTTGTCAGAAGTGAATTTAAAAACAATGTCGAACATGAAGGAAACGTTTAATGTTGAAGTGGGATTTTCAGACCATACTTTAGGTATTACTGCGCCTGTCGTGGCTGCTTCGCTTGGAGCTAAAATTATTGAAAAACATTTTATATTAGATAAATCTTTAGGCGGTCCTGATGCATCGTTTTCTTTAAACCCCACAGAATTTAAGCAGATGGTAGAATGTGTTAGAGAGACAGAAGCGCTTCTTGGAAACGTTTCATATGTTATGACAGAAAAAAAGAGAAACTCTAGACAATTTGCGCGAAGTTTGTATGTAACGAAAAAAATTAGAAAGGGAGATATCTTTTCGCATGAAAATATAAAAAGCGTGCGCCCTGGGTATAGCTTACATCCTAAGTATTTAAAACTTCTTTTGAGTACTCATGCCAGCAAAGATTATGATTTTGGAGATAGAATTACTCAAAGGGAGTTGTTGTGATCGGGATAATCAATCTAGGAAACTCAAATATACAATCTGTAATAAACGCTTTATCGTTTTTGGATATTGATTATTTTGTCACAGAAGACCCTAAAGGAATTAAGCTAGCTGATAAACTAATACTCCCAGGGGTTGGAAGCTTTGGAGATGGAATAGCACGGCTTAAAAAAAATAATATGTTTGAAGTTTTAAAAGAGGAAGTGAGAAAGGATAAGCCTATTTTTGGAATATGCCTGGGAATGCAATTGCTATTTGAACACAGCGAAGAATCTCCAGGGATGCCCGGCTTAGAATTATTAAAAGGCAATGTACTTCGTTTGCCTGAATCCTTTGATTATAAAATACCAAGAGTTGGCTGGGCAGAAAGTAAATTAAATTATGACTTTTTGGGTTTTAATGAGGGCGACGCATTTGATTTGTATTATTTGCATAGTTTTTTTGTCCAACCAACAGATTCGAATATTATAGCGATTCAAACTGAAAACAATATTGCTGCTGCGATAAAACATAAAAATATATATGGTTGTCAGTTTCATCCTGAAAAAAGTCATAAAAATGGTTTAAAATTGCTACATATGTTTAACGAATGGAATAACGATTAAAATGAAAAAAAGAGTTATACCGTGTATTTTTTTAAAGGGTGGGATGATCGTACGAAGTGAAAATTTTAGCATTCATCAACTCATTGGAAATCCTATAAATCAAGTCAAACGCTTTAGTGATTGGGCAGCGGATGAAATTATATATATTGATATTTCTACACATCAAATATATGATAACCGCCGAGACGATCATATGATAAAGATATCTCATAATAAATTTGACTTATTAAGTGAAATTTCTAAAAACATTTTTGCTCCTTTTGTTTTTGGCGGTGGAATAAGAACAATCGAAGATATAAAAAACGTTTTGCAAAGAGGCGCAGATAAAGTTGTATTAAATACTGGATTATATTATGATAAAATGTTATTAACAAACGCAGTGAAAATATTTGGTTCTCAAGCATTAGTTGCATGCGTGGACTATAAAGGAGATTTTGTATATTTTGAACATGGAAATAAAAAGTCTTCTTACGCTGTGCGAGAATGGTGCAAAATATTAGAAAGTGAAGGTATAGGTGAAATATTGCTACATAATATAAGTCGCGATGGAAAAGGAAATGGATATGATATTAGCACCATTCAAACAATAGTTAAAGAAATTGAGGTACCTATTATTGCTTTAGGCGGCGCTGGCGATTATTTTGATTTTAACGAATGCTTTGAAGAGGCAAACCCTTCTGCGATAGCCGCTGGAAATATTTTTCACTTTAAAGAACATAGTTATTACCACGTAAAGCAATCTTTAGAAACATCTGGTATTAATATTCGAAAGGAGTATGGGGTTTTTTAATTAATCATGCAACAACCAAAAGTTATATTTTGTAAAAAATGCGTAATGCCGTCATCCTCCGCGATTCCTGTTGAAATAGATGCAGCGGGGGTTTGCAGTGGCTGCAGGGTCTCAGATCAAAAACACGATATTGATTTCCAAAGAAGAGGAAAGCAATTAAAACACCTTTTGGAAAATTATAAGGATACTGGTGGATCAAATTATGATTGCATTATCCCAGTTAGTGGAGGAAAAGATAGTTATTTTCAAGTTCATCTTATAAAAAACATATACAACATGAATCCCTTGTTGGTTACATATAATGCCAATAATTGGACCAAAACGGGTTATGAAAATTTACACAATATGAGAGATGCATTTGGCTGTGATCACGTCTTCTTTACTCCTAGTATTAATTTATTGAAGCGAATGAATAGAATTGGCTTTAAGATGACGGGCGATATGAATTGGCATGGTCATAGTGGTATTTTTACTTATCCCTTTGTTGTGGCGGTTGAAAAAAAAATATCATTAGTTTTTTATGGCGAACATGGTTTTATGGACATTGGAGGAATGCATTCTTATAATGATTATGTAGAATTCACTCAAAGATATAGATTAGAGCATTGCTTACGAGGGTATGATTGGAAAGATTTTTTGAATCATAGAGGAAGAGATAAAATTGACAAAAAAGAATTAATTGGTTTTAAGTATCCTTCTGATAGGGACATCAAAGAAGTGGGAGTTAGGGGTATATTTATTTCCAATTATGTTGATTGGTCTGGGAATAGCAACTTTAAAATTGCTAAACAATATGGTTTTAAAGAAAATGAAGAAAAATTTGATAGAACTTATAGATTAATGTCAAACTTAGACGACATGCATGAAAATGGAATTCATGATTATATGAAATATATTAAATTTGGATATGGAAGAGCTACAGATCATGTCATAAAAGATATTAGAGATGGCGCCATGACAAGAGAAAAAGCAATTGACGTTGTTATGAGGATGGACTGTATAAAGCCAAATGATTTAAATCGATGGCTAAAATACATTGATATGACCGAAGACGAATTTGATATCATAGCCGATACCTTCAGAGACCCCAGAGTGTGGTGGATTAAAGATGGTAGATGGTGGAAGAATAATGTAGATGGCGAATCATCGTCATATGAAGAAGTTAGACTATCTAAGCCATTGTGGAACAAATGGTTTAACGTTTGACGAATAAAGAGGAAAAGCTACAAAATGATTGAAAATGACATTAGACCTGAAGCGCTTCAAGACAAACAGCGGGAATTTTTAAAAAAGGACATTCAATGGCTTCTAAAACATAAAAATTGCTTTGTAGAAGTTAACTGCCCAGCATGTGAAGAGCCTCAACATGTTTTAAAATATTGCAAAAATGGGTTTACATACGTATCCTGTAATCAATGTAAAACGTTTTATATGAACCCGCGCCCTTCTTTAGAAATACTTCATAACTTCTATAAACAATCGGTTAATTACGAGTATTGGAATAACGTTATATTTCCAGCTTCTGAAGAAGCCCGACGAGAAAATATATTTAAGCCACGTGTTGATAAGGTTATTTCTTTGTGTAAAAAGTTTAATACTCAAAACACTTCGATTATAGAAGTAGGAGCTGGTTTTGGTATCTTTTGTGAGGAAATGAACAAACGAAAATACTTTGATAAAGTAATAGCGGTTGAACCTACTCCTGATTTGGCTGAAACCTGTCGTTTAAAGGGAATTGAAACAATTGAACTACCTATAGAAAAAATTCGCAGAAGAGAGGTTTATGATGTACTGGTAAGTTTTGAGGTAATTGAACATTTATTTTCACCACGCGAGTTTTTAAAAAACGCAAAAAAACTTTTAACTGATAAGGGATTGTTGATATTGTCTTGTCCTAACGGGCTCGGGTTTGAAGTAGAAGCTTTAGGGCGACACAGTACCACAATCGATCATGAACATTTAAATTATTTTAATTGTCATTCTTTAGCGTCTTTGCTTGAAGAATTAGAATTTGAGATTTTAGAAGTGGAGACCCCAGGTAAATTAGATGCAGAATTAGTTCGTAAAGAAATTTTAGCTGGTAATGTTGTTTTAGATGACGTTTTTCTAAAAAAGATTCTTTTAGAGAAATGGGAAAGCGCCGGAAGCCAATTCCAGTCTTTTCTGGCGAACACGAAGCAATCCTCTCATATGGTCATCACTGCGCGAAAGCAAACAACAATTATAGGTTTAGAGAAATGATAAAATTGATTAATGATACAATTGATAGAGAAGATATTAATCAACTTATCGATTGGTTGAAAACCTATCCTAGACTCACCAAAGGAGGTCTTACGCTTCAGCTAGAAGAAAAATGGTCTAACTGGCTTGGAGTCGATTATTCTGTTTTTTGCAATTCTGGTTCCTCAGCTAATTTATTAATGCTATGGGCGCTAATTGAAGCGAAGAGAATAACGAGAGAAGCAAAAGTTGTTGTTCCGTCTGCTGCATGGGCAACTGATTTGGCACCGGTTATACAATTGGGGATGACACCGTTATTATGTGATATTAATTTATCTGATTTGTCAGTAGACATCGCGCATTTAGAGCAAATATTTAAAGAATCAAGTCCAGACGTCTTACTTTTGGTTTCGGTGCTGGGCTTAGTGCCTGATATGGAAAAGATATTTAATTTGTGTAAAAAATATAACGTTATTTTATTGGAAGACACGTGTGAGAGTATGGGTTCAGAGTATGGTGATAAAAAATTAGGTACATTCGGATTAATGTCTAGTTTTTCAACTTACTTTGGGCATCACATCTCTACAATTGAAGGTGGTTTTGTATCAACCAACGATGAAGAATTATATGAAATTTTGAAAGCAATTAGAAGTCATGGCTGGGATAGAGATGTTAGCGACGAATATAGAGAAAAGCTAAGAAACAAATGGAACACAGCTGATTTTGATGCGCTCTATACATTCTACTATTCAGGGTTTAATTTAAGATCTACAGATTTACAAGCTTTTATTGGTCTTGGTCAAATAGATAAATTAGATTCTATTTGTGAGAAACGGAATAAGAATTTTGAGCTATATAATAGGCTATTGTCTAATTTTGAACCACAGATTGCCAACTATGAAGAAAAGTTTATATCTAATTTTGCGTATCCTGTAATAGCAAAAAATAGAAATGAAATTGTAAAAAGACTTCAGAAAGCTAATATAGAAGTAAGACCTTTAATATGCGGTTCTATGGGCACTCAACCATTTTATATAAAACAATATGGCAAAAAAGAATTGCCAAATGTGTCAATAGTCGATAAATATGGGTTTTATGTGCCGAATCATCCAGAATTATCCGAGGGCGACATTATAAAAATAGTGGAAATAATTAAGGATGAAAATTAGTGGATAATGTTTTAGTTACTGGCGGCTCGGGCTTCATCGGCACACGACTTAAAAAAATAAAACCTAATTGGACTTTCATATCTTCTAAAGATTGTGATTTGACAAATGCTTTTGAAGTCAGAGAATTGTTTAAAAAATATTCAAGTTTGGAAGCAGTTGTTCATTTAGCAGGGATTGTTGGTGGTATTAAGAAAAATGCTGAACAACAAGCAGAGTTCTTTTATAAGAATGTTATGATGAATACAAATGTTGTACATGAAGCATGGAATGCTGGTGTTCCAAGATTATTAGCGTCTTTAAGCACATGTGCTTTCCCTGATGTAGCCGCCCATTATCCCTTTAAAGAAGAAAATCTTTTTGATGGACCACCAGCAATTACAAATTTTTCTTATGGATACACCAAAAGAGCTTTACAAGTTCAAATTGCATCTTATAAAAAGCAATATGGGGTAAATTATTCAACGTTTTGCCCTTCTAACGTGTATGGCATTGGAGATACTTTTAATTCATATGATTCTCATTTTGTCCCTGCTTTAATTTTAAAATTAGCAATTGCAAAAAATGGGGATACTCTAGAATTTTGGGGCACTGGTAATCCCTTAAGGCAGCAACTATATGTTGAAGACTTGGTAGAGATAGTCCCGCTTTTGTTGAAAAAGCACAACTCAGCTTCTCCATTAATTGTTGCGCCTTACGAAAATTTAAGGATTTCAGAGATGATTGAAATTGCTTTAAATATTTCTCAAAAAGATGTTAATATAGTTTATAATAATAAACTCGATGGTCAGTACAGAAAAGACGGCTCCAATGAGAAATTAATTAATTTAATAAATAATTATGATTTTACTAAATTTAAAGACGGGTTTAAAAAAACTTATGAATGGTACACAGGGGGTCAATTAAATTGAAAACAGCTTTTATAACAGGTGTTACAGGGCAAGATGGTTCTTATTTAGCTGAGCTGTTGTTGAATAAAGGTTATCAAGTAATCGGACTAAAAAGAAGAACTTCTTCAATTTGTACTTCTAGAATCGATCATTTTATCACTAATCCAAATTTTAAGTTAAAATATTTCAACCTAAATGATCCTGGTTGCTTTTGGAGATTAATATTGGAATATAGACCAGATGAGGTTTATAATTTAGCAGCCCAGTCCCACGTAAGAGTATCCTTTGAGACACCAGAAGAAACGGTTCAATCAATAGCTATGGGCACATTGCGATTGTTAGAAGTCATTCGCACCATCGATCCGACCGGTAATCAAATTAAATTTTATCAAGCTTCTTCATCTGAGATGTTTGGCGATAATCCAAATTTTCCATACAATGAAGATTCTAAATTTATGCCCGCTTCACCGTATGCATGCGCCAAGGTATTTTCTCATAATTTAGTGAAAAATTATAGGAAAAGCTATAAGGTTCATGCTTCTAGTGGCATTCTCTTTAATCACGAGTCACCCCGTCGCGGAGAAACATTTGTAACTCGCAAAATAACCCTTGCAGCCGTTCGTATAAAAATGGGACTACAGGACAAGCTTTATTTAGGCAACCTCGATGCTAAGAGAGACTGGGGCTTCGCAGGAGACTACGTAGAGGCAATGTGGCTAATGCTTCAACAAGATACCCCAGATGATTACGTCATTGCAACAGGAGAAACACATTCGGTGAAAGAATTTTTAGAATGTGTTTTTCAGTACGCAGGCTTGAATATAGAAAAATACGTTGAAATCGATGAAAGACTATATAGGCCTCAAGAGGTACCTTATCTTTTGGGGGATTGTACAAAGGCAAAAAACGTTTTAAATTGGGAACCTACAATAAAATTTGCTGAATTAGCTAAATTAATGTATGATTCTGATTGGAATATTATGTGTAAAAAATATGAAATCAATAGGAGATTAAAATGACAGAAGTTCAACACACTAATCTATCAAAGCAAGCAGTAGGAGCGCTTATGATGGCGCTACAA
>TARA_R110000851_G_scaffold157194_4_pt1 | contig 19144 bp, 19 predicted proteins | sample TARA_R110000851 | Tara Oceans TARA_R110000851 (sample SAMEA4397627) | marine metagenome | biome: Polar Biome; feature: [DCM] deep chlorophyll maximum layer (ENVO:01000326); material: water (ENVO:00002006), including particulate matter (ENVO:01000060) such as... | depth 17 m
CATCATCCAAGCAATCCTTATAATCGGCCTTGCAACCATCGCGGCGGGGTTCGGTGTTGGCATCTTTATGCTGCTCAATTATAACATTCAAACCAGAAGGAGCCACTCATGAACCGTGAAGTACAGGATTCTGAAATCCAGAAGCGGGTCGAGCTGGTCCGCCTGAAGGCCCGCCAAGTAGGGAACATGGAGCCGGAGAATCCCGGCTTGATTTCCGTTGCAGCACAGGAGCAGCTGTCTAAGCTCATCCCTGCCCGTGAGCAGGCCACGCTTGCGGCCATTGAGGTGGATCGGCTCCCTCCTCCTGTCGATCCCACCGCCTACTCAGACAACCTTGCAGGGATGCTTTCAACCCTGAACGGAGAGCTGGCTAAGGAGAACGACTTCGTCTTACCAGACAATAGCGCCCTTGAGACAGAGATTGCCGTAGAGAAGCGGAACGAGCTGGTTGACGATTTCGGCCTCGACGCTGAGGGCGCTGACCGTGGGCTCGGCCCTGCAGCTGAGCAGCCCATCATGGCTAATCGCGTGCGCCTGACGCTTGTTGACCGTGTCATCCAGCAAGAGAGCGACGGCGACCCCCTCGCGGTCAACCCCTACTCCAAGGCAGCAGGCTTGATGCAGATCATGCAGGCTACAGCGGCTGACCCCGGCTTTGGCGTCACACCATTGGCTTGGGAGGACAGGTTCGACCCTGAGCTAAACCGGGCCTTTGGTGCTGAGTATCTCGCAGCCCTGATGGAACGCTACGACGGCGACGAAGAAGCCGCCCTGATTGCATACAACGCTGGCTATACACGAGCTGACAAGTGGCTTGCCGCTGGTCGTGACTACGAGCCCTTCCGTGGCTACACTGATGAAGATGGTGACTACGTTAGGGGCTGGGCAGACGAGAGCGAGCCCTACGCTGCCGCTATCATGGGCAACCAAACCCTTGCTCCTGCTCGCGTAGCAGTATACGGAGAGAACCCTTACAACGTGCTGGACGTAGAGCTTAACCTTGACTTCTTGGCTGGCGCTGAGGCCACTATTGACGGGAACGAACTGGCATCAGCTGGCGTCAACATCCCCGGACTAACTCAGTCGGACAGCGTACATAGATTCACCTTCAGCCGTGCCGCTGACCCGCTTGAAGGCATTGACACAAGCTACCTCCCAACTGAAGCTGCCACCACACCTACTGAGACCTTCTACGAGGCTCCTGTCAGTGACAGTGAAGATGTCCACCCCGGAAGCTACAAGAGCGTGGGTGAGTTCGTTATTGATCTTAAATCACATTGGCCTGCGTTGCGTGGGCTGATGGTCGATGGGGCAGCGTGGGCAGCAGGCCCAGAAGGCACAGAAACAACAGAGGGTGCTGTCCATCCCGGCAGCTATGAGACTGTTGGAGAGTTTGTATCTGACCTGACAAATCGGTGGCCTGAGTGGCGCGAAGAGCTGGTAAGACTGGCTGACATCGCAGCAGGCCCCGGAGAGACTGAGCCGAACGCCGACCGACCTGCCTATCCCGGCAGCTTCGAGAACATGGCCGAGTTCGGCGCTGAGCTGAAAGCGCGTTGGCCGGAGTTGCGGGCAAGCTTGTTGGACTTAGCGTCTGCCGCAGCGGGCCGTGACCTGACTGAGGAAGTGACAGGAGAGGCCGCTGCCCTTGCAGCGGGCGATGCTAGCCTTGAGCGAGCTAACTGGACCCCCACCTACATCGCTGACGTTTTGACTCACCACGCGGCTGCGCAGGGCATTAAGGACATGGCCTACCTGCCTGAGGTACAGCTGGCATTAAAGAATATGAACAGTGATGTCCTCCTCGCTTGGATGGATGCCACTCGCGGGAACGATGACCTCCACAAAGAGCAAGCTGAGTCAGCTCTTCTTGCGGCAGGCTTCTTCCCGCGTACCGCCCTTGGGGAGAAGCTTCCTTCGGATCGCTTCTTCAACGTCTTCGCCTACGCTCGCATCGACGGAGGCAGGGCCTCTGATCAACAGCGTGCGGACGCGGGCGAAGGCCCCCTCCGACAGATACTCGCTGCCTCACGGCGCATGGTCTTTAACCGATAAAGGAAAACAAGATGTCGAAGATTGACCCGAAGCACCGTCTGGCAGTGAACTACTACCTCGGTGGGCTGAACAAGAAGGCGTCAGCCGTCAAGGCTGGCTACTCCGCTGCCTCTACCAAGGACGTCTTCGACCATCCTAACGTGCGTGCTCTGATTGAGAAGCGCATTGCCAAGCAGGAAGAGAAGACGGACATGGACCGGGAGTACCTGCTGGGCAAGCTACAGGAGATCATCGCCACATCAGCTGGCGACCTTCTGGAAGTGGACGAAAAGGGGAGGGCAGACCTGAACTGGGAACGTCTTAGCCCTGCTCTGCGTAAGAGCATCAACACGGTAACGGTGGATTCGAAGAACCCCGGAGGCAAGTACGCCAAGACCACTTCCACTGTAAAGATTACCACAGCTGACCGCCTTGGCGCGATCAAGGAAGCCGCTACATTGCTCGGCATTCGTGAGGAAAAGAAGACACTTGACCTTGAGGACGGCCTGATTGCTGTTCTGACCCAACGCAGACAGATCAACAACACGCCCGAAGAGGGCTAAGGAGTTTACATGGTTGCCAAGTCAGCGAACACCCTGCTTACAGAGCGCATCGCTGACTTCATCGACGACCCTCTTGGGTACGTAATGTTCGCTTTCCCATGGGAAGACAACACCACCATCCAGATGGTGGAGCTTGAGCCTAAATATGCAGACCGGTATGGCCTAAAGTACGGCCCAGACAAGTGGGCCTGCGAGATGCTCGAACAACTGGGCGAGGAGATCAGGGACCGGGGCTTCAACGGCAAGGATGCTGTTGACGCCATCCGCTTCTCCACCGCTTCAGGCCATGGTATCGGTAAATCCACCATGGTGGCATGGCTTATCATGTTCATTCTGGACACACGACCCCTGTCAATGGGCGTGGTGACTGCCAATACGGGCGATCAGCTACGCACCAAGACGTGGTCGGCCCTAGCCCAGTGGCATCACCTAGCAATTACCAGTCATCTGTGGGAGTATTCCAACTCTCGCGGCAATATGAGCCTCTCACGTCGCGGATCGTTCAAGAACACTTGGAGATGCGACGGATTGACGGCCAGAGCGGAGAACGCGGAAGCCTTTCAGGGCCTTCACTGCGCCAACTCCACTGCATTCTACATCTTTGACGAAGCATCGGGCATTGAGGACGCGATTTGGGACGCACGCATTGGCGGCGCTACAGACGGCGAGCCCATGTCCTTTGACTTCGGCAACCCCACCCGAAAGAGTGGGTACTTCTTCGAGAACTGCGTGGGCGAACACAAGCATCGCCACATCGTACGTCAGGTAGACAGCCGAGACGTGAAGATCACCAACCCCGCCTACCTAGAACAGCTCAGGCTTGACTGGGGCGAGGAGAGCGACCTATTCAAGGTAAAGGTGAGGGGGATCTTCCCGTCTGTCGGCTCGGTTCAGTTCATGTCGAACGAACTGGTGGCTGATGCCATGCGGGAGAGCCGCTGGATACCGGCAGATAAGAGCGATCCTGTTCTTATCGGAGTTGATATAGCAAGGTTTGGTGACAATGACACGGTTCTATTCACTCGTATCGGCATGGACTGCCGCACTGTCCCGTTTAGGCGGTTCAATCGACTTGACCTTGAGCAAGTGGTTGACAAGATCATCGAACTGGTTAACGACCTGCGCCTTATGGGCAAAGAAGTATCAGGTCTGTTTCTGGATGGTGGTGGGCTTGGCGCTGGGCCTGTTGATAGGCTTAAACGCTTAGGCTACAACCCGATTGACGTCAACTTCGGCAAGAACGCAACCGACACGCGCTATCGACGGTGGGGAGACGAGATGTACGGACACCTTCGGGACGCCATGCACCGCATCGCGCTTCCATACAACCTCGATCTGAAGAAGGAACTGACCCAGCGGGAGTACAACGTCGAGACGAATGGTAAGATTGTCCTTGAGAGCAAGGCAGATCTGCGATCACGCGGACTGCAGAGCCCTGACGTCGCTGATGCTCTGGCATTAACGTTCGCTAAGAAGATCGCTCCGGGCTACCGTAGCGACTTTAGCACGCTCGCTGCAGCGGTGATGAGCGACTACGACCCGTTCGACTCTAAGCACTACTAACCCAAACACAAGGAGGAAGTCATGGGCTTTCTAGCTAGTATCTTCGGAGGAAGCCCAAAGGCCCCTCCTCCGCCGGCCCCACTGCCTCCGGTTCCAACTGGCCCGGACCCAATTACGGTCCAACAGAACATTGCTCAGCAGGAAGCTCGCCGCCGTGCTAGGGCAGGAAGCGCCCGCGACGATGTGATTAAGACAAGCGCCCTCGGCCTCTCGCCGACAGCGGGAGAGACAACTACAGGAGTGAGCAGTTCTCTGCTCGGCACCTGATGGGCGGCTATTCAGGAGGGAACGGTGGCCCACCCGCAGCGAATAACAGGACATCTGACTTCGGAGCCATCGGTAATGCCGCTAGTGCTGTAGGTAATGCTATTGGCAACGCCATAGGCAACGCTGTTGACGGCAACTTCGGCAATGGAGCAAACAATCCCGGACCGGGTGGCGGGGCTTCCCCAAACGGCGGACCGGGTGCTGCGCCTAGGCCAAAGCCCGCTCCTGACCCCGCACCTCTCCCTGTAACCCCAGATGAGGTTGTGGTCCAAGCTGGTATCATTGGTGCCAACGCTGGACCTAAGCCCAAGAAAACACCTGCACTGGTTGGTGGTCTTGCTAAGTCTGCCCTTACGGGGGGCACTGGGACAACATCACTACTGGGAGGGTCAACCTCTAACAAACTAGGAGCCTGACATCATGTCTAAGAAACAGCTAGACGCCATCAAGATCAAGATCGCGGGCATGAACACGGAACGCTCCAGTTTCATCTCCCATTGGCGTGAGTTGAGCGAGTACATCGACCCCGTGCGTGGCAGGTTCTTCCTGTCTGACCGCAATAAGGGCGACCGCCGCAATATCAAGATCATCAACAGCCGGGCTGGACAAGCCCTTCGTACGTACCAGAGTGGTATGTTCGCAGGTATCATGTCCCCAGCACGCCCGTGGTTCAAACTTGAGCCCGTTAACGCTGACCTAATGGCTAGTGAAGAAGCCAAGGTGTGGCTGTTCAAAGCTGAGACGCTGATGCGTAACATCCTTCTGGACGGTAACCTCTACAGTATGGCACCTGTCGCGCTCGGTGAGCAGGGTTTGTTCGGCACCGCTGCCATGAGCCACCTAGACGACTTCGACAGCGTGGCACGCTTCTATACGCACACAGCGGGCAGCTACATGATCGCCCAGAACGACAAGCACGTCGTAGACACCTTCGCCCTAGAGCGTGAACGTACCGTTAGCCAGCTGGTTGATGAGTTCGGAATTGACAACGTGAGCCACTACACTCGTACAAAGTACGAGAACAACCAGCGCCAGCTCTGGGTCCCTATCACTCAGTACATCGCTCCCAACTCGAAGTACAATCCCGAAGATGAGACGATCTCCGAGATGCCCTTCATGTCCTGCACCTTCGAGAACGGTTCAACTGACGGTACGTTCTTGAAGAAGAGCGGCTTCGAAGAGTTCCCGGTTCATGTGGCTCGCTTCGCCCTTACGGCTGAAGACGTGTACTCAACCAACAGTCCGGGAATGCTTGCCTTGGGTGACATCAAGAGCCTCCAGATCATGGAGAAGCGCAAGGCACAGGGCATCGACAAGATGGTCAACCCGCCCCTCAAGGGACCACCAAGCCTACGTGACGTGCCTGTCTCGTCCCTGCCGGGAGGACTCACCGTCTATGATGGTGACGGCAGCCGTGAAGGCCTGACCACTATCTATCAGGTTGAGCCGCGTATCAATGAGATGCGCCAAGAGATTGCTGCTGTTGAGAACAGGATCAATGAAGCCTACTACGTTGACCTCTTCCTCGCCATCTCCAGTATGCAGGGTGTTCAGCCCCGCAACCAGCTGGAGCTGACACAGCGGAACGAGGAACGCCTCCTCATGCTTGGCCCGTCCCTCGAACGTCTGCAGCAGGACTTCCTGAGCAAGATCGTTGAGCGCCTGTTTAATCAGGTGATGCGTGCCAACATCATGCCGCCTCCGCCACAGGAGCTTCAGTCTGAGAGCCTGAACATCAGGTTCGTCTCTGCTATTGCTCAGGCACAGGCCAGTCACGAAGTCGGCACCATCGAGCGGTCCATCGCTTTCGCGGGACAGCTTGCCGGTATCGACCCTGACGTGCTTGATAAGCTCAACACGGATCAGGCTTTCGAGAGCTACGTTCAGCTCATCGGTGGCAACCCTTCGATCCTCGTGCCTGATGCGCAGGTGATGGAGATCAGGCAGCAGCGAGCCGCAGCGCAGCAGGCAGCAGCCCAAGCGCAGCAGGCACAACAGCAGGCCAGCTCTCTCTCCTCCACTGCCAAGGCAGCTAAGACGTCGGTTGAGGCTGAGGCAATATCTGCTGCAAGCGCAGCACCACAAGAGTAACAGATGCCAGCCGCTCCCCCCACACTGGGCAGGGGTGGCTGGCTCACTACACAGGAGACCTATATGGAGATTGACAATACCATTGATACCTCCTCAGTCGAGCAGGTTAAGAAGCGCAAGTCCAAGGCGCAACTGCACCAAGAGCAGGACCGTAACGATCTTGAGGTTGTCCTCTCCACAGTTGGAGGACGCAACGTACTGTGGAAGGTACTCACTTCCTGCGGCATCTACAAGTCAAGCTACGACGGTGACCCCACAGCTACGGTGTTCCGTGAAGGCAGACGAGCCGTTGGACTTGAACTCCTTGCCACCATCCTAACAACTTCCCCCCAAGCCTACGCAGATATGAGCCTTGAGGCAACCAAGAGAAAGGACACTTAGATGGCTGAAGAAACCATTGCAGCGGAACCTGTAGCTGATGCTACCGTTGATTCCAACCTGATCGAAAAACCCGCTAAAGAAACACTAATGACATCCGAGGGCACCAAGAAAGCCCCAGCTGTTGAAGAGAAGCCAGCCGAAGACGGGGACAGCGTAGCTGCTCCAGAACCCGCCGGTGCGCCTGAAAACTACGAAGCCTTCACACTTCCTGATGGCTTTGACCTAGACGACGAAATGAGCACTCAGTTTTCTGAGGTCGCGAAGGAGCTTAATCTGTCACAGGATCAGGCCCAGAAGCTCGTTGACTTACAGACTGCCGCTGCTACCACCGCTGGAATCAAGTCCACTGAGGCATGGTCCGACCTAAAAAGCACATGGCAGACTGAGGCGAAGTCAGATAAGGAGTTTGGCGGCAAGGCTTTCGATGAGAACATTGGAACCGCAAAGCTGGCTCTAGAAAAGTATGGGTCAGATGAGCTGAACTCGGCAATTGAACTGACAGGTATGGGAAACCATCCTGAGTTTATCCGTCTTCTTTATAAGGTCGGCTTGACCCTGAAAGAAGACAAGCTGATGGTCGAGGGCGGCGGCCCCGTTTCACCAATCGAACGTGGGAAGATTCTCTTCCCCGACATGAACTAAACAGGAGAATTAAATAATGGCTACTCTCTCAAGCCTCAACCCTACGATGCTCGACCTTGCTCGTGCAACGGACCCCGATGGCAAGATTGCCATGGTCGCTGAAGTACTGTCGGAAGACAATGAGATCTTGGATGAAATGTCTTGGATTGAAGGTAACCTTCCTACGGGCAACCGCACTACGATCCGTACTGGTCTCCCGACCCCTACGTTCCGTAAGATGTATGAAGGTGTCAAGCAGCAGAAAAGCTCGACCGTTCAGATCACTGACAATACGGGTATGCTGGAAGCCTATGCAGAAATTGATAAGGCACTTGCTGACTTGAATGGCAACAGCGCAGCCTTCCGCTTTCAGGAAGACCGTGCTTTCCTTCAGGGCATGAACCAGAAGGTTGCTTCCACTCTGTTCTATGGCAATGAAGGTACGGAGCCTGAAGCCTTTACTGGTTTCAGCCCACGCTTTAATTCGCTTTCTGCTGAGAATGCTGACAACATTGTTGTTGGTGGTGGCTCTGGAACGGACAATCAGTCTATCTGGTTGGTTGTCTGGGGGCCTCAGACGTGTCACGGTATTGTACCTAAGGGCAGTAAGGCTGGCTTGCAGGTTACTGATAAGGGTCAGGTTACTGTTGAAGATGCTAGTGACGGTTCCAACACGGGCCGATATGAAGCATACCGTACTCACTACCGTTGGGACGTTGGTCTCACCCTTCGTGATTGGCGTTATGTTGTTCGTATCCCGAACATCGACAAGAGTGCTCTCTCTGCTACGTTCACTTCGGGTGCATTTGCTTCCGGCGCTAACCTGCCTGACCTGATGTTCCAAGGTATGCGTCTTATCCCTAATCTTAATGCTGGACGTGCATCGTTCTATATGAGCCGAGATACTGCTTCTTGGGTTGCTCGTCAGAAGGCTGCTATGGGTCTCTCGTCTTATGCAGAATCTGAGACTGTTGCGGGTGACAAGCGTTGGACTGAACGCTTCAATGGAATTCCAATGCGTCGTGTTGACGCCCTCTCTGCTGACGAAGCTCTCGTCTCGTAACCTGAAGAAATAGGAGAATAAATAATGGCTATTCTTGACTCTACCCTTGAATTTGCGGACGCAGTGAGCGTTGCCGCAGGTGCAAGTACTGCTCTTATCGGTGATGTCATCGACCTGTCTGCTGTACAGCGGGACATTGGCAACGGTGATCCTATGTATCTTGTCATCAATGTTGACACTGAAATCATCACTGGCGGCGCTGCTGGTACGATTGTCTTCACCCTTGCTTCGGATGCTGCGGCAGCTATTGCAACGGATGGGACGGCTACCATCCACTACCAGTCGCATGACTTTATCACTGATGATGTAGCGGCTAACTCGCCAGAACTTAATGCTGGCGGTTACCCCGTTGTTGTCGCCTTGCCGTTGGAAGGTGTTCCTTATGAACGCTACCTCGGTGTTCTGGCAACCATTGGTTCTACCACGGTTACGGCAGGTAAGATCAATGCCTTCCTGACCATGGACCCCATTGGTTGGAAGGCTTACGCAGACGGTTCTAACTGATAATAGATAAGGGGGGGAGGTAAAAGGGCCTCCTCCCCATTCCTATTAAACTCACAATACAACATAAAGGAATAATACTATGCCAAAAGGTAAGGGCACGTATGGCTCAAAAGTGGGTCGCCCCCCAATGAAGCCTAAGCCTAAGAAATAGCTGCAACAACAAAGTTGAAAGAAGCAAAACCGTTTCCCACTCTATCTAAGGAGCCCACCAAGATGAAAGTTAAACTTGCCGCACCATGGTTTGCACCTAGCGACTCTACAGGGGGTCCTCTAAATCGTAGCAGTGGGCAGCTTTTCTCCAAGGGTGTTGTTGATATTGACCCACAATGGCGGAACATGCTGCCCTCAAATACTGTATTCCTAGATCCTGAACCTGAGCCTAAACCTGATCCTAAGCATAAGACTAAGCATAAGCCTGAGACCTGCATTATGCCAGAGGCTAAGCCTTATAAGGCAAACAAGTAAACAACACACACGGAGACACCAGACATGGCTACATGGACCGAAGCTATCACTACTTCAGCAGCAGACACCTATACCGATTGGGTGGAAGCTGAATGCCGTGGATCGTACAGCGTTACGTTTACGTGGCTCACCACTCAGAACCCTCCCGTTGATATTATTATCGAGAGTAAGGCTATTGATGCAGCAGATGCAGCCCGTGTCGCTTCTACCACGCTTGTTGGTTCTAGCGGAGTGCTAACTGGTATGCGCAGCGATACCTTCTCAGGCAACCGTCTATGGCGTGTTGGCATCCCCTCCGGCGAGACCGTCTCTGCCGCCCACACTCTCACCATTCAGGTTTGATATGTTTGAACTTCTCCCCTTTTCAAGGCTGCCCTTCCAGACTCTTCCGTTCTCTGGGCTGCCCTTCGCAAGCCGGGCTTCCTATGCATTGGATTTGAAGTTCGACACAGACTCGTTTGATATCAGCCGCGTCACCTCCGCTACCACCACGCTTGGTACGGAGTTCAGCACGGCTGGTTTGCTGCGGTACGGGCCGCATAATCTGGCCAAGTACTCCGAGCAGTTAGACAATGCGGCGTGGACCAAGGGGAACACATCCGTTAGCGCGAATGCGGTATCTGCTCCTGATGGTACGTTGACGGCAGACAAGTTGATAGACAGCGCCGTCACCAGCGAACATTACATATTCCATGCTAACTTTACGGGCACTGCCGGGGACACTATTACGTCATCCGTTTACGTTAAGGCAGCAGAGCGCACTATTGTCCGCATTTACAACTCTGGCATGAATAACTACACCGTGTTCTTTAATACGGGCACGGGTCTCTTCTCCAACGAAACGGGTGGCAATGCGCCATCAACTCCGGTTGCAACAGATGTTGGGAGCGGATGGTGGCGCATTGCAGTGACGGATACGTCTACCATAACGAGCACCTCCTTTAGATCAATCCTTAGTTTGGTGTCAACCGGAACCACAGTTAACTATGCGGGCGACGGGTCCAGCGGCCTTTACGTTTGGGGGATGCAGCAGAACCTCGGAACTGAAGCATCCGCCTACGTCGCCACCACCTCCGCAGCAGCGTACGGCCCGCGCAAGCACGTCGTATATGGTGGCGACCAGTGGCCTGAGATGAATCTGGCGCTCTACTCCGATGACTTGTCTAACGCCGCTTGGACCAAGTCTGGAACAACCATTGCCGTCAATCAGGCTGTTGGCCGTGACGGGCTCTCAACGCTAGACCGCGTAAGAGAGGCGGCAGGGACTGGAGCCCATTGGGTCCTTCATGACACGACCGTCGTTAATGGCTCCCGCATTGTCATGAGCGGCGTGGTTAAGGGTTGGAACCGCGATTGGGCTTTCCTTGAGATTTACTCCTCCGGCGGAACCGGGCAACAGTACCTTTCGATCAACCTGACCGATGGCTCTTATTCGGAAGCCGTAGCAGGTGGCGGTGCCTTCATCGAATCCAGCGTCACCGACTTAGGAGGCGGGCTGTACGAGTGGAGCGCAACGGTAACAGCGTCAAGTGCTACCATGCGTCTCATTGCCAGCCCTGCTGAGTCTGATGGGACAGGGCGTCCAACCTTCGCAGGCGACACCGGTAAGGGCATCTACATGGGCGGGCTGCAAATTGAGCAGGCCAACACCGGGCAAACAGCCCCAAACCCCTACCACGCAACCACCTCAGCAGCCTACTACGGCGCAATCCCCAACAGCCCATGGCTGGACAAGGGCCTGCTGGTTGAGGGGGCGATTGCATACGAGCGGGTTGGCAACGGCGACCTCTCCTCAAACTGGGGTGGCTCTGCCCAGCATTCCACTGGTGCGGATATGGACGGGGTGACAAGAAACATTGTCCTTACCGATTCAAGCGCCAGCAGCGCCGAGTCGGCCAACCTCGAACGGGCCGTCGCCAACGATGGCGCGACTAACACTGTTGGGTTCCGTGTCCCAGTCACTACAAATGCGTCAACCTTCCCGGTTCTCTACATGCGGTTTTACGCCGGTAGCCCTGAACTAACTTCTTACATAGCTATCAACACCGACACCGGAGTTATGACTGATTCAAACGGCACTCCGGCATCGACCACATACAGTTCCACTCGCGAGGGTAACAACTGGAATATCACTGCCTCCGCTACAAACAATTCAGCCGGAAACACTGGATTCCAGATTCGTCTGTTTCCCGCGTGGTCGTCCGATGGAACGACCCTCGATAACTCCGCACAGGGGTCGAACAAGTTCATGCACTTCAACCTCATTTTCAACCAGTCCTTTGAGGTCTCCCCTCTTCTGGTGGACTACGCCTCATCTGGGGCGACAACGCGGAGTGCTGACAAGATCAGCATCGCCACATCATCCATTAACGGCTGGGATGACGAGATTGGGACGTTCCTTGCGGTAGTGGAGGGGCCGTTTGCCTACGGCGCTTACATCTTGGGGGGTTATCAAACGGAGACTCCCATCTACTCTGGCGGCTCTACTTTCCAATCTTGGAACGGCTCTACCAACCTAGCGGCCCCTGTGGGCAACCCAACTGTTGCGGGAGTTCACAAGATCGCCTCCGCAGGCGACGCGTCGGGTCGCTCCATAGTATCTGATGGCAACACCGTAGGAACGGACGCCAACGTCTTTATCTCAACCGACATCGTGGACTTGCATATCGGAAGCCGTTACGACGCCACGGGTGCTATCTTCGGCTCCATCAAGTCCCTAACCTACTACCCAACACGCCTCTCCGACGCTGCCCTTCAGGCCCTCACGGCATGAGGTACATCGCCATCCTGAACAAGCTAATGACGATCACGTGCGCCGCTGCCCTTCTATTGATGTCGGGCTGCGCCACGTTCAACCGGCCACACACCACGGACGCGGAGCTTCAAGCGATGTACGTCGAGGTCAAGGCCGAGCTTCAAGAGATGGGTCTGACGCTGGACTATGACACACCTGTGTTCTTCGCTGAGCCCGGCGAGTTGGGCCGTCGCACGATGGCGATGACAGGCTGTATTAGTTTCTCACGTGAGCCGATCTACATTAAGTTCGCCCCCGACCGTTTCGCCACGCGTGACATCATGGCACATGAGCTTATTCATACACAGGAGTGCCTCGACGGCACGTTAGTGGTGGGGCCTTCCTACTACGAGAGCCACGCCAACGTCAGGGAAGTCTTGGCAATTTGGAGTGCCAAATACCAATGAGCAAAACATCCTAATCCTAGGAAGAAGTTAACGAGGTAATAGAACGGAGATACCGAAATGGCTTATCTAGCCGGAATGAGCGATGTAAAGATCGCCAACCTAGCGTTGAGCCACCTCGGTGTCTCCGCTACTATCCAGAGCTTTGCAGAGCGCAGCACTGAGGCCAGTGTAACGAACCTCTGGTACGACTTCGCCCGCCTGCAGGTTCTTGAGACCCACGACTGGTCCTTCGCCCGCAAGGTGGTCACGCTCGCAGCTCACTCAGACGCACCGTCTGGTTTGTGGACGTACCGCTACCAGCGCCCCGCTGACTGTGTTGTAGTTAGAACGGTGCTGAACCCGTTTGGTCGTTTGGCTGACGCCATCCCGTTCGCGCTAGAGAACAGCGACAACGGAGAAACCGAGACGCTGTTGACCGACCTGAACGAAGCCCAAATACGCTACACGTTCAACGCCACGGCACCGAGCCTGTTCTCTGCAGCCTTCATCACTAGCCTGTCCTACTTGCTGGCCCACTACTCGGCCATGTCCCTGACCAACAGCGAGGCGCTGCAGAACAGTATGCTCCAGAGGTTCCTTGGGTCGCAGAGACAGGCAGCTGCCATGAACGCCAACGAAGCAGTGGGTGATGAGCCTCGCGATGCCGAATGGATCAGATCGCGCTGATAGACACACACCAAGGAGACCACCATGGCCACTAAGATTCAAAGCACCTTTTCACGCGGTGAAGTCGGCCCGGCCCTGTATGGTCGTGTGGATCTCGCCCTGTATTCTATGGCGCTACGGCGTGCTAAGAACATGCTGGTTCACCAGTTCGGCGGTGTGTCCAACCGTCCGGGGATGAAGTACCTCGGTCCGGTTAAGGACCACGCTGTTGGAGCCCGGCTCCAGAAGTTCCAGTTCAAGTCTACCGACGTCCACATGCTGGAGTTCGGAAACCTATACATCCGCTTCATGCGGAACGACGCACACATCACCGAGACCCCAGTGGTCATCACTGGTGTGACAGCAGCCAACCCGGCAGTCGTCACCACGTCTGGTGCCCACGGCTACACCAACGGAGACGAGGTCTACATCACAGGCGTCGTAGGCATGGGTGAGATTAACAATGGCCGCTACATCGTAGGCAACGTAGGGTCCACCACCATGGAGCTGACTAACCAGCTCACTGGTGTGGCTCTCAACAGCACGGCCTTTACTGCCTACTCCTCGGCTGGCACGGTTGCTAAGATCTACGAGATCGTCTCCCCGTACACGACCGCTGAGCTGCCCCTGCTCAAGTTCTCGCAGACCGCTGACGTCATGACCATTGTCCACCCTGACCACGCCCCGGCCACCTTGTCGCGGCTTGCCCTAGCCAACTGGTCCTTAGCTGACATTGAGTTTTCTCCCTCTATAGCTTTCCCTACAACGGTTTCAGCCTCTGGTGGCTCAGCCGCAGCAACTTATTACGCAGTTACATCCCACAACGAGGACAACGAAGAGAGCCTTCAGGGGCTCGGTAATGCACCGGCAGTTGACAACATTGAGGGAGCAACTAAAGCTAACCCGTGCGTGTTGACCTTGTCAGGCCATGCGTTTTTAGACGGTGACTTGATTCAGATTGATAACGCGGTGGGTATGACTGAGCTTAACGGTCGTAGGTTTACGGCCATTAACGTAGCTACCAACACAATCGAGTTGCGTGGGGAAGACTCTACTAACTTCGGAACTTGGTCCTCCGGTGGGACGGTAACACCCTGCTTTGTGTCTCACAACAACAGCACAGCCGTCACCATATCATGGGTAGGTAACGACGACGCGGTACGCTACAGCATTTACAAATTGAGCGCAGGAGTATTTGGGTGGATTGGATCTTCAGCAGGATTGTCATTCCTTGACACAGGACTTTCTGCGGACACGGGCCTTACTCCTCCTGTGTTTACCGAACCATTCATCCTAGATGACCACAAACCGGGGGCTGTGACAAACCATCAGCAGCGTCAGGTCTTGGGTGGGTCTAATGAGAAGCCTGACACAACTTTCTTTTCCGTTGTAGGGTCACTTGATAACTTTAGCAAGCGTACCCCTGCCGAAGAAGGAGACGGTTTCTCTACCACGCTGGCCTCCAACGAGATCAACGTCATCCGGCACTACGTGTCCCTGCAGAGCCTGCTCATCTTTACCAGCGGATCTGAGTGGATTGCTAAGTCGAGCACGGGAGACGCACGGTTTTCCTTCTCGACCATCTCGCAGACACCTGAGACCTACTGGGGGTGTTCTCAAATACCTCCCATCGTGGTTGGTAACAAGGCGGTGTTCATTTCCGAGACTGGGCGTAACGTAAGATCGACTGGCTACACGTTCTCGTCTGATGCTTACACAGCTGAGGAGCTGTCTCTGATGGTGCCTCACCTGTTCCGCGATGCGGTGGCAGTTGACTGGGGCCATGTGACTTCACCTGAGCCTGTCATCTACATCGTCATGTCTGACGGCACCTGCAACATCCTGACCTACAACGAGGAGCAGGAAGTTATGGCGTGGTCTACAGCGGACACAGACGGCAAGTACGAGAGTGTTGCCACTGTAAGGCCCCGCTACGATGACACAGCTGAAGAAGCATTCTTCGTGGTCAAGCGTACCATTGGCGGCACAACTCGCCGTTACATTGAGCGCACTGTCTCACGGGAGTTCACTGAAGTTCAGGACGCTATCTTCCTCGATTCAAGCCTGTCCCTCGACCTGCCTATCGACATCACCTCTGTTACCCTCGCCAACCCTGCTGTTGTTACAGCTGCCGGTCACGGGTACACTAACGGAGATAAGGTGGTCATCAACAACATCGAGTGGGATACGACTGAGGACGAGTACGGTAACTTTGACCAGCCCGACCAGCTCAACACCCGCACCTACACGGTGCAGAGTTCACTGACCAACACCTTCGAGTTGGTTGACATTGACACGGGTGTCGCTGTTAACTCGTCTGCCTTCCTAGCTTACGTTGAGGGCGGCAAGGTCCGCAAGAAGTACTCTAGCTTCAGCGGTCTGCAGCATCTCGCAGGAACAGCCGTGCAGGTGTTGGCCGATGGTAACGTCATCAAGAACCTGACAGTCTCTTCCACAGGCTCCCTCACCCTTCCCCGCAGTTTCGGCAGGGTTCATGTGGGGCTTCCCTACACCTCAGAGATCGAGACGCTTGATCCTGAGATCACATCGCGGTCTATCACCACGATTCAGGGCAAGAAGAAGAAGGTTGGCAAGGTGATCGTAAGGTTCGAACGCTCACGCGGTGCGTGGATTGGCCCGACAACTACCGACTTGATCGAGATAAAGACCCGCGAGTACGAGAACTACGGACAACCCACCTCCCTCCTAACAGGAGACGAGGAGGTTGTCCTGACTTCACGTTGGAACGAGCACGGTCGTCTGGTTATCAGGCAGCGTGACCCGCTTCCAATGACGGTACTCGCCATCGTGGCCGATTACATCTAACACAGGAGGTCACAGGAATGGATAAGGATCAGATCGTCACCGTGCAGGACTGGCATGTCGAGAGACTGTCAATAACCATGCAGAAGGAAGACGTCGATGCAGTGTGGGGATTAAACCACCTGTCGCCCAAAGAGGCGCTTATCATGTCCTTGGCAGCTAGTATGAAGTCCTTTACGTGGCTGCATTGCGGTGACGTGGGATGTATCTGGGGGTACGGGGCAGCTAGTCCCTTGGCACCTGTTGCTTGTCCATGGCTTCTGGCTTCACCATTGGTTCATAAGAGCCCACGCTACTTCCTAAGAGCCAGCCGCCAGTTCTACAGTAACCTGTTAGACAGGCACGACGTCCTCACCAACGTGATAGACGCCCGGCACACACGCTCCCTAAAGTGGATCAAGTGGTGCGGCGCTACCGTTTATCCTGCCACACCGATGGGGCCTGAAGGGTTGCCATTCCACAGACACGAGACAAGGAGATAATCATGGGCGCATCACTCGCAGCTATGACGCTAGCATCGCAGGTAGGTATAGGCTCCAGTGTCCTAGGAGGGGTCACTGGCTTCATTGGCAACAAGAACAAGGGTAAGGCAGCCAAACAGCAGGCAGCCTATCAGGCACAGCTCCTAGAGCAGAACGCTGAGATTGCTCGCCGCCAACAGGTCATGGTACAGGACAAGGCCGATGCTGATATTCAAGCTCGCAGTGTCGAGACATCAGCTACTGCGTCCGTCCAGAAGACTCAAGCAGCTGGCGCTGGCATTGTGGTCAATCAGGACACAGCAGCCACCACAGAGTCGGACACGATCCGAGCAGGCACGCTTGACAAGATCGCCATTCAGCGCAACGCCGACCTAGAGAAGTGGTCGCTGCAGGTTAAGGCCAACTCGGCTATGAACCAATCAGCCCTCGCCCTTACCGCAGGCGAGAACGCCAAGAAAGCAGCAGACACCGAAGCCATCGGATCGCTCCTAAGCTCCGCTGGCTCAGTCGCAGGCAAGTGGGCCGTAGCGTAGCATCAACCGTAAGGAACCGAGATCATGGCTATCACTATCAACAACACACCCAAAGTTGCCCTGAGCGGTCCCGTCGGTGCTAGTGTTTCGACCAATGCCCCGGCTGCTGCCTTCGGTTCGCTTCAGGCTGACGCCACGCTGCGTACTGGAGCTGCCCTTGAGCAGAGCCTCCAGAGCGTAGCTGATGCGTATGCAGTCAGGGACGAGACGGACAACCTCCGTATCGCCAAGGACCTAGAGCGCGAGTACGTGGACTTCAGCAACCTCCTCATGTACGGAAATGGCACAATTAATCACGTAGGCTTCATGAACCTCAAGGGCCAGTTGGCTGTTGACGCCGGTGCTGATGCCGCTGCTACGTTGGCCGAGTACCAAGCCGCCACGCTGGCTCAGTACGAGGACAACACCCGCGTCACCGAGCTTTACACTGACTCGACCTCTACACGTATCGACGGCTCGAACATCCAGATCATGAACCACACTGCAGTACAGCGGAACGTCGTGACCGTTGGTGCCAGTGATGCCTTCAAGGAGATGTCTGTAAACGAGAGCCTCGCCGACCCCATGAACTCGGACCTAACTGATAGAACCATAGCGGTCATCGGTACTGAGAACGGAGAGCAGGCAATCCATAGCGGCATCTCTGCGCAGCAGCTGGCAGCCGAGACGCAGGCAGAGCAGAGCGCCTACCTGCTGACCTTGGTTACAGCCACTGCCGCTGACAACACGAACAACGCTATGATGGTCCTAGCTGAGAACGTGGACATGATGACCGCTGTTGACGCCGACAAGGCTGAGGCGGCAATCCTTGCGGCTGGCGATACGAGTTACACGCTTGCAGAGCGGGAGCGTATCGCGAACGAGCGCAATATTAAAGACGGGTTTGACGCGCAGTTTGACTTCTACCGTATTCAGAGAGCCTCCAACGGCGGCGACTGGGACCAAGCAGCGGCCCTCGCTGAAGTACAGGCTGGCACTATGCGTGTCAAGGACTACAACACCATCGTTGCAGCAGCAGCTCCCGCATCAGCGGCAGTAAAGGAGGCTAGTGCTGCGGCTGCCTCTAAGATCATCGATGACATGTATCAGAATATTAACATTGACTGGCGCAACGCAGGGCTTCAGGGAGACGACTACTCCAGAGTGGCAGCTGAAGAGCGTATAATCAAAGCGGCTGGTGGGTCATGGATGATTGGCACAGAAGATCTGGTGAGGGATGTTCAGGATTCGATGCTTCCTCCTGATATTATGCAGTTCGGCATTGCAGATCAGGTAACCATTGCGAAGCAGCGCAGGGCAACGGCACTCCTCTCAGGATACCTGAAGCAGGGGTTCTCGCAGGATGACGCTTACGCCATGGTGGTTGGACAATACGCGCCCAGCATGATAGATGCCTATATTAACGACATGAAGTCATACCCCAGAATGCCGATGTTCGAAGGGGGGCTGCCTGACAAAACTCAGATAGACACACTCCCTACTGAGACGCTTGCCACCTTCGCCTATGAGATCGCTATTTACAACAAGAAGATCGTCGAGCTGTCAAATCGAGGCACTCTTGTTGGTGAAGATCTGGACATGATGTTAGATGGATACGACAGGCTGCTAGTTTGGCACTCCAGCCTGCTCGGAGCAGTTAACGCTCGGTCTGCCTTCAGCAGCCTGTCAGAAGCAGCCAAGGCCGCAGTGGAAGCTGATGTGGCTAAAGCCGCTGCGGATGCTGCTGCTGCTCAAGAGCTGCTCAATGCGGAGCCCGAAGCTGGGACTTATTAACGCACCAAGATAAGGATTATATAACATGGCCGAAGACAACGAAGATCAGTTGAACCTCGACGACTTGCTATCTGGCCTTGAGGCTGAAGCGGAAGCTCCTGTTGAGGAAGCTCCTGTTGAGGAAGCTCCTGTTGA
>TARA_R110000851_G_scaffold28742_2_pt1 | contig 19113 bp, 28 predicted proteins | sample TARA_R110000851 | Tara Oceans TARA_R110000851 (sample SAMEA4397627) | marine metagenome | biome: Polar Biome; feature: [DCM] deep chlorophyll maximum layer (ENVO:01000326); material: water (ENVO:00002006), including particulate matter (ENVO:01000060) such as... | depth 17 m
TAATGCAATCTTGATTTCTATGCGGAAAAGTTTCCCAAGTTGTCTGATCGTTGAACTCAATTCTTTCACAACAATTGTGGCAAACAGTATAAATTTCGTCTTCAAAAAACATATTAGTTAAAGAGTAGAGTCGAAAAACCTGATTCCAGAGGACTATCTTTTTCATTCTTGGTTCTCCTTTAGCCGATCAACAGGTCAAATACTACCGCAAGAACTCCAAGTAGCGGGATGCCGATGAAGATTAGAAAAAATATTAGAATGTAATGCCCTTCATCCATTGTATCTTCTCTCACATGTTTTTAGTACCAGAGGCGGGACTCGAACCCGCAAGACCATACGGTCGGGAGATTTTAAGTCTCCTGTGTATACCAATTCCACCACTCTGGCTCAATCTACCCTTTTATTATATCCGAAAAGGGACGGCTTGTCAAGGATTTTCTGCGTCGATATGCAGAAAGTTTTTTTCAAATTCTTTAATTCTAATACGCCACTCCATGTCAACGCTGATGTTGTAAAATATGTAAGAAGATCCAGACTGAAACCAGTCATCTTCATGATTTTCACACCATTCACTCACAGCGGCTACCGCAGAGGTGCTATTTTCATAAACCCCCAAGCAATCACTTGATGCCGGCATTTCTGATAAGACGATGTATACTTCATTCATGCTTGCCTTCCTTGATTACTTTCTAAGTATAGCTGATTTAGATATTTTTGTCAAGAAGTTTCTTTTTATTTAGTCTTCCATGGGAGGACCATGTATATAAGACCTTCCATTGTGGTATGGGTGTCGGGCAATTTCTGATATCGAAGAGCCACCACGAATCCCTCGATCATCCAAATCCCACTCCTCAATATCATAAATTAATTCTATGTCATCTCCCATAATATCTCTCACAAAATTTTTAGCTTCTGATTCGGATGAAAAAACAGCGAGATTATAAGAACCTTCATAAAATCGTGTTTCGACTACCATATAGACTTTCATGCTTGCCTTCCTTGATTACTTTCTAAGTATAGCTGATAGGCTTCAACCAGATCCATCCAGATGTCCAACTCGTCACCTTCGGGGGTGCCGTGCTCGGAATTCCACAATTCATCGATGCGCTTGAGTGCGCGGGTTAGATCATCGTCGTTTCGGATTGGGAAGATGTTCATGTCGGCCTGCCTCCTGCTCTCTTGATTACTTTCTAAGTATAGCTGATTTAGATATTTTTGTCAAGAAGTTTAATCTTTTTTCTGCAAGCTTTTTTATTTGCCTCTTTCTTCCTGTCGATATGACGACCGGCTTTCTGGCTGCGCAGCATCATGGCAATGACAACGGGATTTCTTTTTTTTCTGCTCACGGTTTTCTCCAATTTGCTGTCTTAAGTATAATGACAGCCGGCTCGCTTGTCAAGTGTTTTTTTTAGTTTTTTTTGCAGACTTAAGCCATTCTGTAGGATACCAGTCGATATTGTGTTTAATTATTTTTATATTGTAGTTCGACGGCTTTATAAACCAGAAAACTTTTACAAATCTTTTATTTATTTTATTAATATTTTTTGGAGGAGTAGACCTAGCATATCGATAAAAACCGTTCGAAGTTAAAAAGCTCATAGCCAAATCCTCACTAAGACCAGATTTTTCAATGAAATCTGATATTGCATAATTTTTAGTTCTAAAATCTTTTCCAATATTCCAACTAAATATTAAAGTTTGAAGATCTTTATCGATATTTCTATATTCTAAAGTAATGTCTTCTATTTTTTCAACCGCCATTCCTATACCCGGATGGTCGCGACGATAAAGAGTGACTGCATCTCCGATAGATATAGCCATATCTATTCTTTCAACTTAGTTTTCAATATTTTTGAAGTTGTTTTTCCTCCGCGATATTGTACCACAATATCACACTTCCCTTTCAATGTTTTCTTTAAAAAAGATAAGGTCGGTTTAATGTAGCCTTCCGTCGTCTTTATATAAACAGAAGACTCTCCACTGTTTGCCACTTTCAATGCATCGCGATGAGCATTTTTTAAAGAAGAGTATACGCCCATGAAGTTACCGGTACCATCAAAAACACAATATATATAGATATTTGTCATTAATCTGCTCTATTTTGTTCAGAGTATTGAGATCCAGATATCATTTTTAATAACTCATCGTAACTTTGTTCTATTTCTTCTTCCGAAACTTCGCCATTCTCCGAATCAATAATACTTTGGATTACATCTTGGTAATAATAACTGTAATATAAATTAATATTAAAGGTGTCTATATTGTCCATAGCTTTTTTAAATGGACCGACAAAATAACTTTTTTTCTTTCTTTCTTTACTCATCTTTTTTTACATCCTCCACATGAACTATACTTTTTCTCTCGCTTCTCTTTTTTTGAAAGTCTTATTTTTTGAAAGTTGCTAATGCTGTCTGTTAGTAGCTGACCATTTTTCAATACTTTTATTTTATTTTCAGATTTAAGAAAAGCCCCACAGACTACAATTTGTCTGGATGGGAGGTGCAGCAAGTATTCTCCCGGATAAACATTCGCATTTTCTCCAATATTGATTAGCTCCATTATTTTCTCCCTATAATATAAGATCCCAATTAATTCTGCTTTCCAACAAAACTACCACGATATCCTCTAAAACATCGACACCATAGACAGTCTGACCAACATCAACCGCTTTAATTATACCTATAAATGTGCCATCTGAAGCGAACACTCCCGAACCAGATGCACCGCTCCACGCATAACTATGAATAATGACGTAATCTTTCTCTAAAAAACCAACGATTCTGCCTGATATAGTAAGGGGGCCGACGCTATTTGGAAATCCAGTATAATATGTTTTATTCTGAAGTGTCGTAGCGCGGTTGTTTCCGCTGCGAGGTAAAGAAGGTTTTAATTTTACTGGGGTCACTCCGATTGGCTTGTCTATTACCATGATCGAATAATCCAAATCATGATCAATTATAACTATTCTAGAACACGGTGTAAAGTATGGCCCACCGGACCATACTATAGTAGTAGAACAATCCCCAATAATACCATGGGCCACCGTTACAACATAGTATTTATCATCATGTGAAAATACAGTTCCGGTCGAAGCAGCGAGCACCCCGTCTGAGCTTTTAGAAAGAATTTTAATAGCGCTGCCGGCAGATTTATTGACTGTTCTCGACTCTTTAACACTCAGAGTCGAGGAGACATATATGACTTGTGTTCCAATGTCGGCTGACGCATATTCGTGTTCTTTATATAAAAAAGAAGTGTACCCCTGTATTATTGAAATATTTTTAATTAGAATCCCAATTAAGACCGCACTTAACGTAAATAATAAAATTTTCTTATTATCCATGACGCCACTCCTCCCTTTTATATGTCTGTTTAAACCTGCCTTTGATAACTAAAAAATACCGGCAGTTCCTTTAACCCCGACTTCTTTGCAAACCAAACATCATCCTCGTTGCCTGTCAATTTAATTCTGCCGTTTCTTCCGACTGAAACAAAGACTGGCTGTTGAGAACCATTTTTTATAAAATGGTGGTATCTGCCATCAAAGTCTTGGCGAGAACCCCTGTAATATCTGCCGCAAAGATCCCACAACTCATCGACCGGAACCATGACATGATAAGACATGTCTGTGGTATTCATGGGTGTGTCATATGCTTGTACCCCACCGTCAACCCAATCAGCTAAGACCGAATTAATTGATAAAGCTGGTGTGTGCGGCATTTCTGGCATAGATTTTCTATTTGCCGTAGCATATCCACCACCACCGAATAAAGATTCGTTAAGTTCTTTAGAAAGTGAAAAAACCTGACTTCTTTCAACAACTTTCACCCCTATAACGTTTTTTGATATTCCAGGGACTAATGTAAGGTCGCGGTATGAGTCACGCGACTTAGTGCCGTAAATTTCAAATTTGATTTCATATTCTCTATATTTTGCACCAGTGACCACTATTTTTTGGCTTTTAGTTAGGTGAGCCACTGTTGTTACGCCTTGAATGCCTCGAATTTGATTTTCTATTTGTGCATCTGAGCCGGATTTGTTCAGATCAACAACAACCCCTAAAACCACTTTATATATTCTTAAATCAATTCCTCGCTTCTCATTTATTGTATCTTCACCAGATAAATATCTAAACCATTTCTCAGTTGAATCAAGTGCCATTTCGTAAATCCCAATAGTCGCCAATAGTAAGTAGTAGTCGTAACAGCTTAAGAGAAGACAAAATTATTTATAATAAGTTCTGTACAGTTATCTTTTTTCTGTGTTTTGTTTCCATATTTGTCAATCATAATAATATTATAATCAGCGTAAAGCTTATATACGGCAGGATGACTTTTATATACTATGACCCATTTCTTATCAGTTGTAGTGATTTTTTCTTTAATTTTATTATGGTCAAATAAATACATGTCTGGGCCAATATTCTTGCCTTGATCAAACAAATTATAACTGAAATCTCCAATCGGCAATAAAATAAAATCTGTATCTTTTGCAGTCACAAATGTATCAGTGGGGTCTTCACACTGATCAAATAAAATATACAAATCTTCACACTTAAAGTTTTTTATTTTATGGACCTGCAAAGAACTCAAACTTTTTTTATCTAGATTTCCGTGAGAAGCATAGCCAGAATCTGAATACCTACTGAGCATAAAAAAGAAACATGAACGTTCCCAGGCATCTTTACGTTCATGCCAATTATCTTGTAATAAATATAATTCTGGTATGGTAATCCTTTTATCAATAAATTCGGTCATTGAGCTTATCAATGCTGGTTGTTTTTTTAAGATATTCCAAAATTCATATATTGAAAACTTATTTGTGTGGGCGACCAACAATCGATTGGAGGAAGCTAGCCCAACCTCCAGCACTCCATCATGCAAAAAAAATGAGCTAATCTTACTATTCTTTGGGAATAGTTTTTTTAGCTCATTCAAAGCTTTTGAAGCCTTAGTCTGAAGCGGGGATCTCATTTTGCTCTTCTTGATAGTTGTCTACTTCTTGCTTCAATGACGACGCTGCCTTATATCGGAGATAACCATCGATAATTTGGTATGTGTCGTTTAAATTATGATCGGCTCTATTTAGCTTCTTTCTTATTTGATCAATCCGCTCCAAAGAACTGTATGACAGTATGTCCATGTTCATAATATCCAGTTCAGTAAGACAACTCAAAGTGTCAATCGCCTTACTCATAAGTCTTACTGTCTCTCTTTCTATTTCTTCCAGTTCAATCGAATATTGTATCGTAAGCCTAGGCATTTTTTATCCCTTTATCAGTTGTCTAGTATTCTTTTTGAGAGCCCTCATTACTGTCTCAGGGCTCCCTACGACGGTTATTGAGTCCGAACGAGCACCTGAGTTAATCGACAGTCTGGAAAACGAGTGGCTCTTGTCTAGACCTTCTAAAATTGGACCTTTGGTTTCATTAACACTTCGAATGTGTAAGTCTTCACTGATCTTTACAATATGATCTGGATTTACATAAATAGTCTTAAGACTTGCTCTGTTATCGTCATACGTATCTCGAATTACTTGCGTCATTTTTACTAACATAATTTCTCCTTTTTAGTTTGTAAACATTTTTTGTCTCAACATATGCTATCTTATTGGGATAGTTGCCATCTATAAAATATATTTTTGCAAAATAAGTTGAGCGCGAACATATTGGTTTATGATTTATTTCTTCACCGTGTTGATGATCTAATAAAATTCCCATGCAAGGACTTTTTGTATATCCGAAACGAGCAAACATGCCGGCATGCATGCCATCTATAAGAAGTTCTGACATGTCTGCGCCTTGTGGTATATGCATTAAATCACCAACTTGGTAATCTATCATAAATTATTCTCCCGTCTGCACTATACCATATTTAGTGGTAATAAGTGTACCAGCACAGCTAACAGCATTCTGTAAAGCAGTGCGTGTTACTTTTACGGGATCTATAATACCAGCTTCAATCAGATTTACCATACGATTGTTCTTAAAATCCCATCCCATCCCCGGCATAGAATTCTCAATATCACGCATAATAATTTGTTCTGGTTGCCCAGCGTTTCGAGCCATTTGTGAAATTGGGGCACTACATGATACTCTCAAAATCTTATTTGATACTGACTCATCCGGATCCAATAAAAGACTAGCACGATAAAGTGTCGCGCCTCCGCCTCCAACAATGCCACCTTCCTGTGCTGAACGAACAGCTTCAAGTGCATCTTCGATTCGGTGCTTTCTTTCTGTCATCTCGACTGCTGTTGTTCCACCAACTCTAATAACAGCAACACCCGAAGATAGGCGTACAATGCGACCTTGTAGCTGCTCGCATTCATGCATATCTTCGGTCTGCTTGATTGAAGACTTAAACTGCTCAATCAAAACTTCAATGCGCTCATAGTCGGCGTTGCCACCCACAAATGTCGTATTGTACTTTGTGCTCTCAACTGACTTGGCAGTTCCAAGATTTGCCATCTTTACGTCTTGCAGCTTCAATCCGCTTTCTCTGGTAATGAAGGTTGCACCTACTGATACAGCAAGGTCACTCATTGCATTTCTGCGTTCATCTCCGTAATATGGTGCGTTGATAGCCGAAACTTTGAGAGAACCACGAACCGTGTTGACGATAAGCGCACTCAAAGCCTGACCTTCGACTTCCTCTGCAACAATAATGAGAGGTCGGCTTTCTCTGGCTATCATTTCCAGAATTGGCATAATCTCCTCGACTTGCGAGATCTTATAATCTGTAACAAGAATCAGAGGGTTGTCGTGATACATCGTGGCTCTTCGCTCATCAGTGATAAACGCACCAGCACAATACCCAGCGTTGATTTTAAATCCTTCTGTGATATCTAAAGAAGTCTCCATTGTACGAGACTCCTCAATACTGATACTTCCGTCTTGGCCTACCTTATCGACAGCCATCGCGATGATATCACCAATTGTAGAATCATTGTTGGCGCTGATACTCGCAATGTGCCTGATATCATCAACACTCTGCACCGGCTTTGCCATATCATTTAGACTGTCGAGAACCCGCTTCGAAGCACTCATAAGCCCACGTTGAATCTCAATAGGAGAAACGCCGGCCAGAATATATCTTTGCGACTCGTTCAAAATAGCCCTTGCAAGTACAGTTGCAGTTGTTGTGCCATCGCCTGCTGTAGAATTTGTTTCGATTGCGGCTTGCTTTAGAATTTGAGCACCGGCATTCTCAAACGGGTCTTCTAAAGCCACAAAATGTGCGACGGTGACACCATCTTTTGTGATGAATGGTGCCTTGTCTTTTTCTTGGAGAAGGACGTTCTGACCTCTGGGGCCAAGTGTGGAAGCAACGTTGTCTGCCAGTGTGTTCGCGCCCTTAATTATTTTCTGCTGTAGTTCTTCTTTATTACTATATGCTCTCATCAATACCTCTCGATGTTATAGTATATATTATAAACACATTTCAATCATTTGTCAAGTTATTTTCTCTTAATTTACGTCTACCTTGTGCAGATAAGGAGCGACCATCCGGGCTGGCTGTTTGAGATTGAGCTTCCTTCTGTTTTAAAGCGCCGGCAGCATTGAAAGAATTTTCAATATTTGAAGACGCTTTGCGAGCTTTTTCTCCTCCCTGCTTTAATCCGGAAGAATAAAATTTTTCTAAATTTGTGGTAAGAACATTTAACTGCTCAAAAAGATAGAAAATTTGTTGATTAAAGTTATACGAAACTGCTTCAGCTAACTTGACCACATTATTTACGCCAACATAAATTGAACCCAAATAAGGATCATCTTGTTGTATATTTTCTTTTAGAAGCGATTCTGAGTATACTTCGCCGGCTTGATTTTGTGTGTCTGCAATATCTGCAATGCCGGCTAAATAATTATTACGAGCATTTTTCAATTGCTCAACAGAGAATGCCCAATTTTTCTTATTAACCATGCCGTATGAAACTCTGAGGGCTTTAATCATTTGTTCCGGAGCGAGCGAGCGCATATAATCGGCACTAACCTCCGGAGAGGCCCACGAATCAAAGCCAAATTCTTCTGGTGTCATTTCAGGAACTTCTTTTTCATAATCTTCAGCATATTCTGTGCCTAGGTTGTTAAATTTTACGATTAAGCTTTCCAAAAATAATTTAACTTGCGTCCTAACGTCGCTCATACTTATTTTTTTAATAATACTAGATTTTTCTAATGCAGCTTTAAAAGTTGCTTTGTTGATTCCGTACGGAACTTTATCAAAAAACACCTCCTCTGGCATATATGCTTTATTTATCATTTCATTATACCAAGCCGGTCCAGATTCATTCTCCGTCTTTTCTCTCAATGACAAATTTGCTTTTTGCAATATAGCTTCATTATATTTAAGAATATAATCTGTTAAGAGGTCATTAGTGTAAGATTGCAATCTATGATCTATCTTACTTAAAATACTTTTTAATTCGTTTTTGTACTTCTCATTAAATCCATTATCTTCGCTCAAAGAGTCTACTTGTTCAATTAAGATATCTCTTAACACCAAATTACTAAAAGCTGAAAACCTTCCTTTAAATTGATTGCCTAGTCTTCTATTTTCCAAATAATCGGAACCCTCAATAAAATATTTAAAAAGAGTTTTCACATCTTTCACAGGTGGTTGAGATATTCGTCGCTTTTCTAATAAATTAAAATATTTTTCCTGAAAAAGTTTGCCATTTGGATCCTCTAGCTTAAATAATTCAAAGTAAGTTTTTGGGACTTTGATTGAGAAGTTTTCAGCAAACTTATTCTGCATATCTTTAGCCCTTGAAATATTTTTCTCCTTTGGTGTTTCTGCAAGCCATAATGAGAATTTCTTTCGAGTTCCAGTCGCAAATTTCCCTGCTTTGCTCTGTTCTGATATTAAACTTGAGGGTATAAATATTTCATTATTTTTTACGGGCAATCGGATATAAGAACGAGCTTTTTCAGCACCACCGGACAAAAACAAATCCAAAAGAGACTGTGCATTAATAACAAAATTAAAAAAATCGACCGCACCACTCACATTTAGTCCAGTTCCAAAAGTCCTCTTGATAGCGACTAAATAAAATATATTTTTGTATGATTCATCCCCGCGAGCCAAGTCGTTTATTAAATCGGTATATGAACCCTTTACTGCACCACCCGGTTTTAATAATTTAAGGCTAACCGGAATCCCATCATCAGTGGTTAAGTCGGCAATTGTTTGTTGACCTGTTGGCACTTGTTTTCCGCCCAACAAAATTGATATAAAAGACTCAAAAACAAAACCAGCAGGAGCCGCCCCAAAATTTCGAACGATTTCTGTTAAAGTTTTGTATGCCATTATCAAGTTAAGGTTGTTATCAATATCCGTCTGTTCTTGTGGCAGAACCTCTTTTAGATTGCGCTCATCAAATTCCCTAGGGAATACGCTAGATATTCTTCTAATTGTTCTTTTAAGAGAAGCGGGATATGACATTTGGGTTTCTATATAAGGTTCTAATAGCGTCTCCATTCTAGATCTAGCACTAATCGCGGCGGCACCATCAATTTCTTGAACTTCGCCATCCGGATTTGCCCAGCCCAATTCACTTACATTTACGTTTGGCAAATTGCTATATGTTATTGAAAAGTTTCTAAGGGCTTCCCGCTCCACAATAAGATTATTGCCAGATACATATTGCCCCAACGACTCTTGCAAAACCAGCATATTCTCTACCATTTCTGCCAGATCTCCAAAAGACATTGGCTCTTTATTATCATATGCCTCGCTGATCACTTTATCTAAATCAGGCCCATATATCCCACTGATCATTTTATCTATATCAAACATTTGTTAACAACTCCTAAACAATTTCGTCAACGATTCCATACTCAACTGCCTCTTCCGCTGTTAAATAGACATTAACTCCGCGTTCCAGCATATTTCTTAGTACAGTTTCTGTCATTTTTGTTTCTGCAACTAGACATTTAATATACATTTCCTGCATATTCTTAATCTCATCCAACTCATTAATCATGTGGTTTAACTCTCCATGATTACCGGCAGCTACGGAGTGGATCATCACGCGGCAGTTCTTACCAATCTTACGCTTGCCGTGTGTACCGGAAGCCAAAATAAGTACGCCGGCTGACATAACTTTACCCATCCCAATTGTACAAATATCAGAAGTCTTTTGTACATCCTTCATAATGTCATACAATGCAAACATGTCGTCAGCGCTGCCGCCATATGTTGATATATAAAAATCAATATCTTTTTTCTTGTCTTCTTCTTTCGCTGCTTTATTTAAAGCGTTCATATAAAGCAGACCAGTTACTATTTCTGAAACCTTCTCTTCGTCTACATTTGAAAAAAGACCTACAATTCTCAAATCCAGATCTGGCTTTTGTTCACCGGTCGATAGTACAATAATCTTTTTATCGTCATCCTCTCCACTGAGGATCTTCTTTGCGATACTCTTGAGTCGATTAATCATGATTCTCCTTTATGTTTTTTCATGAACGTTAAAATGAATTCAGTATTGTTTGCCAGATAAACCATGGCAGAGTCCCAATCACTAAAATTATTTTTAGTATCGGCGCTTCTCGTCATAATTTCTTTCAGTTCTTTTAATGACGATCTTTTAAAAAAGGTTATTTCCTCCTCAAACTGATTCATAGTACAGTCAATGTTGTGCTCGCTATCATTATTTTTAATCATAGTTTTTACGCGAAATTCTTTTGCATAGGTAAAATGTTCTAATGCTCTCGCTAATATAAATAGTGACAACAATTGACTTATTTTTATCATATGATAAAAAAAGTTAACACTTTTCCCAAAATAAAATAATAGACAGCTAACCCAGCCAAAGGCAAATAAAAGTATATATAATATTATCTCCATTTAGTCTCCCCCAAAAAAATAACCACCAGACTATGCTGATGGTTATAATTATAACAGACTATTATTGAAATGTCAACGACTTTCTTTCATCAACCTAGCAAAGATTCTATCGGTGAGTGCGTCAGCGCGCTTGTCCATGGACGCTGCTTGCTTCTTTTCCTCATTGATACGCTTCATGACACGCTTTGTTACTGTATCTACAGTTTTAGCCTTGCTACGAGTGCGCTTTGCAGGACGACGGTTCTCGTTCATTCTACGTCTAACTCTGCGAGCGATTGCCTCTGCCAACTCATCCATATCCGGCATTTCCTCTTCATCTTCATCGCCCATATCCATCGGTTCTGGGGACATTTCCATGTCGAGTTCTTCACCCCCTTCGTCTGGTGCCCCCTCGTCGCCCTCTATATCCATTTCGGTGCTGACTTCTTCCCCGGTTACCTCTTCTAAGGCTGATTCTAAAGCGGACATAAAATCCTCAATATCAACCATTCCCGCTTCTCCGCCGGCTGGTGCGCCCATATCCATATCCATTTCTGGCTCTTCGGGCATGTCGTCCATCGCATCCATATCCATCGGTGCCGGCTCTGCCTCCACTTCATCAGCGGAAACCTCCATCTCTTCCTCTTCCTCTTCTTGCATCATATCACGCATTCCCGGCTCATCTTCTTCTTCGTCTCTGGCACCGGGCATGCCATACATTTCATTAACAGGAGAAAGATTAGCAAGCTTCGCAAACCTACGCATTTCTCCTTCGCTTAAAAGTCGCTTTGTTTTTCTACGAGCCATTATAATTTCTCCTTTAATAAACTCATCAATAAATAGTGTTTACCAATCATAAACACCCAAACTATCATTTTTATTTGTTAAAACCGCTTTCAGTTTTATTAAGGCTTTAGTTTCTATTTGCTTGATCCTAGGGATAGACACCCCTATACGCTCAGCAATTTGTTTTAAAGTCATGCGTCCGTGTAGGTAAATAGATATCTTAGAACAATTAAGCTCTTTTTTATAGTCAATCCAGTCTCTACAGTCTTTTTTTTCACAAACAGTATTGTTTAAAATACAGTCAGCAGAACATTTTGGTATTTTTGATCTCATAAGTTTGGAAACTCCGATTCTAAAACATCGAATAATCCTTCCATTTCTTCGTCAGAGAAACCCAGATCATTATAATTTTCTTTACCCTTCTTTTCTAATTGCTCTGCTTTATTTTTTCTTAGTTTTGAGCGGGTTGCGATTTCTTCAACGTAGTTCATTATCCTAGGATCTTCTGTCAAAACTCCAGTTATAATGTGGCGAAATAACTTTGCTTGAGTTATATTTAGATATTTTAGTTTTAAGACTAACTTTGTATGTCTGTGCAGATTATCGGTAAAAACTATCCTTTTTTCATTTTCCTCACTATATCGATATGCGTAGTCGTCTGACATTATACTGCCTTGCTGGCAATATGTGTGCCACTCTCAACAGTACCAGCAGTTGTCTGCTGTGTGAAATCCGCTTTGAGCCTCAACTGTTTCAAATTTCTAGCGCCAGAATAGCTAAAGCCGCTCTTGATGTTTTTTTCTAGGTCAGTCAATAATGAATCTACATTGCCCCGGCAAGGAACAACGCTTGAAATACCCTCAAAAGAACTGTACCGACCACGCCAGTTAATCTGGGCCTCTTTGCTAGCCATGCCTCTGTAGACCTTATAAGAGCCGCTAGCGTCCTTTAAAATGTTTCCAGGTGCCTCATTAGTGCCAGCTAATAAAGAGCCGCACATTACAGCGTCAGCGCCTGCTGCGAGGGCCTTTACAATATCTCCCGCATTACGGATACCACCGTCAGCTATAATACCAATATCTCTATCAGTTCTAGCGCAATCAAAAATAGTTTGAAGTCCCGGCATACCATGACCGGTCTGAATTCTGGTAGAACAAATTGAGCCGCCGCCAATATTGCAACGCACAGAGTTAGCGCCCCAATCAGCTAAATCGTTGACACCTTGTACCGATGCAACGTTTCCAGCCATAATATGAAAATCAGGAGGCACTGCTTTACGTAAATTGTATAAAGCCTCTTTCATTAAAATATGGTGACCATGAGCTATGTCAACACAAATATATCTTGCCCCAGCAAAAACAAGAGATTGGGCTCTCTCAATATAATCTCCAGTAACTCCCACTGCCGCGCCTAAACTTCCTATGGCTGATGATCCAATTTCTGTCGAAGCTTCTCGAACCATCTTCGATTGTTCTTCAATAGTATTATATCGATGAATTATACCAGAACCACCCATACATGCCATGACAAATGACATAGCAGTTTCTGTGATAGTATCCATGGGAGATGATATAATTGGAAGTGGTAAACTTAATCCGTTAGTCAAATCACCAGTAATATTAATTTCTGAACGGCTACGGATATCACTATATTTCGGTACCAACAAAACATCGTCATATGATAAACTTTTTTGCATTAAAACTCCTTTAAAAAATCTCTAATGTTGTTACCAGTATACCATGTCTTTTGGTCTGGGTCAACCGGTTCCTTAATAAAATGACGTTTTGGCAGTTCAGATCCACATTGAATGCCGCAAAGAGTAGGTACTCCCTGAAATCCTAGAATTTTTTCAACTTCTGGATAGTCGGTGACATTAAACGCAAAAAAATTTATGTCTGAAAATTCCTCAGACATAATATCATAAATTGGCTTAAGAGCCTGACAATAATGACAATTGGCACTATAAAATTTAATAGCACACTTTGTTGGCTCTTTGACTTGTCCAGATAAAATTTTCTGTAATCCTCTCTTGTTCAGTCTAGTCACCATTTTTCTTGCCTCCCCGGCGCTCTGAGCGCCTCTTCTCGGCCTCCTCTTCTTCAACGAGGTGCCAGAGCCTTACACGCTCTTTAGAGGCTCCTAGACCCTCTCCTAGCCGCTCATCCAACCTGTCCATCTGCTGCTGGTTAGAGATTGATGCACGATACTCGCGGCGGACCTCTGCTTCCTCTCGCAACTCATCACGCCGCTGTCGGCTTCTATTCTTCCCCATCAATACCTCCTGTTTGTTTGATAGCTTCTTTTGTTTTTCTAATACATTCAGGGCAAAACAGACGAACTGTTTCACCATTTACCACTACGCTCCAAGAAAATGCCATTTCTTTATTTTTCTTGTCAAATTCTTCAGAGCACGCATCACACTTATTTGGCAACTTATGAAATAAGGAAACCTGATCAGCCATCTTCTGATTCGGATCTCCTTTCTTTCTCTTGCGCTCTGCTTCTCTGCGCTGCTTTCTATTCACGCCCCATCGCCCCCATAATTGTCCCAAATGGCGAAAGCGCTGATGTGAAGACTATAACTGCTGAAGGGAACGGAGCGGAATTATTTGAGTCGCCAAACTTCAACCTGCCTTTTACGAAGTATACAGCTTGTGCCTTCATTACGTAATCGTGCCAATACTTTGTATCAGTGCGGGCCGGAATCAGGCACACAACCGTAGTATTTGGCTTTTGTCCTTCTTCATAAGCCTTTTTAAGCCAATCTTTAATCGCTCTGCCGTATGGGGGATTCATAAAAACTTTATTGCCTGACCAATCTTGACTGAGCCCATTTTGTTCTTTTGTAAAATAATTATCTGTTTTATTATTTTGCCCGTCAGAACAGGGGTCTAGCGTGAATGGCCCAAAAGAATTATTTAGCTTATCATAAAAATTTTGTGGAGTGCCCCAATCATTTGATTTTGAGCTAAACATGGCTCTTTGTGTATTTTTATCCATCTGTGCTTCCCAATGCTCCATCTCCTCTATTGCTAATCGTGATGGGATCATTATAAATTTCATCCTCTGGTACCTGATGTAGCCGGAATGGTGGCGTATGCAAGAGAATGCCCTGTGCAACTTTCATTCCGGGATTTACATTATAATGACCATAGCCAAAATTATGAAGATTAACAAAAATCTCCCCTTCATAGCCAGAATCGACTACACATGCACCAACAAGAAGTTGGTTTTTTGAAGCATTACCAGAACGATTCTTGATCTCGAAACAGTACCCATATGGAATTTCAAGTTTTATTCCTGTTGGGATCAAAACAGAGCGACCAACAGGTATCTTAAGACGACCTTGCGTATCTAGAAAATTCCCCAATCGATCATAATCGTTGTAGCAATTCTCATCCGGACTATAAAATAAATCCAAGCCTGCGTCTGACGGATTAGCCCGCTCCGGAGTATAGACCCCGGAGCGGACTTTAGAATATTTTAGAATCATGTCAGTTACCCGGCGTTGACGATCTAGACTCGTTCGCGAACATCTTAATATTCTCGAAAAATTCATCCAGATCAAATTGCCCCTTGTTTGCCTGAACAACAATCCGATATGCGCGGACAGTCGCCGCAATCTCATGCGTTGTAAGCCAGCCCGACTCCCGGTACTCATCGCGAAGCTCTCTCTTCTGCTCCTTATATACCTCCATCTCTTCTTCAATTGACTGAAGCGAATTGATGTACTGCTTTGCGTAAGCACGCTTCGTCTGTTCGTTGTTAACCATTTTTGAACTCCCTCTTTTTAGTTCTTCTTTAGTATAGCAAAGAATTTCTCTGCTGTCAAGTTTTTTATCCAATCATTCTAAAAGATTTTCCAACGCATCTGGTTGAAAAGCCCCAATCTCCATTGTATTCTAGCGCAGCCATATATGGACGATTTATGTGAATGTGATCCTTATCCGGCTTGATTCCCCAGCAGCGAATTCTTGTATTTTCATTATTTGAGTCCACCACTTCAACGAGCCAATATGTTTTTCCTTTCTTCGTTTTCTTTACTACAATCTTTCTCGGAATGAACCAGCACACGCGGAGATCCGGATCAAACTCTGATATTGGCGGAACTCCTCGTTGTAATAGCTGCGCAATTGAATGATTCGAAATGACCATGTTTAATGGAAACATGCCAGTAAGGTCTGCTTTAAACTGGATTATTTCATCATCCGAGAAGTCGCCTTCTTCTGCATAAGCCTCAATATTATTTTTTAGTTTCTTTTTATTCTTAGGACGGTCTACAATGCATGCTGACCAAAAATGCTTGCGACCGGTGAAGTTTTCGTCAACTAGTTCGTCTAAAGCGCCAGCGCGACATAAAGCATCAAGAGCCTTTTTATTTAATTTCCCATAAATAACTTCTTCTCTGAAAAGCAAATCTTCAGCATCAGTGAATGGGCGATGTGCTAATACTTGTGCTATAGCCGCATCACCGACGCCCTTAATCGAGGATAGAGGCTGAATTAGAGTCTTTCCGTCTGGTGAAATTTCCCATACTCTACCGGATGTGTTGATATTAACTGTAGCGATGTTAAAACCATAATTTTTAGCAATATTAATTGTCTTCTCTTTACGCTTCTCTGGCTCTTTATCCAAGAATGCAGCCATCCACTCTGCCGGATAATATGTCCAGAGCCAAGCACACTGATAGGAAATCATACTATAAGCGACAGCGTGTGATTTATTAAAACCGTACCCAGAGAAGTAAGCAAATTTACTCCACATAGCGTTAGCATCATTTGTGGATATTCCGTTGCTCTCGCAGCCTTTAACAAATTTTATTCTCAGCTTATAGCGCTTATCGTCCTTTCCAGTACCTTTCTTTGTTAGAATCTTACGAAGAAGGTTACCTTCATCCAGCGTTAATCCGCCAAGCTTGTGTGCCAATAGAGCAATTTGCTCTTGAAAGATAAGGAACCCATAAGTTTCCTGGGTAATCTCACGATGATCATCATTAAGATACTTAATTTTATGAGGATTGGCCATGGCGTCGATATAATCTTCATGAACACCAGCAGCCAAGGGGCCAGGACGGTAGATTGAAGTGATGGCAGCAGTGCCGATTATTTCTTTTGGCTTGACTCGCACACAGAACTTTTGTGCGCCTTCTTCTGTAAATTGAAATGTTCCGGACCAGTTACCCTTTACGAAGACATTATCATAAACCTTTTGATCCTCAAAATCAATAATATCCGGATGAAGACGCTGATCATAAAAATTCTTAATATCACCAAAGGATGGATCTTCAATATTATGGTGCCTTCGAAGGATATGTTCAATAGCGCCCTCCATCATCTTAAGGGTAGCAAGACCAAGAAGATCATATTTAATAAACCCCATCGGTTCAAGATGACGTACATTCTGACCTTCGGACCATGGAGTTTGGCGTACCCCCTTAGAGTTAATCAAAGGCATGCTTTTATCTAGATTTTCACCAATAACAACTCCACCGGCATGTCGAGAACAAGATTTTACTGATCCAACCAAGCCTTCAACGTGCTTTTTGACCTCTGGGTATTTTAATAGATACTTCTGAAGGGTATCAGAAAATTCCATAACCTCTTGCCAAGTAGGCGCATAGATCCCAGCTTTGATTCCGTGCTTCTTTTTTGCCAATGGTATTGCTTCCTTCAGCATCGCATCGGTTACCCGGTTAGCTTCGATGAAAGGAACACCGTAAAACTTAGATATATCCTTGATTAGTGACCGCAACTGAAGCGTGTTCCAGTTCGAGATTGGAGCTACAGTATCTTCGCCCCAAAGATCCACCAACTTCTCCTTTAAAAGCATACTATCAGATACATCATAATCGATATCCGGATAGTCGGTAGCATCGGAACGTAAGAAACGAGAGAATAGAAGTCCATATTTAATAGGGTCAACCTGTGTAATCCGCAAAGCATATGCTACCAGAGAGCCGGCAGCGGAACCTCGACCAGTACCTGTTAACATTGAATTGTTCGCGATATCACAGATTGATTTCATTGTTAGGAAATATTTGCTGAATCCTCTATCTGAGATTACATCAAGTTCGTGTTTAAGTCGATTAATATATTCCCGGTGCTTAGGGCTGATTGTCATTCTCAGTTGCGCTGGCCAACCCATGACTTCGCACAATCCGTCGAGTGCCAACTTAGCAAGTGCCTGATCAGCAGTTGACCCAGCAGGTACGACAAAAGAAGGAAGGCGAACGGTGTTGTCAGGGAAGAACTTTTCAATTCTGTTGTGAGCAATATTCCACGTTTCCTCCAAAGACGACTTGATAAGCCTGTCGTCGTAGTTCTGCTCTTTAGAATATTCTTTGTACGACGCCCACATTTGATCGCCGTTCTTAGGATATAGTTCATAGCCAATTTCTTCAACCCCCTCTGGAAGTTCTGCTGTGCCCCATGATGGAGTGCTCTTACCAAGCCAGCCAAGACGCTTATAAAGCTCGCGGTCTTTCCAAACGTCCGGACTTGGATAATGAGAATCAGCCGTAGAAATCAGCTTCATATTGAATTCTTTAGAGACTTTAATAATATACTGATTTAGTTCATGTTGTTCTGGTACATTATTCCACTGTAGCTCTCCATACCAGCGATCACCGAAGATAGACTGCATGCGGCGCGTAGTTTCACGCATTGCGTTCATCACGGCCTCTGGCCCTTCTTCGCGATTCTCCCAATAATTACCGGCATAAATACCGCCTAGGCAAGCAGATGCGGCGATAATACCCTCATTGTACTTTGAAAGCAGATCATAGTCGATTCGCGGGTAACGATAATAGTTTTCGTCACGATAGGACTCCGAAATAAGCTTGAAAAGATTATTCAGTCCTGTTTGGTTCTGCACTAATAGGACCAAATGTCGGCGGCGACGTAAAACGTTTTGTGAGTTTTTAGTTGCGCCTTCGTCTTCGACGGTCGCTCCAGACTGCTCCTCTTTCTTAATTCTCCTGGCTTCTTTCTTGTTCTTTAGCGACTTATCATACTCCTCTCGCCATTCCTTAACGGATGGGATAAAATAAGCCTCACAACCATAGATAGGCTTAAAGTCCTTGCCTTCAGCCTGCATTTTCTTTGCATGCAGAACCTGATATGCAAGACCGTTCATATTACCATGATCGGTCAAAGCCAGTGCATCACTGCCATTCTCATACGCAAAATCCATGTGCTCTTGTGGATATCCGATAGCATCGAAAATCGAACCGGCAACAGAATGTGCATGAAGTCCAACGAATTTGATATTACTTTTTCCCATTAAGATCTCCTATTACTTAAATATTCTACCATGTAGGTGCGTCTTTGTCAACTGTTTTATTGGCACATCGACTGTGTGCTCGGAACCTAGATATTCACGATACCCATCCCAACTACTGATATCATAAAACCAGTCTAATTCTTTTTTTAGGGAATTTTCTTCTTCTGTTTTGTCAAAAACTGTATCAAAATTAAACCATCTCGCTGACCATCGATCA
>TARA_R110000851_G_scaffold292317_1_pt1 | contig 19086 bp, 43 predicted proteins | sample TARA_R110000851 | Tara Oceans TARA_R110000851 (sample SAMEA4397627) | marine metagenome | biome: Polar Biome; feature: [DCM] deep chlorophyll maximum layer (ENVO:01000326); material: water (ENVO:00002006), including particulate matter (ENVO:01000060) such as... | depth 17 m
GCAATTTCCCATTCATCAGGGGTTAACTGCCCATAGGTCTTATCGAATGGCCATTTTAATTCCGCTTTAGAAATGGGCGGACCCAGTTCATCTAGCTTGGCTTCCAATAGAGCTATGGTGTTAGGATCAGGTTTCAAGTATAATGCCCTCCTCTGTAAATCTAAACCTTTGTTTGTGTATGCAAAAAGATCCTCTGCCTAGAGTAGGCATAGATATCTCCAAGGTTTCTTTTGTTGAATAAGTAAGTATATCACCCGCATACTGATTATCAATAAAGACAGCAGCGCCTGGAATAAGTTTGTTATACAATCGAAACGCTAGTATCACAAAATACTCCTGTTCTTGCTGAAATAATGAGGTGCCTTGAATTCAAGGGATTCCCACAGTTAAAGCCGTTAACATTGTTCCGGTATAAGTATAACTTAAGTTGCTAGTAGTGTTAGATATGGCATTTATGGTACATGTGCCCGCAGTAGTGATAGAGATTAGATCGAACTTATAACTATTAAAGCTTAGTACCATACATTCTCCATAAAATATTTTTAAAGACTGCCATTTTAGTAGACGAGAGAAATTGTTTTCTTCGAGGGTCGATACGATAAAAAAAGGAAATTAGCATAGCATAGCAAGAGCATCTTGTCTGGATATACCTATTGAAGAAACAAACCATACAAACTTCTTAGGAGCTGTCCTCCTGAGATGTCCCGAGTATTCAATAACAACTGCGCAAAGTTCACTAAATATTCTATGTACGCTGATTACCATCTTTTAAACCTCAGGTTATCTTCAAGCATCTTCAGGAACATCTGTTCCCTTTTCCTTACTCTTATTCCCAGGTAACTTAGTATCATTTAACAACTCATTTATTGTTTTAGGCGCACGAGTGGCTTTCTTACCTGATCCGTCATCATTGAAAGACTTGCCTACTTTAAAGTCTGCTCTTTTTTCTAACATTACTTAATAGCCTTTATAATATGTTGTGTCTTCTTGACTTGGTTAGCATCTTTAAGTCGCTCTTTGACTATAGTCTTCATGCGATTAAAAGTGTATGCACTGCGAAGTATCTTTTCAGCTTTAGCCATTGGATACTTAACTGATTTGCCAGCGCTGTTAGCTCTGTTTCGCAAGATAGATCCTATTGCAGTGTCTGAGTCAAATACCAGTTGCCCAAAAGTACTGTCTGGTCTATGTGCTTCGGTGACTAGGTTGCCGGGAATGTTACTTATAACTTTTCCAACTACTCCGTGCATTGCACCCATCTTAGCGCCGTCTTTGATAGACTTAGTGTCTGCAGTTTTCTTTTTATCACCGTACAGTCTACTAGTTATCGCACCTATGAGTCCGCCAGCAACTGCGCCTTCTAAAGCATTCTCAGCAATACCAAAAGCATCGCCTACACTGCGAGCCAGTACACGTTGAACTCCTTCAGGTATTTGAGATAAGATAGTAGCCATTAATATTCCTCGTCTAAGATAATGAACACTACGAACTTGCGGTTCTTGTAACTAAAGCTTGTGTCCATGTAAGAGACCGGATAGTTCTCTCTGTTATATTTTAACCTAAACTTGCTACCGACTCTAGGATATAAAGGTGGTTTACTTCTATTCGTGTCAAAGACCATTACAAAGCTACGGTTAGCAAGGAATGCCTCTTCAGGTTCGAACAATAAATCTCCCATCTCTGTTTCTAAAAAGACTTCTTGTAGCTCAGGTTGGGATTGGGAAGTAGTCAAGGGCCCTGGTTGCGTTGCAGGAATGAAAGCAGGAGGAACTAAAGCCTTTTCTAATGAAGAAAGTACATCAGCGGTATCAGCGAATATAGGTTTAGGTAGTTGCACTGTAGTCTCTGCCATCGTAGCTTCTGACAAGTCTACGGTTAAGTACTCAGGGTGACCCTCTGTAGGGTTATGATCTCTATCTACTGGACCTATCTTGGTTCCATCTTCTTCAATTTCCATCCATACACCATCTTCTCCTAATGTAAGTAATCTCTGTTTTAATGTAGTGTCTGAGTACTCCAGAGGGAACTCATCTCCAGGTGGTCGGAAGTCGTACTCATAGCTGATATCTAAAAAACTATCTACTTCTTTAGTTTTATAGGCTTTAAGCGACTCCATCAATTCATGTAGATCTTTTTTAGTCTCAACTTCTCCACGATCTATCTGCTGAAGGATAGTCCCAGCAATAGAGTCAGCCTCGTTTTCTTTGAGGTCTGAGTAGATAGTCTCTAATTTAATACGCTGTTCATCACTTACGGCCTGAAACTGTTCTATGACTTCCACTAATGACATTGTTTCTCCTAGGTGAGCAGTACAGAAGTAAAACCAACTTCCGATATTCTACCCTGTAATAATATTAAGCTGCAAAGTTAAAGTTCTTTATTCCATTCGGAAATAAAGTGACCTCGTTATCGTCGTCTTCCATCACAAGATCATAGTATGTCGAAGTAGCCCAGCATCCAGCTCCAGCCCCAACTAACACTCCAGCACCAAAAGCAATGCACATTCCTGTAGACCATCCTGTAAACATATAATTTCTCTATTCTTTAAATTCATATTAATAGCTAAATGATTCCGGGGTTCCTACCGTTTCCCTAAGTTCCTTGTGGATCTCAGGAATTTCTATCCAGACTGTGATCCAGATTAAATGATCCAGTTTGCGGTAGAACCAGTAGAAACTGTCTATACATTCTACTTATAACAAAGTTTGTCTTGTTTTAAGTAAGATGCGAATCATATCTAAAATCAACCTGGATCATAATACATATACCAGGTATTAGCCGGTATTTAAGTCCCAGGGTCTTCAGCTACTAGCTCCCACTTTAATTTTTGCTCTCTCACCGATTACCTCATTCATATCTATATCATTGAACCACATGCAGTTGTCTGCTAGCTGGCTTATATTCTTACATGATAAGTAATGCATGTTGCTTAAAGCTTTGTAACCACAAGTAATGCACATAACATTAGTAGTGTAGTTTTTAGAAGCAAGTACTTTAGGTATAAGGAGTTCACCTGCACACATAGGACATTTCTTTCCATCTACTACTTCTGTTTTACTCCAAGAGTTCATCTTAAATGCTGATTGGCTAATTAAGCTAAGCCTTCGAATATCGCACTCGTGTATTTTAGTTCTACCAAAGGACTTACTTTTAGGCCTGGCGGTAAAAGGGAAAGAGGAAAACTTTTTCTTTAATCTGGATCTACCAATAGTAGCTCTGATAACAGCAAGTTCCTGCCACATATTATCTGAGATACCTGAATACTTCAGTTGATAGTCAAATCCCCGTTTAGATTTATAGTTCCAGTTCTGTTTCTCCCATTCAGCCTTATGTCCTTGATGTATATTGTATTTCTTCCTGATACCGAAGTATCTCCTCCATATATTACCGTCACCTGAGAAAGCATCTTCTTTAGGGGATAGGTACTTGAAGTATCCTTGCATAGCTCCTACTGTGTTTCCTGCAGACCCAGCTACATAACCTTTTACTTTCTTGAGAATGACAGGATAGTACAACATCCAATAGGGTAAGTATCTTTGAAAAGCTTCATGTGGCATTGGATCTTGGGGTCCTGTTCCAGATACAAAGTATAAGTCTAAAGCATCGTCATCTGTAAGATCCATCTCTACAGGCCATGTTGCTGGGTGGTTATACAATTCATTAGTATCTAAAATATTCTTACCTGTTGGGAAAGTAGAATACTTACCTCCTACAGTAGTCATCTTACTTGCATCAGAAAAAGGAGTCTTAGTGTTATAAGCGTTACTAAAGAATACAGTGTACATATTAGAGCAGCGTTTGAATGCTAACCCATAGTTTATATGTAACATAGGTATCGTAAAGAAGAACCTGTCATAAACATACTCTAATCCTCCTTTTCTGTAGTAAGCTGTCTGTTCAGGGGTACACAAAGGAAACCCAAGCTCTGGAGTATACAAAGCTAACTGAGGAATCTTAAGTTTACCTAGGTCTCTAGTAAATACCCTAAGACAAAGACCCATATCAGGATCAATAGGTTTAAAGTATTCAGGGTCATCACTGTTATCTGGAAAAGAAGATATCTTATTCCATTCGGATATACCATCACAAACAAATCCCTGAGTCCCCGCCCTAAGACAAAGGTTATCTTTACCAAAGTTCCAGAGATCAGTCTCCAGATAATGTGCACTGATGTTTCCATTTATTTTCATTTTGTCTCCTTATTACAAACTAAAGAAGGGGGCTTTCACTTACATAGCTCGAATTCACTTACATAACTCATCGCAGTTTCCTAGAGTTATGTATAATATCGCTATCTCATATGTATATTTATATCTTGTATATATATAGTTGTCAAGCATGTGTATTTCTTTTTTCAAGTATAGAAGTATATAGATACTGAGCCCCACCCCTTTATTACTACTTATTATACATACTTAACTATATTATATATATATGTACCCCCCCTAATCCTTCTGAGATCTTTAATTTTGTCATTTTATGCCTCTATATCCTAGACACTTGGTCGCAGTAGTTATATTAAGAGAGTTACAAAGGGGGTCATATTTTGTCATTTTGGCTATTTTTCTAAAAACACCCAACGACCAAAAAAGTCGGTACGTACCACTCTTATATATATATGCTTAGGGGGGGTACGCTTATGTATAATCGAGCTAGGTATAGGAAATGTTAGGGTCTAATGGACATCTAGCCTTTATATATCCTCACTTCTATACTTACATTTCAAAATACACTTAACTAACTGTTTTACATCCAAATCTATTGTTTATACATACAGGATAGCGTTTTTATACATAAGTCTAGAAAGTGACCTTCAAGTATGTAAGTAGCTATCTTTCCCACTCCATATAATTTAGTCGCCTATAATTACCTAGACTTTCTAAAGGTTCTATGTTGTCTAATTTGTCTATAATACTGTACATGAAATCAACCAAGCCTTCTACTTCGTCTATATCGAATCCAGGGTCAAACTCAAATCCAGGAACACTGTCTAATGTATACTCTACATATATAGTAGGTCCATTTTCCCTGATATGGAGACTCACATTATAGTTGTAATCCTCAAGTATTATCCTCATCAACTGAATCAGCTTGTTGTAGTCTTTCAATGTCCACCCCAAAGTCCATAGAGTACAGGTCCTGCCACTCTAGGTCCGTTCTTTTGTTAGTGTGCTTGTCTAATAGTTTTCTTAACTGCACCCAGTTGGTATCTAAGTAGTTTCCAGTTAAATCAACTGTAGGCTTGATCTTGGTATTACACTGTGCTATGTCAACCACTTGATGTTCGAAGGGTGACCAGTGGCCTGATTCGCTAAGTCGAAGGAAAAGGCTGCGAGCCACTCGGACCGATCCTTTTCTGTATGATATTTTAGCACATGTCGTAACTGACTGAATGATCCTTTCTTCCAAAGAAAGTGCCTCACTATACGGTAGGTGCCACTTTCGGAAGACAGGCGTATTACCATCTATTGCTCCTTTGATCATCTCAGACAACTGATATATGCATGACTGAGCATCCGACGCTGACCTTAGTCTAAAGAAGTTGTTCCAACCTTTCTCATCGCACATTCCAGTCATAATAGACTTACTTGTTCTGAAAGCAGAGAGCGGTCTGTTAATTACCTCTTTAGCTATGCCAACTTGATACCTATCTTTAAAGTGCTTATTCATCATCTTAAGCTCACCTATTACAGTCTGTTCCAACTTGGTCCAGAGTCTAACAAACTCTTGGTGAGCTTCTCCTTCAAAGTAAGTATGGCTCTCCATCCCTTTAGACCATCTACCCACTTTCTTAGGGATAAACAAAGGTATGTCGCAAAACTTACTGAAAGGCACCGCTCGCTGTGACTGAGTGTTCTTAGATATGACTCTGTGCTTATTGATCTGAGCATCTATATAGGTAGGATGTTCTACCTCTAAGGTAACTATACGTTGACCTGCTTCATTTATGCTGTCTAATATTATCTTTGCGTACATACGCCCCCTTTATATTTTCCTTACTTAGAACAGTAGTCCTTGCACTTCTATAAAAGCCATAGCTTCTTCGGGCCAAATAAGCCCACCTGCGTGATCGATAGCATACAAGTAATCTGTGTAACCCTTTGCTCTCATCTCCTTATCTGCTACGCGGTCCAAGCATGTGTACATCCTAATTATCATTCGACATCAAGCGGTAACGATTTATAAAGTTATTAGCTTCTTCCGGCCAGCAAACTCTTTCTCTTAAATAAGCATTTAGACACCCTTTGTAACCTAGCCTTTGCATTCTTTGCTCCACTTCCCTATCTTCTCTCTTACTCAGAATGGTTATCATTTAAACTAAAACCTTCCTAACTGATGTTTGTTTATAAAGTTTAAAGCTTCTTCTGGCCAAGCAATAGATTTGAACTCTGGTTCATATTCATTAAGATAGCCTGTATATCCCTTAGCTAACATCCTTATCTCTAACGATGAGACATCGCCGTTCATTCTAATTATCATTTATTCTCCTACCTCGTCTCCACATTATAGCTGTAGATTCCACTTCTTAGCATACCTGACTGCTTCTTTAGGCCAAAGAGAGATATACTTTCCCTTAGAACCATACAGATACCCAGGATACCCATGAGAAAGCATCATCTCATCTTCCACTATGTTATTCAAATGAACTAAACTTAAAATCATGCTCCACACATCGCCGCTATCACTATAACCACAATAGCATATATAACTAAAAATCCTATAGATACTCTATCAGCCCATTTTTGTCTCATTATTCATCTCGATTCCTATAAAAATAGACAGCTATAGTAGCTGCCTTGTTTGTACGCATATAACTCACACAAAAATAATAGGTCCTAGTAAAATTACCTTTAAACTGGTTCTTAATACCTTATTAAACATAAGTACCCAATAATAGTATACCTGCTATCTGAATCAAGAACAATACAATAAGTATTTTTTGGACATTATCTCGGCCCCTTGTATCTCGATTCTTCTTTATGATCCTACCAACGCTAAAAGTGAGTTCATTATTCTTGAGATAACTGCTAAATGCAGTAACAGGGCTATCTTTATTTTTCATCTTAGCTTTATTTAACCTGACAAAAGCTATCTTCAAGTCATTCTCTACGCTGTACTCCTTCAGGTATGCCATCTCGAAAGTAGTAGCTGAGACTAACGTTAACTTATTACCTTGGTATATCAAGTATACACTTCTGTATATGGACGCTCTGATTGCGCACCTCACTTACAACTCTCATTGTTTCTAACATCCTTTGTATGCGCTTCATTCTACGTGTATATCTATTGCTAAAGCTATTGAAATATATGACCAGCTGTATTTCCTTGTATCTTAAGTTTGTTTATTACGACGAATACATTGCTCACTAGGCATATACGCTACAAGAACATATACTTCTGTAGGTCCCACAGCGCTACCGATGCTTGCAATGCTTCTTCGAATAACTTGTGATCTATAACTAAATAGAAACTAATAATCACATTACTTCTCTTCTCTTTCGATGCTAACGATGCTCTCGATGCATATGATAAGTTCGATGCATATGATAAGTTCGATGCTAACGATGCTCTCGATGCATATGATAAATTTGATGTTAAAAATACACTTGATACTCTAGATAATCTCTAGCTCTCTGGATATCCGTATTTATCCCTGCTCTCTCCATCTTCCTAATCATCCTCAATAACCTAGGGACAGCTGCCTTACTGACAAAGTGGATTATCATCTAAACACCTTGTACTCTACATATTTAGAAACGGGTATGTTCCATCTTCTTATCCTATAGGGAGTTACTATACTCCTCTCACCTTCCTGCCAAGCTCTGAACTTAACTATTCGGTGATACATTAACGGCTCGTATAGCATTCTTGACTCAAAATCTCTGGAGTGATAGATGTATCTATAACAGTCTATCATATACTCCTCATCTCTCGGACTCAGCATACAAACCAGCATTTATTTCCTGCCTAAGCTTATCTAGCTTCCTGAATCTTTCGCAATTACAGCATTCTTTGGTATACCCCAGAGCTGTAACTAAATTCTCAGCCCAATAACAATAGCAAGCAGACAACCTAAAGCTTACAAACATCGTGTTATCCTAACTAGGCGTATCCAGCAAACATGGCACACTCTCTCACCTAAAATCTTTTCATCACATTTACATAACAAAGAAATAACCAGGGTCTTCTCCTCTTACGTATTAGTAAGGATACGATGATCATCCAAACACTGCAAATACTTCAAATAGTTCAATGTCTTAGTTATACGCCTAGCATAGTTTCCGTCTTTAAGATTATATATATAGTGCCCCTTAAAATGCCTTACTATGGATATTATCATGTCCTTACTCTCCTAGTACACTTCTCAGATCTTATAGACAGATCCCGAAATCATTTGAGTTTCCTAAACTTTAAGAAATCCCACTAACTATTTAATATGCATTTCTCTTTTGTTCAGAGAGATACGTTTCATTGTAAATATACTGATCTAGTATTATTTTTACAAATTCCATTCTTTGACGCAAACGTTGTCTAAGTAGATATGTGTTAGCTACTGATCCGTCTGAACGGGACCTATATAATCTTCTCACTTCCCGCCTAGCCCATTCATCGTCTCTGTGGTCCACCAACTTAATGAGCATACTTCCGTAACCTATCCAATACATGGGCGTGTCTAATAATCAGCACGGCCTTACGGGCAGTTCGATCTTGCCATGAATAATACAGATTAATAATACAATGTATGAGATCATCTATGTAGTAGAGATCAGCCTCGTAAATTAAAACGATGATCATTTTTAATCCACACATAGCTTCTACGTAACTTTTTATGATATATATAGTTTGGATCTAGTTTGTATAGCTTCCTTGCATACTTCAAGTTATACCCTTCTGTCCAAGTAACTACCACGGAAACCAACCTTTCGCCTCATCTATGAGATTGGCATTAATAGGTTTACCGGTATATTTTTTTAGTTTCAAATAGAACCAAGCTCTAACTCTCGATTGAGGAGCATTAGCAGGAATATTAGGTCTACTACTTAGAAAAGAAATAACCATACTCACCTAGTCTCTTGGCTTGAGCCCAGAAGTCTTTTTCACTATCTATATACTTAAAGTATAAACTGATTATCAACAGAAACCTTTCCACCACATAGCTGATGTGTGATGCCTATAAGTATCTTTAGACGTATGCTTTTTAAATGAAATAATCAAGGGGCCATCCTAAGTAGTACGCGTACTCTATATACTTTTCATCATAATAGTGACAATCTCTCCAATACAACAGCATACCTTAGGATCCTCTGGATACACTCACGCCAAAGGTATGCTCCATGTAATCTTGAAATGCATCTCCATGATGGGCAGTCAAGGACTTCAACTTGTGTATCAGTTCAATAGTATTCTTATAAATTAACTTTTTAGGGCGAAACAAGTTCTTGTAGTTCTCACAGTAACCTACAAGTTTATCTAAACAGTGTGTTTCTATAAGATCAACATCTTTTTGAGTAATTTCAACACTGCGCAGTATATTTTTCCAGGCATCACCTTGGAGCAATAGCCTTGCTTCCATAACCAAAGATATTCTGTCTGCGTAAGATACCAAGGGATCGGTGCTCTCAAAATTATATCCCTGACTTCTAAATATGTTAGATGCTGCATATTTTTCGAGCTCTCTTGTAGCCTTATTCTTAAATGGTGTTGGTATGTCTCCAAACATGCACTCAGTCGCGTCATGTACAAGACCTTGCAGTATGAGATGATCAAATCCTAACCTCCACAGAATATACGCTACGTGAACACTATGTGCAAATACATTAAAGTCCCAGATAGTATTTCCTGAGAACCTTGCTACTCTACCTAAAGATACCAAAATATCCTCCATACTAGGAGGATCTTCTACACTGCATAGTTTGCCACTATATGTATATATCTGATGCTTAAACGCAACTATCCCGCTATCTCTATATGCGTTAATTTCATTAACTATATTTCTTTTAACCATCTTAACTCTAATCCATTTGTTTGTAATACTTTCCCAGGAACTTTAGTGCTTAAGGGAGTTCCCCTCCAAGTCCTTTTGTCTTTATAAGTAATAACCAATTTAAAATCTCTTTCTCTCTAGCATCTTTAAATTCTTCACGTAGATCATCCACTGTAGTATCAATCCAGTTTCCGTAGTTCCCTAAGCTTATAATCATGTACTTATCTTATCCTTAAACTTAAAGCCTGCACACTTCATATTATGTAGATTAATGTAATCTGTCTTCTAAAATTATCAAATTATTCTCCTAGCTAAAATTTTAAGAGAATCAGACTTTAAATGCTTTATATCTATTACATTTATATATATGCATATCATGGAATTCTTTATTCTTATCGCCATCCTCTACTTCGTCCATTTGTATAGGGTAGTAGCAGTAGCAAATAGTCATCTCTATCTCTTTAGAATTGCCTAAGGTCTTTCTGCCAGGCTTAGGGCCTTTCCAGGATTCCCATTCCTCTGGTTCTTCTGTTTCTCCTGCCTTTATAATTTCATCTAATCCATCTCTGTGTACATAAGTACCTTCTACATGATGACCATAGACGCATGTTTCGCACAAGTTTATTCTTGTCATAGATCTCTCCTCTTAAATACTAGAAGCTAGCCGCAGGAGCAGGGGGCTGACGCCCTCCTGTCCTACGTCTAATAAAGTCTTCAGCCTTTGGCGCTTTTTACCAAGCCTTCGATCAGCTTTACAACTGATTCCAGATCATCTACTTGTGTCTTCACCTTAATAGTTGCTTCAAAGTCAATAAGCTCGGCGGTCTTACTGCCACTGCTGTTGATACTTACAACTCCTTTATCTCCAAGGGGAATACTAAGTGAGAATGTAAGATCTCTTGGAATTGCATCTGTAGTTTTAGTCTCAGTATCTGTTGTCATCGTGGTCATTTTCTTTCATCATTTGAGTCAGCTCATCTAAGCTACCCAGTAGTGACTTCTGAATGTGTCTATAAGATCTAATAAATAAAGATATTACCATATATGATACTTCCATCTAGGCTTCCGACCTTGACGAGTATGTTCTTTGAGGATTGTTTCTAGATATATCCTAACTGAATATACATGCTCCCCACATGCATAAGAGATAGGGACTATGTTTGTACGAGTACTACTTACCATTAATTGATAAACCGCTTCATTCTTCTGGTAGAAGACAACGGTGGCTTCCTTGCGTTTACCTGTTTCACACGCCCTACATAGAGGAGATTGATACTCAGTAATATGTAAACAAGCCATAATCTAATACCTACAATTATAAAGAAGAGCTCAGGTACCTGGGGATAAGCACTTTTTTATTATTACATATCGTAGATATGCTGCACAATGTTGCTTTAAAAACAACGAATTACGTATTAGATAAAACTTTCGATTCTTATCATGAAACGGGGCGGGCCCGGCGGAGCGTCGGCACGCCTGTCTGCTTTATATTTCGCGTGTTTCACAGCGAAACTTACAATCTTAAGTTTAACTCAAGTATCTTACATAAGAATAACGTGCCATGCGAGATTCCCCTTCGATATTGTACAGCTGCAGCTGACTTTTCGGAGGTATGGTCTCTATACTTAGGATCACGTAGTGACATTCGCAATCTTGAGTTTTACTCAAGGAAGTACGTACAATTATTCTTTAATATTAACAGATAATCAATAATTCCAAGGCTGGATGGGCCAGAGAGTACCTTAGTGAGGTAGGTCTTTTGACAACGGAATAAAGCTTGCCTCTAATAGGTACGCCCATGGATCTTACAGTACCAAATTTAATTCAGCAAAATACGAATTATCGGCTAGAACCCTTGAACGTAATCGTCCACAGTTCCATCTTTATCTACTATAGCTAATCTAAAACCAAATTCCTTGGCTTCACATACTAGATCTAATAACGCAAGTGCGTTAGCTATGATTTCTGCCTCACTCCTGAAGTTTGTCTTCTCCATAAGCTCACGAAACATCTCATCAAAGCTGTCCTCTAGGTTAACAACAAGTCCCATCTGGGCTCCTAGCTATGTAAATCTCTATTACATCTCTTATAACAATTATCAAACCACACTAAAGCTTACTTGGAAGATCGTGTCCGTAGCAGGGTTAGTATACACTCGACAATCGCTATAATCTTTACTTATAGACACATGTCTCATATTCTTAATGAATCTTAAATCCATGTTAACAACGCTAACATTGCTCTCTTGGTAAAAGGCCTTTAACTTGTCTAATGTGTCACCTAAGAACTCAATGTCAGGGGCGTACTCTTTAAGTATCAGCTCAAGCACCTCTTCGCCAAATGACTCTTCTATCATAATACAACAGGGATAGTTTAGCTTGGTCCTTCTACCTAAGAACTGTTTGTGGTCTAGATCACGCCCCCATTTATCTTTGAAAGGAAGTGTCTTCTGGACAATACCTTCAAGGATAACGACGATATCTTCATATCCGACATATACACCATCTTTAATGTCAGCTTTAGCTCCCTGGGAGTATGAGTCCAGAGTTAGATTGTTTGCTACTTTGAGCTGCACTCCGTTGTATGTGTTGAATATCCCCATTTTTTGCAATCTCCAGAATTGATTCTTTCATAAACAGAATAGAAACACCTACATCTGTTTGGGTAAAAGAGATAGTGAGCTTACTATCTTCCCCTACCTCTTTTAGTATTAAATCAACATTCTCTGTCATCTCTTCTTTATTTCCTGATACATCAGGTAGCAGAGATTTTAGAGCCTCTCGAATTATTATACCAGGATCGTCGAAGGCCAAGTCGATCCGTGCCACTGGCAGTACACTCATAAAACATATCCTTATATACTATATTGTAAATAGCATTTTTATCTAATGTGATACCTTGCATCTTAAGCACTCGCCTAAAATCAAAAGGTCCTCTGTAATCTGGCAGGCTAAAGCAAGCTCCACTGTGTTGCCTTTCTATCTGAATACGAACAGGATTCATTTCCAGGGAAATTATCATCACTACTAACTTACAGGCTTATAGCCCAGTGAATATAAAAATTTTAGTTGTTTACTACTATCTAGGATAGGAACCCTGGAGGAATACTCCGGAGCATATGCTTCGTAATCTTACCCTACTCTTACAGACCATCTAAGTGTTACACTTCACCATATTATCATTTACTATGTACCTCCTAGAAGTGCGATTAACGCCTTTAAGTTTATTACATCTTTAATATGTTGCTTCTTAAAACCCATCATTCCTTTAATGCCTATAAAAGGAACAGTCATTATCTTTAAACTGATGACCATTTGCGCTCTATCAGTTCCATACAGAGCTCTTCAATCTTAGATACTTCAGGCTCCTTGGGCAGGGGGCTTTCATTGGAGTCATAGATCTTATCAACTTTAACAAGGAGGTTCTCCGCTTCTTCAACGATACGATCATACTCCCAAGCTCCGTTTTTTATGGATAGTAACTCCTCCCAGTCGGGTCTATAAACCAGCACTTCTCCCGTTTCCAAGATTTCCATTCCCATGCGCAGTAACCGTATGCAATGATACGCATGCTTAGTATCATAACCAAATTCCTTCTCTAACACTGCTCTCTCGGTATTCCTGTTTTCTTCCCATGACTGATAACTCTTATAGTTAGCCATCTTAAGCATGTAAGTTTTGCCATGAAACCAAGAGAACGATTTAGCATCCCCAAACTGAGCCTTGACATGTTCTTTGTCTTCATGTTGAGGATACTTACCACTGTCTATACTACAAAAGTTATCTATATTCTTTATTTGCTCTTTATTGATCGGAAGATTAAACGTGCCGGGATGTGTAGGCGCGGTTTCGTTCCAGCGCTTATGAGTGCGTAAGCGTTTAAGTTGTGATTGCGCACAGCCTGTAAAAGTGAACTTGGCCTTCTGAGATAGAAAGATACTAGCATTCTCTCTGAGCTCCTCGCCTATGCTATCCATATGTAGAATATGCTTCTTCTCCGCATACAGCACTTCTATAATATTCGGATTACAGTCCCTGGCAAGCTTACAAAACTTCCGGATTTCATACACCACTGCATCTGGATCATTAGTTTCGTGTTGCTCAAATTTCTTAAAAGGTGACGTATAGTAGCTACGAGGAGGAATACAAACACCCTTCTCATCCCTATCTGAATCTTCTCTATGAGTACCATATGCTCGGCTCCCATGGACAACTCTGAAGATGTCCCAATTTGGATCATATGTCATTCTTCCTCCATTCAGTTCTCTTTCGAATTATCAATATTTAACATCTTCAACTTAGTTGTAGAGCATGCCCCTTTAAGGCGATGCATCAAGCTATAAGGATCCGACTTCATCTTAACTCTATTAAACGAGCCATCTACAACTACTACTCCTTCATAGAGGAGTTCTTCTCCTGTCTCTCTATTATTAATAAAATCGGTAATATCACTAGCAGTAGCCAGGCTATGTACGTTAGCTTCTCGCCATCTATACCTAGTTGCGACTTCAGTGTGAGAAAGCTCAGTCCCACTATTATTGTTCCTAACGCCATGGAGTAGAATCTCAGGTTTTTCATATTGCACCACTACTTTGTTCTTAGGGCCAATAAGCTCAAACATATAAGTACAGCTGGTATTATCAGGCAGATCATAGTTACAAGCACGCCATACTTCCCAAAAAAGATCAGCAAATGTAAAATCATTGTCTCCAACGTGACCCCTAGCGTCAGGCATACCAAGTGTAGCTACTCTCCAGCCCTCATAATGATACAGGATCATTAAGGTACCATCAAGCTTCTCAATCGTTTTAGCTGTGTTCCAGTCTATCTCATCAGCATATAACTCACCAAGGTTAAAGAACTTGTTGTATGGATATGCAACTATGGCCCATGAGTTATCCTTATCAAGTATAATACCACGGGATTCACATACCTCTTTATTTGCATATTTGGTTTTTAATTGATCGTAACGAAATTGGAATAAGTTTAAGTAATCTGGATGTTGCTTCCACTTTACTCCATTGTTCCTCAGTGTCTCGAATGCATTTACTGGGTGCACCCGTAATAGATACTGCAATTTGGTAAGAGCCCAGACCCCAGGTTTTGCTGTATCCGTCATTCTTTATTTCTCCAAAATCTAATCTAGTAAGTAGTTCTTCAGCCTCCTTTAACATACAGCTTTCTATGTGGTCTGATTCCGTAACAGTACTGTTTTCTTGTCCTCGTCCTCCACAGTATCCACAAATAGAGTATGAAGTTTCACAGATATCACACTGACACCCTGCTACCCATGTTTCGGTCAGCCATTTATATATTTCGAGAGCTCTTCGGATGGGTGAGTTCATTCTTTGCCACCTGTTTTATGTCTATATGTAGATTTTCTAAAGTGTTATCTTTGTAGCATCCTTTCCCTGGACACAGCACATAATAATAGACAGAGATTACTCTGCCATCTATATAATCTTCGTATACAAACTTCGTAACATCTCTATCTTTGGCCCTGATACGAGCACCACAGTAACAACAATTTAACTCTCTCTCCCAAAGCACTTGCACTGTCTACCTCCCAGAAAGACTTCTATTCCTTACTACATTTAAGGCAATACCTTGCTACCTCCACTATAGGACTACGCACGTACACATCTAAACTCTAGCTTGCAGAAAAGATAGAGAATAAATTCACTCATGAAAGTCATAAATACATATCCTCATCTCTAAAGTAGTCCCCACATTTAGGACACTTAAAATACTTATCTCTACAACAAGGGCAGGAGCAGTAGTGGTCAAAGTCCTGTTCCCATGCTACTAAGCATTTACGACACTCTGCAATACTCATTTGGCCTCAATTGTAATTAGCTTCGACTTCGTAGCTAACTTAGTTGACCACAGCTTACTTATATCTGTAAGTGGAATACAGGTCTTAGTTTTATCTCTAAATTCTAACATTATATGGTGACTGTCAAACCAAAGCAGATAACCTTCATATTCCTTTTTACCTGACTCGGCAATCACTAACTCATCTTTGTAGTGGTCAAAGAATAAAAGAGCAACAGGTACCCTTTTAGGATCTACACTTTTGTTTGACCATATAACTCTATCTTTAAGCATACAACTCCAATTAAGACTCCCTTTAAAGATTCTTCTTTCGACGCTTATCTTTGTCTATATGCCTGTTCTCTTCTGCAGAAAGCACATTAGAGCAACAAGGACACTTTAAGTACAAGCTATTCCTACTACTCCCTTGCCATATCCTCCCACAAGAAAGACACTCAGCTTCTACGCCATATAGATCTATAGGGAGTTTAGGTTTAAATTCAGTATTATAAGCGTATACCTTGTTTAAAATAAATAAGAAGACCACTGTAAGTATTAATCCAGCCATATTAGCTCTGGCATCATACTGCCATCTAAAAGTTCGATGCCAACGATCTTACCGCTGATATCAACATCTATGTTAATGTCCTCTCTAATTATGAGAGTTTTTTTAATCACTTCGTCAGAGAAACGTAGATAGCCTACCGAATTCGGAAAGCCCTCTACGTCTAATTTCTCTAATGAAGCCGTGATTAATAGTTCGGCTTCCTTCATTTACATTCCTCTTTATTTTTAAAGTGCTTCATGACTTAAGCTACCTTAGGTTATTTCCTGCTAGAGTCATCTTTATACAGAGAGCTAAAAATTAAGGTTCTTGGAACAGGTGAGAAGTTTCTCTCGCCGCCCTCTGAATACCAAGTAAGTACAAGGTATGGTCTACTTCCATATCAGCCTGTAACCTAATTTCATCTTCTGACTCTAACTCACCATCTTCTGCGAAATGAAAGGAAGGAGAGCCGCACTTAGCGCACTCTCCTCCTTCTTTTCCGGGAAGATAGTTGATATTAGACAGGCAGCACTGACTTCGTGCTCTTCGCATTGGATTTAGCTGCATTAACAACTTCTTCTTCCAGGAGATCCTGGACATGATAAAGATCAACGAGTACGAACTCTTCTTTTCCACCATCTAAAGTAGGGAGGGTTTCTTTAAAGAATTCACGTTGCTCCTCTGGAGCCCATTCAATTGCTTCTTCTAATGTAAAGCCTTTGAACTCTGTAACTCCAATACACCGACGTGGACGTTTGATAGCCGGGTCGATTTCTTTGATATCCTCATTAGCAGTAAGTAAGAACATGAGTCTAAGGTCTTGACCTAAGATCCCATCTGTAAGGTTCAAGATAGTACTAAGACCTTTACTTTCACGGCATTTCGATGTGAACAGCTCAGCATGGTCTTCTAAGATTATTAAACGGATAGGATTGTCAGCATCATCTGCTGTACTGCACTGACGATGACAAGGCTTGTTAAGAGCTACTTGACGCATATAAGCAGCTTGACTTAGAAACTCATGAGGATCCAGAATGATCTCAATAGAGGCTCCCTTATGGAATGCCCAGTCTCTAGCAAGAGCTCGAACAGCAAAGGTCTTTCCGCCACCAGGTTTACCGTGCCAGATAATTACCTTGCCCTTCTTGTCAGGCTGCTCTAAGTTTTTAATATAGTCTAGTTGCTTATACACCGAAGGAGAATAGTTATTCTGGATGTCGTCAAGACCAAGACAACTTTGAACTTTATCGTAATGTACCGCCCTACCTTGGAAGTAATGCCAGAACCTGAAAGTCACGAGCTCTTCAACGTGTTCTTCTTCAGGAGCTTCTGGAAATTCCTTGATAAATGCTTTACATGCAACTCGGAGACTTTCAATATTATCTCCAAAAGCCTCGGTGCTCACTCGATTATCAGCAGAGAAGGCAACTGTCATCACTTCTTTTTTGATTGGATGAAAGAACGTAAAATCAATATGTATATTTTCTTTAAAACAGTCACTAATGTACTCAAGCTCAAAGCCTAGCTCTTTAGCAACTTTAATAAGTTTCTCCGAAACATTACCTACTTTTTCAGTATCAATCAACTTACGGGGACCCTTTAAATTAGCATTAAGATTATATTTCTCTAGAAGTTTTAAAATGCGGTGTTGCCGCCACAGCTGACTATAACAGTCACTGCCATCATGGACTACTTGCAAGGATCTCTCCAGTATGTAGGGGGAAAAAAGATTAACCACCTTGTTTCTCCTGAGGCTATAACCTTCTAGGAGAGAACAACGTTCAAGTTACGACCTCAGGGATAACGAGAGTAGGATTCGCACCTACGACCTTGGGGTTATGAGCCCCACGAGCTGCTAGGCTGCTCCACCTCGCTAGGTTTAGACATAAATAATATAAGTGAGTGAAAAATCATTAATAGTGAAGTAACTCACTAGTTGAGGTGTCTAATCACTGGAGGAAGATTCGAACTTCCGTCAACAGGAGCATTATCCTGCCGCTTGGCCTTACACCACTCAGCTATCCAGTGTTGATTACTGCAAATAGTATCGAAGAGGATTTTTCATTTCAAGAGAAGTAACTCTTCTGTGTAGGCAGCAAAAGTGGGAGCCTGGATTCGAACCAGGAACTTCGGACGTATTATTGTCCGATGATATGCGCAATTTATCTACTCCCACAGGTGAGCTCAAATAAGTAATAAGAGGGTTTTTCATTTAATGAAGTATCCCTTATAATGAGGAGCTCGTAGAATCAAATCTTAAATTATTTGGATGGGGGTGTCAAGTTCGATTTTTGAAGTAACCCATCTACTGACAAGACTCGATGTCTAGAAACAATATCATTCAGATTCGGCAATTGCTTCTTTTGTGTAGACACAGTGCCAGTATCGCCTTTTGCATTGGACTTCTTACCTGAAGCAGAGATAAAGTTCTCCAAAGTCAGACCAGCTTCTTTAGCTAGAGGTCTTAGCTCTGGGATATTATAGGGATCCTCTGTGAATTCCTTAACTTCTTTACGGGCTTGTAAAATTCTAGGAGCTGAGTCGATGACTTTATCGTTTACCAGAAACTCAAACATAGCTTTGCTTAGAGGGAAACCTGCCTTAAGCTGGAAACGCTTAGGGAGAACTCCTCCACGAATAGTTAATAGTAAGTCTTTAAAGTTAGGGTGCTGGGTAGGCTTATTGTGCTTTATCAACGAATAAGGACTGTAAGTCATCAACGAAAAAGCCATACCTTTTTG
>TARA_R110000851_G_scaffold256278_5_pt1 | contig 19065 bp, 10 predicted proteins | sample TARA_R110000851 | Tara Oceans TARA_R110000851 (sample SAMEA4397627) | marine metagenome | biome: Polar Biome; feature: [DCM] deep chlorophyll maximum layer (ENVO:01000326); material: water (ENVO:00002006), including particulate matter (ENVO:01000060) such as... | depth 17 m
AAAAGCCGGTTCCACCAGCCTTTTGAAGATGCAAAAGTTTCATATTCGGTACTTCTCTCCAGAGTGTTGTCCCGGTTTAAGAACACCTCGATACCCATCCATTCACCGGTAACAACCAAATCCGTTTTACCGTCGCCATCAATATCGGCCCAATTTGCATCGGTGACCATGCCTATATTTTCGAGCTCAGGTGCCAATTCCTTGGTTTCAATACTAAAGTTTCCATTGTTATTAATAAGTAAATAACTTACGGCGGGATACGGATAACGTCCCGGAACCACACGGCCACCAACGAACAGGTCCATATCCCCATCCTTGTCATAATCATTGGCAATTACAATGGATCCTGCTGAAAGCATCTCGGGCAAACTGTTGGAATTGGTAAAATTTCCTTTCCCATCATTGAGATACAGCCTGTCCTGCAGAGGCTTTAAGTCATTATAAAATTCGTAGCTTCCACTAACTACATAGAGGTCTTGATCGCCATCGTTATCGACATCAAAAAAAGTAGCTCCTATATCTTCGAATAATTTGTCCTTTTCAAACGTGGTCATGGACTTTTTCGAGAAACTACCGGAATTTCCAAGTAACAATTGCCCGGCTTCTCCCTTACCTCCACCAACAAAGATATCTTCCGATCCATCCCCATCCACATCCGCTTTGGCCAATGCCGGTCCCAGTTGGGAAAGCTTATGTGGCAATAAAATTTGCAAATCGTAATCATTAAAATAGGGGTCTATATGCCTTATATCAGTTTCTATTCTGGTGAAAATGGGATTATCCGAACTACTATTTTCTGTGGTTCTTTCGGCGGCCGATCCGTAGTTAATACTTAAGGTTTGATTGGCATTTACATTATCAAGCACCTGAACTTTACCATCTGGCCAAATAACTTCCATTTTTTCTACTGACGGATTATTGTTCAATCCAAAATAGAGGGTATTCGGAACTGCCGACAGGAATCCCCTGGTAGGGGTTACCTCCCGGGTCTGTTTAGTGCCATCCTTAAAATAAAGGTTCACCCTGGTTCCTATCCCAAATTTATTTTTCCCAGCTTCCACCAAATCCAGTTTCAAAAAGTTGCCCCCTCTTGTTTCAACTGTCCGGTTTTGCAGAAAAGTAGCTTCATCGTTAATATTATTGATGACCACATCCAAATCCCCATCGTTGTCAAAATCTGCATAGGCCGCCCCATTGGAAAAAGTAGGTTTTGAATCTACCCAAGAATTTGAAACATCCTCAAAGGTCCTATCCCCTTTATTTCTAAAGAAAAAATTATTGAGTTTTTGCTGTGGCAGCATTTGGGCAAATTTTAAAAAATCTTCGGCAGTAGGCTTTCTGCCATTGGCCCTAAGGGTTGCCAATATTTCGTTGTTCTTGTCCCTATCAATAACATCGCGGTATACCCCATTGGTCACAAAAACATCATTAAAACCATCCAGGTCAAAATCTGCCGATAATAACGCCCAACTCCAATCTGTATTGGCAATTCCCGACATATTTCCAATTTCACTAAACGTACCGTTCCCATTGTTCAGCTGCAACATATTATGCATGTATTGGTGGTGATAACCCTTTTCTACCATCAACTCAAATTGATCTATGGAAGTCATAGCCATTGTAGTCTTGGAACGTACATAATCTTGTGGATTCATATCCAAAGTCATCAAATCCAGGAGACCATCATTGTCTATATCGGCCATATCGCTGCCCATACTGTTGAACGACATATGCTTAAAAAGTTTGTCCCTAGACTCGGTAAATGTTCCATCACCATTGTTGATGTATGCCAGATCGGGGACATTAAAATCATTACATACATAAACATCCGGCCAACCATCATTATTTAAATCGCCAACCTGAGGATTTAACCCAAAACCAATATCGTACAACAAACCCGCTTTTTCGGAGACATCGGTAAAATGGCCGGTACCATCATTTTGGTACAAACGGTCACTACCCAACAATTCCAATGTCTTTGGATCCTTTTGCACTTTATCCAAATCCAACACCTGTGTCCTACTGGTTATATCAGGGGTATTGGAAATATACACATCCAGATCGTTATCCTTGTCATAATCAAAAAAAGTAGCTTGAATAGTCCGGTTGGCATCTGCCAAGCCCAATTCTTCGGCCCTTTCCGTAAAGGTGAGGTCCCCATTATTGATATAAAGCAAATTTTTGAATTTACCATCCTCGTTCTTCCATCCGCCACGGGAAACATAAATATCCAAGAAGCCATCAGCATTAATATCGGCCATGGTGACCCCTGTATTGAACCCCGGCAGGTTCTTTATCCCCGCCTGTTCGGTAATATCCTTGAACCGCAGGTTGCCTTGATTTAGATATAGCTTATCCCCAGAAGAATTTGAGGTAAAATAGATATCCTCCAAGCCATCTCCATTAAGATCACCAACTGCAACCCCACCTCCAATATACGTATACATATATTGGTAGTAGTTGGATTCCAGGGTCTCTTCCAAAGTATTCACAAAATTTATCCCCGTTTCGTTGGAGGGGAGCGAAGTAAACAAATATTCTTTTGGGCTTATATCCTTATCATTTTCAACCTTCTTGTCAGAGGTACCACACGACTGGAACCCTAAAAAATATGCGACAATTATAATGATGGAAAGTAGCCTTTTTAAATGCAAAAACATGTCTGAAAAAACCATAAATAAATATTCAAAATATCAATTGAGTTGTGACTTACAAAATACGAAGTTTATCTGTAAAATTACTATCCCGCAAAGGTTTTTATAGTCATAAAAAAGTGCCATTTATAACTAGATTGGAAATATATGCTTCAAAGAATTTCAGTGCATGTCCCTCCCTATTTCCCCGGCCAAGGGGAAAGTTAAAATCTTGCTGGAACTTTAGATGTTGTAACCTTAAAAATATTCCTTCCAATTGGCAAAAGGAGGCTGTATTTATTTGTTGATAAAGAGAAAATAATTAGCTTAGTCCTTATTCTAAATAACCAAAACCTATAACCGAAGTATTGGAAAATGAAATATAAAAAGCAATCTTTAAAAATTACGATATGGATTCTTGTCATTGCTGTTTCCTCTCCATTTTTGGTCTATTATTATCTAAAGAACAATTGGGAGAGTTTTGCTACTGAAAAGGAGTTGACAGAATTTGTAACAAAAGTAAAATACGCGGAGGAATTGCCAGATAGGTTTTACGAATTGTACGAAGAAGAACACCCCAATATTTTATCCTATAGTTTAACTCGGCAAATAAGAAATGGCCTGTTTTCAGGTAATTTTACCAAAAGCCCAAGCCTATTGGCCGCCATGATTTCAGATATTAGTCGGCAAGATAGTGACAGCACAAAAATATCCAACCGCAAGGCTTACTCCTTAGCTTGGAAATTAGAGGAAGAAACCACTCCAAAGGAATGTCTAAATTGGGTTTTGGAGAACTACAAATTTGATCTTTATATTCACGGTATAAACGAGGTGGCCAATTTTTACTTTAGAAAGGGAGTGTCCGAACTTAGTGACCGGGAATTAAGCGACATCATTGATTTAATGAAAAAGCCAAGCATTGTAAATGTTCCGGATAGATCGAACGAAGACCTGCACTGACAAAATTATTTTGTTTTATTCTCCAATTTCACCCAAGAAATATTTCTCTTATCCGAGATATTGGACTCTTGTGGACCGGCCTTAAAATTAAAAGATCCAATAAACACATCCAGATCCCCGTCCTGGTCATAATCGGCCACATCCAAAGTTTGCCATCTAAAATCAGGAAGGGCATTAATATATTTTGGCTTAAATTTTAACCCTCCTTCATTGATCAGTAACTGAACACTTTTGAATTTCGGATCAGTAAAGTCGCCAAAGTTGGAAATGGTTAAAATATCGGTATCACCATCCATATCAAAATCCTCGGCTATAATTTTGCTAACGCCATGAACAGGCATAAAATATTCTTCAGAAAATTCCTTATTCCCCTTATTGATCAAGACCTTTACTCCGTGGAAATTTTTAAGTACCGTGGATAAATCCGAATTATCCCCATTGCCAATAATAATATCCTTTAATCCATCACCGTTCATATCCCTTAACTGAAAATCTACAGACCCAAATGCCGGCTGAAATTGGACCACTTTTTTACCATTAAAAGAATTTTTGTCATAATCCCAAATCATCATCAATTCATGTTCTTGGGCAAATAAGACCACAATTTCATCCTCCTCATCGGCATCCATATTGGTTATTTCAACCTTTATTGAACCAGACATGGGTTCAATAACTTTTTTGTCATAGCTACCGTTCCCTAAATTTTCGTACCAAGAAAAATCCCCAACATTATTGCCATAGTTACAAACCAAGACGTCGTCATACCCATCCAAATTTATATCATGGATTAAAAAATCCACTGGTCTAATTAGTCCATTTATAGAATTGGACCCAATCCTCAACTTGCCTTTTGCTTCATCAGAAGGATTGAGATTGCCAATGGTCAAGAGGTATTCCAAGGAATCCTTAAGCAATAGTTTAACCGGAGGACTTTCCAATTGTTCCTCTTGAAGGATTTCACCATTTGGATCCAACGTTAATATGGAGGACCTACTGCCATTCCCCAAAAATAATTTTTTGCTTTTATGATTGTAGGAGGTCATGCTAATCAGGGGAAAAGAATCAAGATAAAATATATGCGGCTCAAAAAGACTACTGCCTTCTTGATCCACTGTTGTATTTTTAGGAATACTGTTTTCTGATAGATTGAGGTAATAATGTACTAATTTATCCCAATCTTCCTGAGCCATTGTGGGTTTTAAGTCTTTATTGGACTCGGGGTTACCATAAGAATATATTGGCCCATGGGACATTCCCATTTTTAAACCCATATTTGGCAAAATCATATCACCCCAGACTTTTCTTGGCAATATGGAGGGGTCCGGAAACAAATGGCACGTAGCACAATTAATTTTCGCTAATTTCTCTCCTTCGGCATGCTTATTTTCTTTAGCACAATTTAAAGTAAGCAATAAAAACCCCACACCCATTAAGATTTGGGATATAGAAATTAATTTATTGAATTTTGTTGGGTTTAGCATGCAATATTGGTGAATTGAAAAATACCGATAAATATCCAATTAATAAATCTTATATATTTTTTATTGGGCAATATTGGATATATTGGTTTGGGACATTACAACGGAGACCTACCTATACGCAGCAGCAAGTGCTAAAAGTTAATACGGTACCATGGTCTATGCTTAAAAAAAAACAATTAAATGGGATGCAAAAAAAATTACCACTTCCATTCCGCCTTCCCAATTGTCGCTGGCCGCGATGTGAAACCCCTATAAAAAAAACACAACGGTAAGATCTATGAAGAAATCTTACCGCTGTGCTATTACTAACTCAAAACTAACTCAAAAAAATACCTATCACTTAATTTCCTAGATTAGGATTTTTCTCAATTTCCTGCAAAGGTATTGGTGCATAGTAATTGTCCGTCCCCAAGGATCCCAAGATTGGGTTTTGGGCGGTTGTAAAAGGCCTTGGTGTTCCTACACCATTCTCATCATAAGAGGTTCCTATGGAAACCCGGGGATTTCTGTTGCCCAATGCTTCCTGAACTTTCTCTTTACGGACCAAATCGTTCCAACGGATAAACTCGCCTGCAAATTCCCATTTACGTTCGGTAAAGGCCAAATCCTGAATGGTACCATCACCTGCCGTAAGATCACTTGGTGCGGCCGAATTTATCGGTAAACCTTCAGCTCGTCTATGAACCATATTCAAGGCTTCCCAAGCATCTGCACCAGCCGTGCCTGCTTCACCGGAAGCTTCGGCATAAATTAACAATACTTCTGCATATCTCATGTATAGATCACTTCTAAGTGTTTGAAATTGTGCCCAATCTCCATCGGCCAAATCCCCTACAATCTTTCTTAAAATAGGACTTTGTTGATCTTTAAACTCTTCCCAACGCAGCATTCTAGTTGGGCTAGTTACATTAATGGCCCCATCATCTCCCACTGGCAACTCGGCAAAATAGGTAGCATCCTTTCTAGCCCCTTCCGGCATATCCTCAAAAAATCGGATTTCGGCAAATGTCTCTTGCCAACCGTTTAAACCTGGATCGGATGGTAATCCCAATTTTCCCATTTTACGATTGGTAAGGTTACCTGCAGAATTACTATAGGCAATGGTAAATACACCTTCTTGTGTAAACCTACCTGCCAGTGACCATAATTTAGCTAAATCCGGCTCCAGTCCAAAACCGTGGGATGCAGCATTATCCATTACCGATTTGGCACTGGAGGCAGCGGCAGCATATTTACTTGCATCTTTTAAAGGAAATCCTGCCCAGTCCATATATAACCTTGCCAAAAAGGCTCTAGCTGTTCCTTTGCTTGGCCTTGTAGAACCCACATTGGTGCTGACCGGCAATCTTGATTCTGCAGCCAAAAGGTCGCTTTCTATTTGTTCAAATACCTCTACCTGGGAAGCCAAGCCCGGCTGTTGAAATGGATCAACTTCCAAAACCAACGGAATTCTACCATGAATACGCATTAAGTGATTGAACATAATGGCTCTCAAGAAATAGGTCTCACCTACCAATCTCTCCTGTTTTGTTGGATCCGGATCGGACAATGTTTGTCCTTCCACACTTTGAAGCACCGTATTTGCGGCACGTATCATCTCGTAGACCCCATTCCAGTTGGTAAGGGTTCTAGAGTTTTCAGGGGTTACAAAGCGTTGGTCATATTCCCTAAAGTCGGCCTTGTTACTGGCGACGTGCGTTGTAATATCATCTCCGGACCAACCATTTACATAAAAGGTAGACATCCAGGCCGCTTTGTTCAGTTTGCCATAGATTCCTGTAACTCCCAACTCCAACTGTGGCATAGAACTATAGGTCACAACCTGTGACTGGGAACCGGCAGGATCTTCCTCAAGATCAAACTGCTCGCAGCTATTTAAACCCAATGCAAATGCTGCAAGGCTAAAGACCCCAATAAGTTCTTTTAATGATTTATATATATTTATTGTTTTCATATCTTCTATATATTTTTCTATTAGCAATTTCTTAGAATCCAACTTTTAATCCCAAAGTAAAAGTTCTAGGGTTTGGATAAGCTCCAACGTTGATACCAGGAGCAACATCTTCATTTCCTTGATCTGACCTTCTTGATGACAATTCCGGATCATATCCGCTATAATCGGTAATCAGGAATAGATTTTGGCCACTTGCGTACAACTTAAGACTTGTATTGGTGAGTCCTGCAAAATCCTTAAAAGTATATCCAATATTTAAGTTACTTAATCTCACAAAATCCCCTTTTTCAATATATCTAGAGGAATTGAACAGCTGTACCGTAGCCGGTATATCGGTTTCATTGGTAGGAGTCCATTGATTAACTTGATCTGCTGCCATAAAACTTCTTGAATCACCTGCTCCACCAGTGATACCAGCTTGCATTAGATTGTAGATATCAAATCCGTGGGATCCGTTCACGAAAATATTTACATCCCAGTTCTTGTAAGAAAAGGTATTGTTGAAACCCCAGGTCAAGGTTGGTGTTCCATTGCCAATGGCACCAAACACAATCTCGCCATCTGCATCCCTTAAGTATTTGGCATCACCCGGCTTTTTACCTACAGCTGCTGCAGCTGCGGACTCCGAACTTTTCCAAGTTCCCAAAAAGGTGGCGCCATTCAATTGTCCCAGAGGTTCTCCCAATTGAATAATGTTAACAACCCTAGCCTGTCCACCAGGAGCTTGGTACTGACCATCAATCTGTTCAAGGCCATCGAACAATTGGGTAACTTCGTTTTTAACATGGGACAGTGCTAAGTTCGCATTCCAGTTAAAGTTTTGGTTTTGAACTATATCATAACCTAAGGCAATATCAAAACCAAAATTTTCGACCTCCCCAACATTCTTGTTTACATTTCCACCACCATTGGTACCAGAAACCGGCACATTCAATAGTAGGTCGGAAGTTACTTTTTTATAGCCATCAATACTAAAACTTCCTCTACCGGATTGAAAACCAAAATCTATACCTACGTTGGCCTGACTTGTAGTTTCCCATGTAAGGTCTTCATTGGCAAAACTAGTAATGAAGGTTCCTGGTGAGGGTGCACCTCCGGTATAGGCATAAATATTGCTCCCTAAATTGGCAAAGGTACCATAGGTACCAACACCTTGGTTACCCACTTGGCCCCAACCTGCTCTTAGTTTTAGGCTATTGATAAACCCAGTACTTTCGGTAGGGTTAATGAAGCTATATCCTGCTGCAATAGATGGAAAGAAACCCCATTTGTTGCCTGGTCTAAAAACGGATGTACCATCATAACGCCCAGTTGCGGTAATGGATAAATTGTCGTCCAGAATATACTCGGCGCGTAACATAAATGACGAAAGTTCCCTTTCTCCAAAATTGTTGCCTATAGAAAATCCTGAAGCGGTTTCAGCGAAATAAAACCCGTTTGGCAAAAGAAGGTTGTCTGCGTTATAACTATTAAAAACATTTTTTGAGTTGGAATATTCCTGAACCCCTGTTAATTTAATGTCGTGCATATCCCCAAATAATTTTTGCCAAGTAAATATGTTACTTACTTGATAGGCCGTATTCTTGTTGGTGCTAAAATTGGCATCCGGTGTATCATCGGCACCTTCAACAGCATACCTTTGAACGTTGTAATTATTCACTTGGGTACCTGCAACCAAGGTATAACTGAAATTATTGGTGATCTGATAGCTAGTGTTTAATGTAGCGCTTATTCTCTCATCTACATCAGAGGCCTGTGTTTCACTTAAGGTTAGCACAGGGTTTAAGTTTAATGAAGCTATCCCTCTTAAGGAACGTCTGTTGTAATCCCCATTGTCATTATAAATAGGAGTAGTAGGGTCCCAGGTATTGGCTTTGTACATTAAACTCCCCTGCCCGTTGCCCAAAGCCTCAAAGTTATTTTTCTTCTCTCCCCGAATTCCAAATATATTAAGGCCAATCTTAAGTTTGTCATTAATTTGAGCATCTATATTGGATCTAAGAGACAATTGCTGATATCCGGTATTGATAACTATACCTTCTTCATCCCTGTAGTTCCCAGATAGGAAATAGCGTATCTTGCCCTCTGAACCACTGGCAGAAATCTGTAGATTCTGACTTACCCCTGTTCTTAAAATTTCATCCTGGTAGTTGGTTCCTCCATTAGCTTCCAGTGCTGTAATTTCAGCATCTGTAAAAGTTGGATTTTGACCGATGCTTAATTTTCTTATGTTTTCAATTCTAGCAAAATCGCCTACATTATCGGCCAAGGTTGGCAGTAGCTCCGGAACCTGGGAGATGGAGGTAAAATAGTCCACATTAAGTTTTCCTCTTCCCGAACCCTTCTTTGTAGAAACAAGGATAACACCATTGGAACCCCTGACCCCGTAAATTGCGGTTGCCGAGGCATCCTTTAAAACATCCATAGTGGCAATATCATTTGGGTTAAGTGTGCTTAGGTCCCCTCCCAAAACACCATCTATAACCACAAGAGGGTCATTATTCCCTGTAATGGAGTTAACGCCCCTGATACGTACCTTGATTCCTGCACCAGGAGCTCCGTTAGCTTTTGCTACGGTAACACCCGCGGCCCTACCTTGTAGCGCTTCATCAACCCTGGTTAAAGGTTGGTTTTCAAAAGATTCCGAAGTAACCCGAGCAACAGCCCCGGTAACGTCCTTTTTCTTTGCCGTACCATAACCTATTACGACTACTTCATCCAATAGCTGTTGATCTAGTTCCATATTAACATCTATCTTTGTTCTTGAACCCACTGTTATGTTCTGGGTGGAATATCCTACATAAGAAATCACCAATACATCGGCAGGCGAAGCTTCGATACTATAATTACCATCAAAGTCGGTCACCACCCCATTCGTGGTACCCTTGACAACAATGTTGGCCCCTGGAATGGGCTGTCCAAGCTCATCAACAATGGTACCCGTGACATTCTGTTGGGCCTTAGCCTGTTGAAAGCCCATTAATGCGAGAAAAATTCCCGCCAGGAAACATTTTCCCATAAATTCGAAAAGTTGTTTTTTCATAATCATTAAAGTTTAGTTAAAATTGAGTTTACTGGTTAATTTTTTGTTTACTTGGTACCGGATTTCTGGTTTTGTTTATACTTAATCAAGTGATTTGGTTATAGTTCGTAATCAATTGTGTTCTTTTCCTTTTTGACTTTAGTCATTTAACAAATTGAAAGATTGACTATTTGTTAAATTCGTTTGGCGTATTTTCCCATGTCTTTAATTTTGATGTCCGAAAACTAACAATTCTATATTTTGCACAACTATAAAGGCACTAGACAAAAACTAGACAACTAAAAAAAATGTATTTAGTACAGTTTAAAAGAACATTTGCGCTGCCTTGATTCCGGGCCATTTAAATCTTCAATATGCTTAGGAATACCTCTTATTTGTTTTATTTTGGGGTAACTACCAAAGATTCCTAAAATATTATCAAAAAATAGCAACATATGGTTCCATCTCTATAGCATATGGTTTATATATCCCTTCTGGATTTGATCATAACCCAAATTGACTTTCACTATTAAATCATATCCCTACCCTACATTTATAAAGTAGCCTACTGTTGCACTATATAACTTGGTAAAGGAATTATTTTATTGATCTGGTGTATTGATGAAAATTAACTGTCGATTACACTATTTTACCCATTTTGATGGGAATAAATGAAACAAAAAGAAACATCAACAAACTGTAAATTAACACCATATGGCACTGGGACATAGATTCCAATGAACATGTCGGAGGTTGGCGGCATTTGAACTAGCCGGTCTTAATGCATTAGTATATTGGGCCAATTATTGGAGAAAACCCATTTACCGTTTCATTTAAATTAATCGGCTAGACCCATAGAAAGGAATCCAACTCCCCTTCTTGGATACTTTGTTCCCCGGTTTGGCTTCTACCATTATAGCTGATGTAAAATCGAATCTATTTAGGCTACAATCGATCTTTATTTTGGGCTAAAAAAATATCCCTCTTTGTCATTTGCACCGCGCTTAAGGGAGCATTTAACAAATACCAATATGCCCGTCTTGCTATTAGAAAGTCCTTGTCCAATAGAGGTAATATATTGTTGATTAGCTTTTCCGAGTAGTTTTCCCTTATCTCCATAAGCTCTAAAAAAGCAGCAGTTTCTTGAAAAGAATCCAATGTGGAGATGTTGACTCCCAATGAATTCAAGTAATCCAAAGTAGGAATATATTCTATATTTTGAATGGATTTTAAGGCCGCTATTTTTTGTGGTTGATTCCCCATTAAAAAAATTCTTTTTATTGCCTCAAAATAGAATTCTTCTGGTGCAGTCTCTATATAATCTATAGTTGGTCTTATTACTACGGCATTTTCCTTTACCCGCTCCAAAACTAGATCTAGATATTCATCCAAGTAAATACCCCTCTTGGTCAATTGTTCCAAAACAAGATAATAGTAACTATTATCATTATCCTGTAAAAAAGCCTTTAATTGTTGTTTAGAAACTGCATCTCCGGTTATGTTTTTAATAATGGAAACAATTTCACCATTGGCCCAATGCCATAAGGTGAAACAAGTTAATGCCGCTCCAGGAACCGTGTCCCTTTCGTCGAGTTCCAGGGCCGTTGCCCCTGAAATGGCGTCGACATCTTCACTTAATTCATCCACAACGGTTAATATTTCATCATAATACACCTCTTTAAAGGGCGAGGCGGGGTTTGCCAAAATGGAGTCCAACTTATTGTAATCTTTGGGCTCAAATATATCCGATTTATACTTTTCCAAAGTAGCACCCCTTTCCAACTCGTAGCGCTGGTAAACCCCTATATTATTCCAGTAAATCCGAACAGGAATTACCTTGCACACTTTTTCCAAACATAGGACCGATTGTACATCCATATAATACTTAACAGGAAGGCCCTTTTCATCCCTAACCTCTGTGAGTACAACCTCTGACAAAATTTTTTCTCCTGGATGATTTACCATAACCTTATGTTGAGTTGTATTTACATCATCCTGATCAAAATGACTATTATTCTGGAAAAACATCAAGAACAAAAGAAATGCCCAAAAATGTACATTTAGCTTATCAATCATAATTATGCATAACAACGGACTTCAAATAGTTTCACATTTTCGGCACCATAGGTTTCCGTCATTTTTATTCGAATTGCAGTACACTTAGCGCTATCGAACGTGAACTTAATGAGGCGCGTTTTATTGTTATCCATAGCTCCCAGATCTTGCCATTTTCCATTAACCCGCCCTTGAACGGATAAAGCCTTCAGCATTTCTTCAGGTATGCCATTGGCATAAAGATCATCGTTTTTACTGTCTTTACGCATCATAATGTTGCGCTTAACATTCGTATCGCATTTGAGTTCTACCGCTGATAGGAAAATAGGATCTTCCCATTCCAATTGCACTTCAGCTGGCAATCCGTCGGATTGCCAATGGTTTACCGCCCCGTCAATATCCCTGGAAATACCATTTATCAAAAACATGGCATCACCGGAGGAGGTAGTGGAAGCAAACATTAAACTAGTCTTTTTGGCCAAATCATTGAGGTCATTTGCCGGCCTCTTGGGAATATAGACATCATCCCTCAAAAGCTTTTCCTGTAGTTCATTAATATACTTTTTACCAACCTCCCTTGGCAACACACTTCTCTTATTGCAAATGGTTGCTGCCGTACCAACTGCCTGCCCCATTAAAGCACAGGTGGCCATAATGCGACTTGAAGAAAGTGCAATATGTGTCTGACTAACATTTCTTCCGGCAAACATTAAATTGGAAATATTCTTGGAGTACAAACTTCTAAATGGAAATTCGTAAATAGCATCAAAATGGTGGTGAAAATGTGTGGGGGGTTCCGATATATTGTCAATACCACCAGGTATATGTTCATCTATAGGCCAACCACCAAATGCCACGGCATCAGGGTAATGTTTATAAGCTGTCATGTCTCTTTCAGAAACTATATAATCCCCGATAAAACGCCGTGACTCCCGCCTGCATGGCAAGGAACCTACCCAATCCAAGGCCAAATTCTCGGCCTCGGGAAATTTCCCCGAATTTTTGATAAAATCCCAAACTCCATGTAAATAACCCATTAAACGGTGTCTATTTTCTTCGAAATCAGCAATAATGTCGTCATCACTTCCTAATTCTATCCACCAAATACCATCTTGAAAACCTGCAAAACTCCGTTTTGGATGTGCTTTTTCATAATCGTATTTTATTGCGTAGGAAGGTGCAGTGTATTTCATAGGTCTCCCCATATCTTTTGACGACATTAATAAGGTCGCACCCATCTGCCATCCATCTGCCTCCTTGGGAGCGTAAGTTTCATCAAATTCCGATGAGGCCTCCCTACCTGTCCTATACTCTGCCCCAGCTGTTGCTGCAAGCAAACCATCTCCGGAACAATCTATAAAAATTGGCGCGTTTAAGGTGTAAAGCATTTCCGTGGTAGATTGCCAACAAAGGGCAGATTTAATTTTGGAACCGGACATAACGGCTTCAATGGCTTGGGTATTTAGCATAAGCGTTAAATTTGGCTCCCGCACTACATATTCATAGAGCACATGGTCCCAAACGGGAAAAGATTCCTGCTCATTCTCAAACCTATTTAGGAGTAGCATTTCCTCGATGATTCCTGTTTCCCTTTCGGCCTGGCCATTATTTAAACGATTTACACCATTTAAATGTACCCGCATTTCGCTGGATGCATTTCCTCCCAATACCGATCTGTCCTGGACCAGTACCGTCTTGGACCCGTTGCGTGCTGCGGCAACTGCAGCACTAATTCCTGCAGCACCCCCACCTATGACCACTACATCATAATCTACAGATTTCTTCCTATTGGGTATTCCGGTTTTTCCTGTTCCCAAATGATACCATTTGTCGGACTCCCTATCATAAACGATGTCTTTAGACCCTCCATGCACCGTTGTTACCATAGGAATAACACCTGCCACTACGGCAGCTTTGGTACCCTTCTTAAAAAAATCCCTTCTTTCCATATTATAGAATTTTTGCTTTAATGTTAATTTGACTCTACTTGGTTGCCGGTAAACTCCCCCGCCACCCCTTATTGAATTGTTCCATTAACTTTTTTACCAATTTTGACCTATTGAAGGCCATATTTATGGTTTCCGCCGGGTCGGACTTGTGATCGTACAATTCTAAATAAATTGGCTCCTTTTCCGGATTTGCCCTGTCTTTCCAAACAATAAATCGATACTGTTCCGTGCGCATGGAATAACCCATAAGCGTATTTTCAAACATCCCCCTATTCCATTTATCCTGTTGCTGCTGGATTATTCTGCCCTCGACCACCTCGATCAAAGGACCAAAAAAAGTTTCCCGCATGGCCTTCCGTAAAGGATAGGCTCCCCACTCCCGTAATGCTGGAGTAGGAAACTGACTAAATGCTGCCGATTTCCATTTCAATTTTGGATTTTCAAGTAATGGTTTAAAACTAGTTCCCTCAACTGTATTGGGCGCTTCAATCCCCACTAAATCACATAAGGTTGGGTATATATCCACCAATTCCACCAAGGCATCCGTCTTTTGCCCCCTACTTTCCTCTGGCATATCTGGAGTCCAAATTATTAAAGGCACACGGGTTGCGATCTCATAATTGGTAGCCTTTCCCCAAATTCCCATATCCCCTAGATGGTAACCGTGATCACTCCATACTATGATTATAGTGTTATCCCGCAGGCCAGATTTTTCCAATTCGGCTATCATCTTGCCTATTTGGGCGTCCACATAACTTACGCATGCGAGATAGGCATGTTTTAGGGTAAGCGACAATTCTGGAGTTATCTCACCTTCATTTGGAATACCGTGCCTGGTTCTTAGTTCAAATGAAGCATGCAACCCCATTTCCGCACCAACCAATGGCCCTTTATTATGCGCGGCCAGCCTGATTTCATCTTTGTCGTTTAAGTCCCAATATTTCTTTGGTGCCGTCCAATTTAAATGTGGCTTGTTAAATCCGAGCGCCAAGAAAAAGGGTTTATTGTCTTTGGCCACCAACTCTTCCAGGGTAGCAATTGCCAATTCGGTATTATATCCATCCAAATAACCATTGTCGGCCACATCAGCAGCCTCGTAAGCCGGCCCACTAGCCAAACCAAACTGAGCAACCTCTCCATATTTTTGTAGCATTTTCCTTTTTTGTTCCTTTGTGGATTCTATATTTTCCCTTAAAGCAAATCCACCTGGCCTAGGAATACCCTTATCCCTTAGGATATCCTCAGCTGGCTTTCTACTCCAGGACAATTCGTCGTCCAAATCACCATGATGGAATATTTTCCCACAGTACACGGTTTCGTAGCCATTGTTTTTAAAATGCTGCGGTAGGGTAACAACCTCCGGATTGCTCTCCCTAAATTTTATGTAATTGTGATACACCCCACTTGTTTCGGGACGGATTCCTGTTAATAGACTGGCTCGGGAAGGCCCACAAATGGCCTGTTGACAATATGCCCGATCAAACAATAATCCCTCCTTGGCCAACTTGTCCAAATTTGGACTTACCGCCCAATCAGCCCCATAACATCCCAGCTCTGGTCTAAGGTCGTCTATAGCTATAAATAATACGTTGGGTCTTTCCTGTGAATTACAAGCTAAGCAAGTGAAAAAAAGCAAGAGAATATGAACGATATTTTTCATGGGTCAAAAGAGAATTTCCTAAATACATCCCTCTCCCAAATATATCCACTCCAAACTGAAAATCAACCATATAATAACTTACAAAAACTTAACATTATAAATTAATACGTATATTTTACCTTAACTATTCTTTAAATAGGTAAATTTATAATATCTACATAATCAATTAATAATGAGTATATTAATAAGTAAATATAAACCTTATATTGTTTTATTGATACTTAACATTAGTGTTTTGTACAGCTTACAAGGACAGCAGTTTAAACCCTTTAGAAACCATGTATCCTCCTTACCAGGCAATTCAGATGCTAGCGCCAAAGAATTAAATTCACTTTACAAAAAGGCCATTAATGAAAATGATACAGTGAATATGACCCGGAATCTTATTCGGCTAAGTGCTCAAGATCGTACTCGTTTACATTACGGATCTGCCCTAAGAAATTCTGGTGACGCCTTATTTCTTGCCGAAGAATTAAAGGACACCTTACTGATGGCCCAGGCACATGAGGAGTTCGGCATCCTCAATTATTTATTTAAACAGGATGCACTAGCGGGATTACATTTCAATAAATCACATGACTATTTCAATATTTGCTACAACAAAGGGCAAATTTTGCTATCGGACCTTTATAATGCCCAATACAATTTGGTTTTGTACTATCAAAGAATTGTGGACAAGGAATTGCTTGGGAAGGCCATTGACAGTTGTGAGAAAATTGCCCAAAAGGCGGATCTGGATACCATATATAAGTTGTATCTAAATGAAAAGCGAGCCTCCCTCTATGAATGGAACAATCAAGCCTATAAGGCGGAAAAAATGCTTACCAATTCCATCAACGGTCTTAATTCCGAACCTCACACAACTGACAAAAGTTTCTTGATTATACTGTACGCACGCTTGGGCAATATTTATAGGGATATGGGGCAATTAGACCGGGCAAAGGAGAACTACCAAAAATCAATACAGGTCAAGGACAGTTCTGGCGAGCACACATTTTACAGAAGTTACGTCTTCCTAAAATACGGGGAACTATTATCCAGACTGGGTGATTATAAAAACGCCTATAACAATCTTTTCCGAGCCAATGCAATCAATGAAATGTATCTTAACCCCAGAAATGACAGCAACCAGGGGTTCTTGACCATAAGAAATCAATACAACGAGCAAATAAACAGAAAGAACAAACAATTAAACCTACAGCGCTTGGAACTGGCCAATAAAGGCCAAAAAATACTTCGACTACAGATCTATATTTTTGTGGTCATAGCCATAATGGCCATTATAGGTCTTATAACAAGATCCAGGATAAAAATCTTAAAGCATCAAAAAGTGGAACGTGACTCCAAGCAACTCATCGACATAAAAAATGAGGAACTTACAATCAATACCCTACAACTAATTGAGAGGGAAAAAGTCATTGAACTATTAAGCGATCATATTGATAAATCGGACTTGAGCAAAACTACCAGAACCCTTTTAAATTCTATTGAAAAACGTTCCGTTAACCTCTGGAACGATTTTAACAATCGATTTTTATCCCAAAATGAAGGGTTTTACGAGCGACTACTAGAAAAAGTCCCTGATTTAAGTTCGGCCGATTTAAAAATCTGTGCCCTCATCAAACTCAATTTTAGCGGAAAGGAAATGGCTTACTTATTAGGTATTTCGCTAGGCAGCGTCCATGTAGCCAGACACCGCTTGAGAAAAAAAATGGATATCGGGCGGGAAATAAACCTATCTACCTACATTAATTCCATATAGGAACCATTGCTTCAATATGTCTATCCACTGATAAATACCCCCAAAATCAGATCTTGCACACTCTGGATTATGAAAGCATCCCAAGCAACACCTTTTGATGGCACAGTCTTATTAGTCATATACTCTAAAAAAACTACCATTGTAACATAAAAAAAAAGCCATCCAGATATTATTGGATGGCCTTTGCACTAACTCAATTAAAACTAAATTCTTAAAATACCCCTAGGAGTTACCTTTTAACACATCTCATTTAAAAGATTTCAACAAGAAAAATCAATATCCATCATTCTGAACCATTGAAGGGGCTTTTTCAACCTCCGAAGCTGGAATTGGCAAATAGTATTGACGTTCAAACCAGGGCCTATTGACCACGGTATACTCTTCATTGGACACTGTGCCATCCGAGGCTTTGGTCCATTTAAGTCCTTTTACCTCAAAACCTAGATGATCTTCGTTCATCCAACGTCTTTCATCAAAGAAGTTATGCCCTTCAAAGGCAAGTTCCACCCGTCTTTCCCTTTTTATATCCTCCAGCAATTCTGCTCCCGTAGAAGTAATTGCAGGTTGAAGTGCTCTTGTGGAAACCTTACTAACAAATTCTCGGGCAATACCCTCTTCTCCCAAATGATACTGTGCCTCTGCATAGTTCAAATAAATCTCTGCCAATCTATATAGTATATAGGGACGATTGGGCGAGACATCGGTCAGCCCAACGCTTTCATCTTGGAACTTCCTAATATTATAACCAGTTTTAGAGGAATGCCCAGTATTGCCCAAACCTTGAGGTGAATCCAATCCATGGGGAAAAGCATCCACATCTTCGGACAAGTAATACTGTACATCACGACCTCTAAATTGAGCCCCATTAAAATTAAGATCTGCGTAATACCTTATTTCTCTATTTTCATTAGGGTTTGCAGGGTCATAGCCTCCCTCAGAAGTACTTGTGCCATCGGCCATATTATACAAAAGAGCAAAATTATGGTTTGGTGAAGACAATGCCCATCCGCCATATCCACTAGGTGCTTGGGTCTGATTCCATAGCGAATTGGCATCCGTTCCAAAGTCGTAATAAGCTACGCTAAATGCTCTTGCGAAAAGTATATCTTCATTTGGTGATAAAAATAAATTATGATACTCCGTGGCATCCGAAACTGCTATGAGATCCCTGGCTCCGACCAGATCAATAACAGCTTTGGCCGCATTGGCCGCATCTTGCCATTTTGTAGACTTGGTATAATCATATAATGGTCCGTTAGGTGACGTGCTTGGATCATGCAACTCACTTGCCGCATACAATAAAGTCCTAGATTTTACAGAGAGGGCAGCCAATTTGGTAGCTCTACCAAATTCACTTGCCGGTCTTGTTTCTGGAAGTATGGCCGCAGCCTCATCCAATTCCTTTACAATAAAATCTACACATTCCTCATAAGTATTACGTACCAGATCAAAATTATCATTAAGTCCTAAGGCATTTTCCAAAATAGGCACTCCGCCATAATACTTAATTAATTTAGTATAAATATTGGCCCATTAGTGGGTATTTAAAACCCGCTGATTTTCAGTTGTTTGCTTTTTAGTTCTTTGAC
>TARA_R110000851_G_scaffold37986_5_pt1 | contig 19051 bp, 7 predicted proteins | sample TARA_R110000851 | Tara Oceans TARA_R110000851 (sample SAMEA4397627) | marine metagenome | biome: Polar Biome; feature: [DCM] deep chlorophyll maximum layer (ENVO:01000326); material: water (ENVO:00002006), including particulate matter (ENVO:01000060) such as... | depth 17 m
GAATCTTGGGAAAAAATACTAACTGGTTCAAGCGATGTTAATTCAACTATTATTTCCAGCGTATTATCTCAATCTACAGGAGCAGAATTAAATATAGACTATAGAGATTATAAAAACTTTATACACTTTAGTTCTGCTAGAGAAAGACTAACTAACTTTGAATACAAAATGAAGTTAGTAGAATATTACGATTCAAAATCTGCTGGTCACGGGAATGATTTGAATACGCAAGTATCCTCTTCTGTAACTGGGTCAAGTTTCTACGTATCAGCATCAACAGCATTCAATTCTGATAAGTCAAATGTGATAGGATCATTTGATAACTACGAAAACTATTTATATACTATATCTGGTTCTGGTGAAACTGAAGATGGTAAAACCTATTACTCAACTACATGGCCTAAAAGAACAAACCCATCAACACCAGCATTCCCAGCAAAAATAAACTACTCAGCAACATCTTCTCAAGTTCAATCGTGGTTAACTGGTTCATTCGTATCAGCATCAAGACATGACGAAGACAATTTGAATCTACTGCGTAGAACAATACCAGCAGTACAAAGAAGCGATCCCAATAATTCAGGCTTTGTATTATTTATAGATATGATAGCTCAACACTTTGATATATTATACAATTACATAGACAACTTAAATAATCAAAGAGTTAGAGACGAGAATTTATCTTCTGGTATTTCTAAGGACTTATTATTCGATACATTAAAATCGTTTGGTTGGAAGCCAAAGTCTGGCTTAGATCTAGAAAAGATTTGGGAATACTGGTTAGGTACTTCTAAGTCTGGAGCAACTGGTGGTCCTGGCGATGCAACATGGGCAGCTGATAATACAGGTCAATATCCTGCTGGAGCTGCAACATCCAGTGCTTGGTCAACAGAGCCTACACCAAAGAGAGATTTAGAGCTAGAACCAATTTCTAGAATCATTAACAATCTTCCTTATTTATTAAAGACTAAGGGTACTACTAGAGGTTTAAAAGCATTACTATCTTGCTATGGTATACCAAGTTCATTCTTCAAGATACAAGAATTCGGAGGTCCAAACCCAAATAGACATGATGCAAATGTAACTAGCTCTCACTTGAGAGAGATTGATATGCAAAATCATGCATTGCAATTTCAAGGTGGTCTTCATAATCAAGACGATAAGGTTTCATTTTTAAGTGGATCATGGGATAATGCTGATGGGATACAAACAGTAGAGTTTAGATTTAAAACGCAATATCAAAATTCGCAATCACTATTCCAAACCTCCCAAAATCCCTTAGATACAGCTAATCCAAGGCAACAATTATTTTTAATACCTTCTAAATCTGCTGGAGACCCAGATACTAAATACGCATTTGTTAAATATACATTTGCCGATACTGGTTTAAATGACAACGAGTATAAGTCTGGATCTTTAGGCAAGTTACCAATACTAGATAACGATTGGTGGAACATAGCATTGGTAAATGACGATGAAGGTAAAAAGATAAAGCTAATTTGCCAAAAGTCGCCAGATCATGCTCATGGTAATATAACGCATAAAGATTCTATAGAAATAGATTACTTAGATACAGATCAATCTAGCGGGTGGGGATCTGGAGCAGTTGATACATTCTACTTTGGGCACAAAGAAACTATAAATAATACCAAGTTTATAAATTCAGCATCTAATTTAGATTTCTTTTCTGGGAGCTTACAAGAATTACGTTTCTGGGCTTGTGAATTAGACGAAGATGCAATAGATCTACATACTAAAGCTCCAACTTCTATATTTGGTTTATCCTATTCAAGTTCATTTTCAGATCTTGTATATAGACTTCCATTGGGAACGGATAATAATATAGATCACCATACAGCATCTGTAAACACATTTACTTCAACGCATCCAGACCAAACTAAAACTGGTTTATCTATTAGCACAACTTATATGTCCGGTTCATTCGAATGGGAAGAAGAGGAGGAAACATATTTTATTCAAACTCCGAACTCATTTGGTTTAAGACCAGTATCTAATAAAATACGAATTGAAAATAATACTATTAATGGTATGCTGGATCCATTCTTATCTCAAGAGTCAAGTTCATCTGATACCAACCCAATAGATCTACCAGACTTATATGTTTCAGTATCTCCACAAGACGATTTAGATATAGATATAGGTTTACAATTTGGTGAAGTAAATATGGATAATATAGTAGGCGACCCAAGAGAAGCTAGAGATACTAATTATTCAATGCTAAGAAAACTTAGAGATGATTATTTCAAAAAATTCTCGGGGGTTCAAAAAATACAAGCTTATATAAATACGCTAAGATATATTAACACAGCATTATTCCAACAGATAGATTCAATGCTACCAGCAAGAGGAACTAACGTTGTAGGGTTAATGATAAAGCCAACATTGTTAGAAAGATCAAAGGTTGCATTCGAACCTTCATTCTCTTATGAGCAAAATCAATACTTAGGTAAAACTGGACAAGCACAACAAAATCTAGAACACTATACTCAAAGTATAGATTGCATGCCAGATAGATACATGGCTGATAGCGACGATTACGATGCAATGGAATATGTATTTACACACGACGGAACTTACGCTTCTCAATGGTTCTCAACATTAACAGATACAGTTAAGACTGAAGCTGGAACAGAACCTAATAAGTATAGCTACAATATAGCAACTAAAGATGCAATTACAAAAAATGTAAGATCTACAGACTTTGATGGCCTTGCATTAACTATGACAGTTTCTAGCATTATGCCATTTGCCTACGATCAACCAACACCAAAGAATTACTTTAAAACGCACTTCTTCTACAGTTCATCTGTTAGTGCTTCGTTAAACAAATGGTACTCGTCTTCTTTCCACCCAACACAACTAGTTCAGCAAGATGAATTTGCTGGTTTTTATAACTCGTTCGTTGCAGGTTGTAAAATGACATCGCCAGACTTTAACATTGCAAGCACTGATACTATTGATGGAGGCCCAGTAGTAGAATTTACAGAAGGTAATCCAAACACATTAATAAGCGATTCTCCAAGCTTATCTGGGGACTTAATAGTTAGATAAAAACGATGAACGTGGATATTTATTAGTATAAAAAGAATAGAGGAAACACAATGGGATATTTAGACAACACCAGTTTAACAGTTGATGCAATACTTACAAAAAAGGGCAGACAACTATTATCAGAAGGTGCATTAGAAATAACAAAATTTGCACTAGCAGATGATGAAGTAGACTATAGATTATGGGACTCGGCTCATTCTCTTGGTACAAATTATTATGGACAAGCAATTGAGAATATGCCATTGCTTGAAGCTTTTGCAAATGAAAATCAAATGATGAGATATAAACTCATCAGTTTACCAAAAAATACAACTAAGTTACCGTTAGTGCAAGTTGGACAAACATCTGTATCACACAACAGACCTGGTTTGTCAACTACATTAACACCAACAACAGTTAATATTGCTAACGGAAATAGATCGGCAGGTTATACTTGTATACTATCTAATTCTGCTATAGCATCAATTTCTGTTGCACCAGGTGGGACTATAGATCAAGAATCTACATTCTCTGCAATAGGTGATGACGCTGCAAGTTCTGTATCTGTAATGGGAACTAAATTTATATTAACCTCAAAAACTGTAACAGTAGACACTAGTACAACTATAACAATAGTTGGTAACGAAACTGGTGGTTCTGTAACAATACCTTATACAGTTAAGAAAGATCCTGAACTGGATATAGTAACTAGCGCATAAGAGGAATAAGAAATGGCAAGAAGACAATCAAGATTAAATAAAAGAATGATAATGCAATCTAGAGCAAGAAGACGCTTTAGAGGTATTACTACAAAAACATGGAATAATTTCGATGAAGATGATATTATAGAATCTGATGTTGCAAAAGCAATAACATCTGCACTATGGTCTGATAACGTTAGTACATTAACTACTTTCTTTACATCTTCAACTCAATCACCAGCTCTATCAACATCTCAATCTTACCAGAACGAGGTATATGCAGTAGATCCTGCAGCAAATGCATCAGCATCTGTACAATTTAATATTGCTTGGGGTCACTATGCTGGCTCTGGGTCAATTACATCTTCTGGAGCAAGTGATCAAGGTAATACGCCTTCAAAAGCTGTTTACACTTCATTTGCAAATCAGTTACTAGCAGCAGGCGATGATAAATTTACTATTGACTCAGTAGATAATGATTATATGTATTTCATAACTGTAGCAAGAAATAGATTCAAAGAAAAGATGAACCCTAATGGTTGGCAATTAGATCTAGACGTAGGAGCTGCTCAAAACTGCCAATTGATCGACGACAGTAGATACAACTCCAATTCATCTACTAATGGTAATAGAGTTTATAATATTATATCTGGTACTTTAGCAAGTGGAACTTCAACGGCTGGTGAAAAGCTAGGATTATTTTATCCTGATTTAGGTATATTAGCTATATCTCAAAAACAAATAAACGCTGTATCGGGTTTTGCAATCGCTCCAACTATAGTAAATGCTAACTATTCAGTAGCACCAGTAGAACCATTTGTAGATCCTATCAAAGCAATGTTTGCAGCAATAACAGCATCAGTTGATGGCGCTCACTTCCAAGGTAGAGCAGAAGAAGATATATCATCTACTCATTATTTTGTAAGAGTTAAAAATTCAGAATATAACTTTTCAAACAATCCAACATTTGCAACGAATGTAGGTCAATTACAAAATTCAAGTATGGTTGGGGACCCATCTGTTTACATTACAACAGTAGGTTTATACAACGACGAAAACGAATTAGTAGCAACTGCAAAATTAAGCAAACCGCTTTTGAAAACTTTTGCAAGAGAAGCTACAATTCGAGTTAAGCTTGATTATTAATAGGTTTAGGCTATGATATGTCAGAAATATTTAAAACATTTAAAAGTGGTGAAAAGAAAATCACTCCTGCAGTCACTCACAAGGAATGGTTAATAACCGTTGCTGAGACTGCTAGTTTAGGGGTTAATTATTTAAAAGGCACTTCGTACGATTATAAAGTATCTGGTGATATAGAACACCAATTTAATATTGAAGATTCCAAGCATAATGAAGGAACTACTTCATCTGGTAGTACTGCAACAACAACTGGTAATGGTTACGTATATTATGAAAAATTAGTTCATGATAATATAAATCATTTGTACTACGGCGATGGCGATGATCCCATCTCCTCTTTTTGCAATGATGCACCACATCTATTAGAAAAGAGCTTGGGTGCTTATGTAAATGTAGTATCAATACCATCTGCTATTTATGGAGAAAAAATAAAACCTGGTACTTTTATATATAGCCAATCTGAATATGTAGCAACTGATGATGGTAAAGGAAATTTAGTAGATCTTTTAGATACAACTGGTTCTATTGCAAAAGTAGCTAATTCTAGTTCAATATTATATTTAGGACTAGACGACGGCTTCAAATATACAGCAGTAAATAGTACTTCTGACACGATAGCAACTTCTTCAACATTTATAGAATCTCCCAATCATTATATAGCTAGAGGTCACAATGTAAAGTATACTCAAGACGTAGGAGAAATACTTGGCGAGTCTGCAATTATATTCCACGGGTCTCATAGTTTGCAAGAGACTAATTCTATAGATAACCCTTCTAATAATTCATACGTTAGAATAGAAAATTCAAAAGGTTTAGATCTTGGTAGCGATTGGGCAATATCTCTATGGGCAAGAATTCCAGTATCACAATCAGTTTCCGAAAGTTATGCTGGGGGCTGGGATTACTCTACTGGTAATAATTCTAAAATAACGCGAAAAATAAAACCGATGCATACTAATGTTATATTAACATCTAGGAATTGGTCTGGTGGTAATTGCCCATTTGAAATAGCAGTGTGTAACGATCTATCAAGTACTGATGGTAAAATAAAAGCAACGTTAAAGTCTAAAACTTTAGGTTTAACCAAAACTTTAATTTCAACTGCAAAGGTTAACGATGGAGGCTGGCATCACATTAGTTTAGGGTGTAAATCTGGAACTATAAGGTTAGGTATTGATGGAGCAGTAGTTACTACAGTTACCGGGTATGATCAAGATCAACTAAATTCAGCAGCACCTGTAGATATCCACCTTGGAGCAAGACCCTACAATTATAAGCAAAGATACTATAATACTAGAGTAAATAGATGGTACAATCAAAAAGACCAAAGGAATTTCATTTCCCCATTCTCTGGGTCAGTAGCTAATCTTAGAATTTATGACGAAGATATAATGTCAAATGCTGCATTGCTTAAGAATGTTAGTGCAAGTATAGATCAAACTAATACCATTGGAAATATATTCTATGAGCACGGTATAGCAACTATAACAACATTAAATGGTATGGATGGTTTATCATATACAGCAAGCTTTGGAGACCTAGCTTCTAGTGTAGAGTTTAAAGGTACGCATGCAATTAAGGAACACTTATACATTTGCAATATACTAGATGGCGAATACAACGCAACCTACAATCCAACTGCAAGAGATAAATTTGATGTAAGGAATGATAACTTACAAGCATACACAACGCATTCAGATTTCAACCCGTATGTAACTACTGTTGGTTTATACAATGAATATCATGAATTAGTAGCAGTAGGAAAATTAGCACAACCAATAAAAAACCAAGATGATTACGATAATACATTTCAAATAAGATTCGATACAACAATTTAATATGAGCCACTGGTTATACCAAAACAAAATAGTAGAAGACGCACCAACTGGTAGCTTCGGTTTTGTTTACTGCATTACAAATGAAAAAACTGGAAAGATGTACATAGGTAGAAAATACCTAGGTAAAACTAGAAGAGTAAAACAAAAGGGTAAAACACGGCGAAAAGTTATAAGAAAAGATTCAGACTGGCGAAGTTATATTGGAAGCTCAAAAACACTACAAGAGCATATAAACAAAAACAAAAAACAATTCAAATTCGAAATCCTAGCATTTGGCAAAACTAAAGGCCAAGTAAATTATATGGAAGAAAACTTGCATCACAAATTCCACGTAGTACACTCGCCAAAATTTTACAATGATTGTATAGGACCAAGACGATTTGCAAGAGTTAGCTTGGACAAAGAAGTTATAAAAGTTATCGATAAAATCCGCTTATAATTTGGATAAGTCATAAAAAAGTCTTATATTGTAGTAAATGAAAAACTCAAGATTAAAGCGGTTACTAGCAGCACTACTGGGTAGAGGCTCAGAAAAGAACAATGGTGATGTTTGGCACAAATGTCCATTCTGCAAACACCAAAGAAATAAATTAAGTGTAAATTTGCTAAGCGAGAAGTGGCACTGTTGGCATTGTAATGCAAAGGGTAGAAAGCTATTCTCACTACTTAGGAAATTAAATGCAAACGCAAAACAGATAGATGAACTAAATGATATACTGGGAGAGTCCAATTATACCATAGTTTCTAAAAAGAGAGATGAGCATGTTTCACTACCACTAGAATTTATACCTCTATTGCACGGTAACATAAATTCTCCGCCTTACAAAAATGCTATACACTATTTAAAAAGTAGAGGTTTGAGTAAACTAGATATATTAAGACATAATATTGGTTATGCTGAAACTGGAGAATATAGCGGGATGATAATAATACCAAGTTACGACGACGACGGCATTGTTAATTATTTTGTTAGTAGATCTTTTTACGATACAACATATAAACACAAGAATCCTAATGTTTCAAAAGACGTTGTTGGTTTTGACATGCTAATAAATTGGCAAAAAGATTTGAATTTGGTAGAGGGAGCATTTGATGCAATAGCAACTGGAGAAAACTCCATTCCTCTCTTTGGTAAAATATTACCTGAATCACTAATGAAAAAGATTATTGATAAAGGCGTAAAGAGAATAAATATAATACTAGACGACGATGCAATTAAAGCAGCAATAAAACATTCAGAGTATTTTATGGGTAATGGTATAGAAGTACACTTAATAGATTTACCTGGTAAAGACCCTAGCGATTTGGGTACAGAGGTAGTTAACAAATTAATAAAAGATTCAAGTAGGTTAACGTTTGGAAAAATAATGGAGTATAAGATAAATGCAGCATGTTAATATAGGTTTTGATAAAATAGATAAAATATTGCACATAGCAGATGTGCACATAAGAAATTACCAAAGACACAAAGAATACAGATCTGTATTCAGGGAATTGTATAAAGCTGTTAAGGCTTTACCACCCAACTCTATAGTTTATATTGGCGGAGATATAGTGCACAATAAAACTGACATATCGCCAGAGCTAATAGAAATAACCTCTGAATTTCTAAAGAAGCTAGCTGATCTGAAACCTACTATTCTTATCAAAGGTAACCATGACACCAATCTAAACAACGATACAAGACTTGATACGCTGTCTCCTATAATAAATAATCTAAATCATCCCAATCTTTTCTATCTTGATAAAACCGACGTTTATAAAATAGGAGATTGCAACTTTTCGGTTTTTGAAATAGCAGACGATCCAATTAATTATGTAAAAGCAAAAGACATAGATGGCAAGAATAAGATAGCATTGTTTCACGGAGCAATAGATTCTTCAGCAACGGATGCTGGTTTTAAAGTTGCCAACGAAGATCATAAGATGGGAATGTTCGAAGGCTACGATTTAGCATTGTTAGGAGATATACACAAAAGACAATATCTAAATGCTAATAAAACTGTATGCTATGTTGGTAGTTTGATACAACAAAACTTTGGAGAAGTTTACGATAATCATGGCTATTTGATATGGGATGTAGAAACTAAAACTTGCACAGAGCACAATATAAAAAATGAGTATGGGTACTATACTGTTGTAGTTGAAGGTGGAGATGTTAAATCAAACTTGCACGATATACCAAAGTTTCCCAGGTTAAGAGTTAAAACTAATGATACTACTAAAGCTCAAATCAAAGAGATAGTAACTGAGATACGAAAGCATTGTAAATTACAAGATGTAATAGTTGTTAAAGATGATTCTATAAAAGGATCGTCTGAGCAAAAGGATTCAAGACGCATAACTAGAGATGTTAGGAATGTTGAATATCAAAATGAAATGATAACTGAGTACTTGGAAAAGAATCACACTATATCAGAAGATATCATAAACGAGATAAAGGTAATAAATAGAAATCTAAATAATAATCTAAGCGATATAGAAGTTGGTAGGGGTATCGATTGGGAACCCGTTAAATTCGAATTTTCAAATATGTTTTCTTACGGACCAAACAACGTAGTGGACTTTACTAAACTAAATGGCTTAATTGGTATATTCGCTCCAAATCATATTGGGAAGTCTGCTTTACTAGATGCTTTATCCTTTTGCTTATTTGATAGATGCAGCAGAGGTAAAAAGGCAGATGATATAATGAATACTAAAAAATCTACCTTTTCGTGCAAACTTCATTTTAAGATTGAAGGTATTGATTATTATATAGAGAGAACCGCAAAGCGAAGACGTAATAATACGAAGGTTAGAGTCGATACTAATTTTTGGTATTTAGACGAAGGCGGCGAAAGAGTAGATTGCAATGGTGAACAACGAAGAGACACTGATAAAAATATAAGAGGCATAGTTGGTGAATATGAAGATTTCATACTAACAGCACTATCAGTTCAAAATAATAATACTGGTTTTATAGAAAAGACGCAAACTGAACGTAAGGAATTGCTATCGCAGTTTTTAGATATAACTGTATTCGAAGAACTATACCAACTAGCAAATGAGGATATAAAAGAAGTACAGGTATTACTTAAGAACTTTGGTAAAACTGATTATGAATCCGAAATAGTAGAAGCAGAAGAAGAATTATCTATTGCTAATTCTAAATACGATGCAATAGAAAAAGACGGTGAAGCAGTATCTAATTCTATAAAAGAAACCACAGCAAAAATTCTTAAAAAAACTGCATCGTTAAGGAAAGTAAATATAGACGAAAACATAACCCAATTAACCAATGACAAAGAGGTTCATACTTTAGAAATAGAAACTAATGAGGCAAAGCTTTTAAAGTACAAGAACTATACAGAAGATAATAAAAAACTATTTAAAACTGCAAATTCAGAATTGAATAAAATAGATATAGAAAAAGCAGAATCCAACAAAGCTTTATATTTAGCAGAAGAAAAAGTATCCGTAGTTAAAATACAAAAGCTAGAATTACTAAAAGCTTCTGTTAGAAGTAAAAAAGAAAAACTTGATGCGATAGGAACGTTTGACCCCAATTGTTCTTTTTGCAAAAATAATTCTTTTGTTAAAAGTGCAGAAAAACTAAGAAATGAATTACTGGAAGCCAGAGATTTATATATAGAGCTGGGTAACAAGATAGGCGAATCTCAATGGAAGATGTCTAATTACGAAGGTTATGAAATTGAAATACAAAATCACAATAAACTAGAAAAACAAATATCTACGATACAATTGTATCAATCCGAAATAAAAATAAAAACTGTAAATAGAAAATCCAATATAAGAAATTCTAAACTAGAATTGAAAAGCATTGAAAAATCTATTAAGAAATACGCAGAAAACGAAGAAGCCATAGTTTTTAATAAAAAAATAGAAGAAGAAATTGCAACTTTGAAAAATGCCAAGAAAGCCTTTGAAGTTACACATGGTGGTATTACTGGAAAATCAAAGGTTGCCTATGGCAGCATCTCTTTATGGCAAACTAAGATAGAATCTATAAAAGAAACTGTAAGTAAAGCGCACGACTTAGAAATAAAATTAAAATCGTACGAATATTACTTGGAATCTATAAGAAGAGATGGTATACCCTATGAAATAATTTCAGAAGTATTACCACAAATACAAGACGAAGTAAATACTATACTATCTCAAATGGTAGACTTCACTATTAAGTTTGAAGTGGATGGTAAAAACGTATTAACTAATATTTGTTACTCCGACGATTCATGGCCACTTGAACTAACATCTGGTATGGAAAAGTTTATATCGTCACTAGCAATAAGAGTAGCATTAATTAATACTTCAAATTTGCCAAGGCCAAACTTCTTAGCAATAGATGAAGGCTTCGGTTCACTAGATTCAGACAACTTAAATTCTATGGAAAGTATGTTCGAATATCTAAAATCTGAATTTGCTTATATTATTATAATTTCTCATATTGAAGCACTTAGAGATGTAACTGACAATGTTATAGAAATAAATAAGAAAGGAGATTTCTCTAATGTTAATCACTAGCTCTATATTTATATATGAAACTTTAGATAGACTAAAGCTGAAATAGATAGGAGATACCATGTTTCGAAAGAAATCCAAACGAAAATTCTTGCACGAAGAGCCAGTATTAATCGTTGACAACAAGTATGAATCTGAATACTTCCAAGTATCAGACTTTCCCTCAAAGCTTCATGCTGGAAAGAACATGTTTAGGTTAAAGGGTAACTCCGATCTATTAGAAAAAAATTCTGTTGTAGAAATTGAAGTAATGCCAGAGAATGGTACAGAACCTATATTTCATTACATAAACAACTACAGCGACAATAGTAATCGTAGACTAATTAGTATATATGTATATCCAGAAGATATTACAGGTTTAGCAAGGATAACTATAAGAGGTACAGCAAGAAAAAGACCTGGTGGAAGATCAGTCTCACCTAACTGGAAATACAGACCAAATGTAAGATGGGAAAGAGAAGTATACGTAGATCCTTCACAACCTAATACTTCACCAATAATATTCCCCAACCAACCTCGTATAACTATAAATGAAAATGTAAAACCTTACTTGAGCGAATCATACGCTGAAGACTTAGCACTAAATACACTAGTTACAGATGAGGCTCATTTTGAGCTAGCATTCACACCATCATACACAGTAGGTGGGGGAAGGTCAACAACCAATTCTGGCTACGGCTATTCAGTACCATCTCAAACTTTAATAACTAGTAACGATATACACTTCTCAGCATCTATGCTTGGGGGTACTATTACATTTGCAAATCCAACTGCATCAATGCTACCAGCATTACCTTCTTCGTATAATATTCCAAATCTAAAACAGAACGGGTCAAGCAATACTACAGATTACACTGCTTCTATTGTACAAGTGATAAATTCATCAACTATAAAAGTATCGCCAGCTTATTCTTTTGAATATACATATACATCTGGTGGAACTGCAGTATCAAGGAATGGAGGTTATTCAGCTCCACCTCAAAGCCACTATGCTACTTCAGCTGCAACTGCATTTTCACAATCATTTTGTTCTATGAGCTGGGCTGGAACTCCAACACTATATACAGAAAACAATTACAACCTACACTCCTATGCAAATATTATACTTGCAAACATAGACCCCATGGTTGGGGATGTATATAGATGCAAAACTTCTATGAGATCTCATGGTATGCAAACTTGGGACATACTAGCAGATGAGATAATAGAAGGAAGAGAATTACTTTCAGATCCATCTAATATTTTTAGAATAGCAAGGATGGGGGAATTTGACGGACAACCTGTTATTGATGCATACTGGTCAGCATCTATAGTTTCAGAGGATGCATCATTTTCACCAGCTGGACCAATATTAAAAGCCGATTCTGAAGCTCTTATGTATGGAATGATATTATCTGGTTCACTAGCTTTATCTGGTTCTTCTACTAGAGATTTGGATTATGTAAAAGTTAATGCCAAAACGCCTATAGAAGTATTTAGAAATTGCGAATATCAAATAGCATTCAAAGCTAGAGCTTATGCAGAAGAAGACGATGATAGAAAATCAAACGACTTAGGCATACCAGAATTAAAAGTATACATCTCTGGATCTGGCGTAGATTACGATCCAATAGGTTCAGCTGAATTGGGTAGGAGAATGGATAGCGGAGAATTGAAAGCTCCAACACCACCGACTAATACTACTAACGTAAATCAATACACTTCTGGTTATGCATTAGCAGCAACACAATATGCAGGAGTTAATAGATCTAGTACAGTAGCAACTGCTACTCCAACCACTGATGGTAACATACCAGACATAACTGCTAATTCTGCAGTATCATACGATTCTGATTATGTAAGTTATGATTTCATAGCAAGTCATGATGGTTTTGTAGCACCAGTATTAGAAGTTAAATTTGGTAAGTGGATCGTAAGCGATGTTTCTATAAAAGCAACTTCAGAAGATGGCTTCACACCAAATCATACTATAATAGAAGCAAGAGTACCACAATACCAACAAGATGATATATTAGATTTCAAATTTGAATTTTACGATTACAATGGCGTTAGAGCTAATCTAATAATGGTAACAGAAAGCGTTAGTTTTGAAGGAGGAAATAATTATATTAATGGAGAAGGCTATCTTGGTGAAGGTATAGTATTCGATGGGATAATTTAGGAGAATAGAATATGGCAAATTTAAGAACATTAGACTACGGAGGATTCAAAGCTGCAAGCTCATCATTAGGTGCAAGTGGTTGGATGTTCTGGTCTGGTTCTAAAACTTTAACAAGTTCGGGTTTAGAATCGACAGAATACGACGGTATAGGTATAGAAGCAGTATTCCATTCTGAAAGCTTCTTCAGATACTCGGCATCATCAGCTGGTGGTGGATTAGAAATGAGAACTAATACGTTCTTCCTAGGTTCAGATGATTCATTCATATCTGGCTCTGGTGATGGGTCAATAGCTATATCATCTTCTCACTTCGAGTTAACTGCTGGTGGTGCAGTTACTATGCAAGGTACTATCACAGCAACAGCTGGTGGTGATATTGGAGGTTGGCATATTGGAACTAGCGTATTAACTTCTTCAAATAATGAAATTGCATTAGATGCAAATGGTCCCTATTATATATCATCTTCTAATTTTCAATTAGATGCTGATGGAGCAATAACTGCAAGTGCTGGTACAATTGGTGGTTTTGAAATTGCATCGGATCAAATAAATTCTACTAATGATAATTTAATTTTAAAAGCTAATGGCCAAATTACAGGATCCGAAGTTTTATTAACTGCTGGTAAGATAGGAGCTTTTGATTTATCTACTACTGAAATAAAATCTACAAACAATAATCTTAGATTAAAAGCAACTGGACAAATAACAAGTTCAACAGTTTTATTTAGCGGCGGATTGATAGGTGGGTTTGAACTTGCATCGGATCAAATAAATTCTACTAATGATAATTTAATTTTAAAAGCCAATGGCCAGATCACTGCTTCAGCAGCAAATATCTCTGGTAAAATAACCGCAACAGAAGGTGCAATTGGCTCATGGATCATAGAAGACCATTTAGTTGATGATGAGAACAAAATAAAACTAGATCCTGATGGCGCATATACAATATCATCATCTCATTTTCAAGTAGCCAGTACAGGTGAGATTACAGCATCAGCAGGTTTACTTGGTGGATTCGAATTAAATACTACCGAAATTAATTCTAGCAATGATAATCTTAGACTAAAAGCAACTGGTGAAATTACAGGATCTAATGTATTATTTACTGGTGGAAAAATAGGAGGCTTTGAACTTGCATCTGATCAAATCAATTCTGTTAATGATTCTTTAATTTTAAAATCTGATGGACAAATTACAGCATCTGCTGGGCAAATTGCTGGGTTCAAAATAGACTCTACACAAATGAATTCTACTAATGATGCATTAGTACTAAAGGCCACAGGACAAATCACTGGTTCTGGTGTACTATTTACTGGAGGAATTATTGGTGGGTTTGGAATAACAGCTGCAGAGATCGTTTCAGCTAATGCTGGTCTTAGATTAAAAGCAACTGGACAGATAACTGGGTCAGAAGTTTTATTTAGCGGAGGTGAAATAGCTGGGTTTGAAATTACAACTGATCAAATAAATTCTGCAAATGATTCATTGATACTAAAAGCTAACGGTCAAATTACCGGATCCGAAGTATTATTAACAGCTGGTGTAATTGGCGGCTTTGCATTAAACGCAACAACCATCTCATCCTCTAATGATAATCTAATACTTAGATCTGATGGACAAATAACTGGTAGTACTGTATTATTCGATGGTGGAAAAATAGGTGGATGGCAAATAGAACAAACCTATTTGGAAAATGTTGATTCCAATGGAGGAGTTAAACTAGATGCAGGCAATCAGCAATTAACTTTTAGAACTGGTTCCCATGCAGATTCATCAACTACATTCCTTGGTAAAATAGACGCATCAAATAATTATGGTATTGCACAACTAGATACTTCAGATACATCTAAAACGCTTTTCAAATTAGGAGAAGCTGGTAATGAAATAGCAGGGTGGACTATAACCGATTCAACGTTAACCGGTGGTAACTTAATATTAAATAAAGAAGGTTCTATAAAATCAGCAAACTACGTTTCAAATTTACAAGGATTTGCACTAACTTCAGATCAAAATGGTTTTCTTGAAGTAGAAAATGCTAAGATTAGAGGAACACTATCAACGACAGTATTTGAGAAGGAATCCGTTAATGCAGTAGGTGGTCAATTATATGTTGCAAACTCTACTGCTTTAACAGGCTCTACATTTGCAACACTTACTTCTGGTATAGAAGAACCAGCTGGCTATACATCTTCAAACTACCCTCCAACAGAAACAACGCTATCTGTTGTAAATGTTACAGGATTCGTTGCAAATGAAATACTAACTGCTAAGAGATTCTCAGCAACTGGTTTCTCTACTGAGTATATGAAAGTAGTTTCATCTTCTAGATTTGCTGGTGGATCATCCGATGATAATTCTGGTGCTATATATGTAGTAAGGGGATATGGAAGTGGCGATACAGCTGCAGCATCAGGTTCTCTTGGTGAAACACCCGGAACAGCACAACCTTACTCTGGTTCACAAGTTATAGTATCTACTGGTAAAGAGGATACTGGATATATAAGATTAAATGCAAATCCTAATGATCCAACAACACCGTATATAGATATAGTAGAAAGAACTGGTTCTGGAGTATATGCAGTTGACTTGAAAGCAAGACTTGGAGATCTATCTGGTGTAACTGACACTATCAATGGTCAAGCAGTTTCTGGGTACGGACTATATACTGACAATGCATTTTTAAAGGGTGGTATAGTAGCAACCTATGGTTCAATAGGAGCATTGGAAATAGGTTCTGATAAAATTTATGTTGGCACTGGTACTTGGCAAAATGCTAATACTGCTTTCTATGTAGACAACACTGGTAAGTTTAGTTTAAAAGACAAGCTTGCATGGGATGGATCTAACTTAAGCGTTAATGGTTCTATAACAATCGGGGCCGGTTCAACCTCTGCAATTGACTTTGGGGCTGGAGCAGCAGCCAGTGCATCTGCAGCATCGGCTTCTGCAGCAACCGCTTTTACAAGTGCATCTGCAGCATCGGCTTCTGCAGCATTAGCAGCCGTTACAGCTTCAGGAGCAGCAATTAGTGCTTCAGCAGCTTCTTCATCTGTAATTGTTGCATTAGCAAGTGCATCAGCAGCATCTGCCTCAGCTGCAACTAGTATTAATAATGCAACAGCATTTTCATCATCATTAGCTTTAACGTCTGTTAACTTTTCAAGTTCTGCAGCAACACAAGCAAACACATTATCAACAGCTGCATCTGCTTCGGCAGCAGTTGGAGTAGCAACAGCAGAAGCAGCAGCACTAGCAGCAAGTTCTTCTTTAGCTTTAACTGGTAGAGATTTTTCAAGTTCAGCAGCAACTCAAGCAAACACCCTATCAACAGCTGCATCTGCATCAGCTGCTGTTGGAGTAACTGCTGCAAGTTCATCTTTAGCTTTAACTGGTAGAGCATTTTCAAGTTCTGCAGCAATTCAATCTAATACTTTATCAACAGCAGCTTCAGCTTCGGCAGCAGTTGGAGTAAATGCTGCATCCTCCTCTTTAGCTTTAACGTCTGTTAACTTTTCAAGTTCAGCAGCAACTCAAGCAAACGCATTATCAACAGCAGCTTCTGCTTCGGCAGCAGTTGGAGTTGCAGCAGCAGAAGCAGCAGCACTAGCAGCTTCGGCATCACTAGCAGCAACAACAACTGCCAATAATGCTTTAATTCCTAATACAAGTATAGGATTGATAGATTTCAATCCAACTCCAGCTGGAGCCGGGTTATTCTTAGGAGCAGACAATCTAGGATACTTCAGTGGATCAGCCGATGGTTCAACTGGTACTTGGCAAACGTATATGTCGTCATCTGGTGACTTCTTCCTAACTGGATCTAATGGTGGTTATATGAACTGGGATGCCTCGACTGGTAAGCTTGGTATTAGTGGGAGTATAATAGCTACCGATGGTCACATCGGAGGATTCGGAATAACTACAGTAGAAATTAGCAGTTCCAATGATGCACTAAGATTAAAAGCAAATGGCCAAATAACAGGTTCAAGTGTATTATTTACAGGTGGAGATATTGGCCCATTAAGTATAGACCCAACTAAATTGTACGTAGGTACTGGTACTTGGGGAAATATTAACACCCCTTTCTATGTAGATAATACGGGAGCATTAAGTTTAAAAGATAAATTCTCTTGGGATGGAGATAACTTAAGCGTTAATGGTTCTATAACAATTGGAGCAGGATCAACAACTGCTGTAGATTTTGGGGCAGCAGCTGCAGCATCAGCTTCGGCAGCAGTTGCAGCGGCAACAGCTCAAAGTGCATCACTAGCAGCTTCTGCAGTTGCAGCTTCTGCATCACTGGCTTTAACAACCACTACTACGAATACCAATTTAACTTCGGCAAGTTCATCGTTAGCCTTAACTGGTTTAGCATTAACTGCTGGAGCATTAGCAAGTTCATCAGCTGCTTCGGCATCACTGGCAGCAACGACAACAACTACAGCTGCAAACCTAACATCAGCAAGTTCTTCTTTAGCTGCAACGACAACAACTACAGCTGCAAACTTAACATCAGCAAGTTCTTCTTTAGCAGCAACAGCAACAGGAATATCTGGTAACCTAACTACAGCAAGTTCTTCTTTAGCATTAACTGGATTAGCATTAACTGCTGGTGCATTAGCAAGTTCATCTGCAGCATCAGCATCACTGGCTGCAACAACAGTTACAGTAGGTTTAGCTGCAGTTGCAAGTTCATCAATAGTTGGACTAGCAGCTGTAGCAAGTTCTTCCGCAGCTTCTGCATCACTTGCTGGATCTTTAACAACTGCAAGTTCATCTTTAGCAGGTAGGGCAGAAACTGTAACTACTAATTTATCAACTGCAAGTTCCTCTTTAGCAGGTAGGGCAGAAACTGTAACTACTAATTTATCAACTGCAAGTTCATCTTTAGCAGGTAGGGCAGAAACTGTAGCTACTAATTTAACTTCGGCAAGTTCTTCATTAGCATTAACTGGATTAGCATTAGCAGCTGGATCTGTTGCATCAGCATCTGCTGCATCGGCATCTGCTGCATCTGGAATAGCATCAAACTTAGTATCAACAACAGCTGCATCTGCTTCGGCAGCTGTAGCTCATACTTTAATACCCAATACAAATATAGGATTGATAGACTTCACTCCAACTCCAGCTGGAGCCGGATTATTCTTAGGAGCTGATGAGTTAGGATACTTCAGTGGATCAGCAGATGGTTCAACTGGTACTTGGCAAACATATATGTCATCATCTGGTGATTTCTATTTAAATGGTACAAATGGCTTTTTGCAATGGAATTCTGAAACAGAAACTTTGGGTATCAAGGGTGAGATAACCGTACAGAATCCTCAAAACACAGTTTGGCAATCTACATTTGGAGGACCATCTGGGTCAGTATCAGCATCAGCAGTAGGAGTGCCAACCGGATTTACTCAGCATGGAACGACAGAGTGTAAAACAGTAAACGGTCAATTGTTAATGAAGAGTACTGATGCAGATGTGCAATGGGATGCCGAAATAAGATCCATCCCCCATTTTAATCGATCAGAAAGACAGACCTTAGTAATAGATATTGACATTCTAGATGTTACTGGCGCTAATTCTGCCCCTAGAATGATGATAGGTTGGGGACAGGCAGTGGATCAACCAGGCGGGAATGAT
>TARA_R110000851_G_scaffold162054_1_pt1 | contig 19038 bp, 13 predicted proteins | sample TARA_R110000851 | Tara Oceans TARA_R110000851 (sample SAMEA4397627) | marine metagenome | biome: Polar Biome; feature: [DCM] deep chlorophyll maximum layer (ENVO:01000326); material: water (ENVO:00002006), including particulate matter (ENVO:01000060) such as... | depth 17 m
ACTATCCCGTCTGTCCCTATCTTTCCGTCGTTATCTTTAACAAACCTCTCGACCATTCCAGGACTGAGCTCGGACTGAGTAGTGTTTTTGGTGGCCGCTGGCACGACTAATCCTCCACCTGTATACTGTGTCCCGTCGACATTTAATGTAACGCCGTCATCACTCTTTTTGTCCACCCTCTTCAAGTCGTTCACCTTGGCGCGAATCAAATTGTGATAAGGATTTGTAGGGTCGTTTTCAAGTATAGCCTGGGTCTTTATACCTTCAGTCTGCCCTTGGAATGTGCCGCTTACTACAGTTGCCTGCCCTACTGCGTAGGGCTTGCCTGACTTATGCACTAAAACTTTTCCTCCAGCCTCTCTATTTTTAGGGAGGTGTAGGATAGGCTTGCCTCCATCCTTTAACTTTACATGCCATGGGTAAGTCTTGTGATCTCCCTTTATCGCCTCTACCTTTCCGTCTACTTCTATAACAGCGTATACATCTCCAACACTCAATCCTTTGGTAAGCTTTTCTGCTGCGACTCCCGCCACTAAATCTACTAAGCTCTGCGACTTAGGAGTATTCCCTACACCTACACTTTTGTTTGGATCTCCGCCTAAGAACTGAACCACTTTAGGGCGCAACTCTTTCGATAAAGAGTTAGCTATCTCTCCCACTATAGACTCTACTATATTGCCTCTCTTTTCAAAAGTCGTAGTCGAAGGGTCTGAGAAATATTCATTTACATCTGCCTTTAATTTCTTAGAGCTCCCACGTAAATCAATCTCTCCACCGAACTTCTTTACCGCCGAAGAAACCGCGGCTCTGAAGTTAGACGGAGAAACCAATCCCTCATCCAACATAGAATCTAATATAGCTAAGGTAGAGTTTACTCCTGCAGCGCTACTTACTAATTTCTTATCCGTGCCTTTTGTTAAAGTGAGGTATCCTTTCCCTCCATTTTCTTTTAAGCCTCGGTTAATTCCCCTTGCTATATTCTCTGCGGGTCCTTTCTTTGCTGACATCCATACATCACCATGTTTAGTTACAGCGAACACCCCTCCCCCTCCTTCAAAGATAGGCTTACCGTTTAAACTTATCTCTCCTACCAGCATGTCGTCTGGAGAAGTGATAACGGTATCCTTCCCCTTCAAGAAAGAAATATCATCAGGCTCCGTAATGAACCCCTCTTTAATCATCTGAGCCACCTTCTCCTGCTGAGTATACGACACTTCAAAAGCACCTATAGCCTGTGTCTTTAATGCGTCAGCGGGGTTGGAAACTTTCTGCCCTCCCTCTACCTCTGTAACAGCCTGTGTTTTGGTTGCTGGCTTCTTCTTGTCTTTTAATTTATCTAAGGACTTAAGGTCCGCCTCTGCAATTTCTTTTCCTTCGGTTACTTTACCTGCAATTGTGTTTAATAAATCTACTACGTCACGATCTGAGTCTGCCAATACATCTTCAGTAGGGAGACCTAACATCTTAGCCACCTTACTCACCCACTTTTTAATAACAGTCTGCTGAGGCACCTCTAATTTCGTATATGTCTCAGACAATACCCCAACAAACTCAACTATAAACTCCTCGTTTTGTAAGAACTCTTTATCTCCTTTAAATAATTGAGAATACTTTTCTAATTCTAAGACCTGTTTTTTACTTAGGTTTGTGCTCTTGTTAATGCCTCGTCTTAGAGACTTAATCATTAGCTTAGTTGCTCGCTGGATACTTACACTATCCCCAAACTTAGCCTTAAGAACAGCGTGGAACACTTCGTGTCCTATAGTTCTACCCTGCGCTTTGGGCATATTTATATGTATGGCATTCGTGGAAGAGTTATAGGCCCCTCGAGAGCTTACACCTACATGATCTTTATAGGTTCCTTCGCTCCTATGCATAACAATATTTAGCCCTGGAAATATTTTCTGAATAGACTTGACAGCCTTTTCCGCCCTCCCCAGTAACATCTTCTCGTGCTTGTTCTTATTAGACCCAGGGTTATTTTTCTTAAAATCTTCTGATCCATAATGAGAGTCTTCCTCCGTCTGATCTAAGACAGTGAGGCTGTCATTTACTTTCCTCCCTTTACGTTTAGGAGCCTTTATCTCTACCCCTTCTTTAGTAAACCCAGCTGTTAGTTCTATTTCCTGGGTCCTCGTTCCCACCTCGGCCTTACCTTTTAACTCCTTAAGTTTTTCTTCAGCTTTGGTAAGCTCCTCATTAATTTTTGCCGTGCCTGGATCTACAATACCCTTTTTCTGGTTATTAATTATCTCTCTCGGATCTGCGGTAGATTCCCATACAGCTTGAGCCTCTCTACTATCCTCTTGGAGTTCGTCAACAAGGTCCTGTTGAGCTTCTATTTTCTTCTGCGTTGCCTCTGGAGAAACTTCGGTTTCGACTTCACCTTTAACGGTAGCTCTCCCGGTGGCGTCTCGCTTTCCCACAGGCTGGCCATCTTCGGCTTGTTTTTGTACATCCACTTCCTTTGTGCTTGACTCTTGAATGGCATCTTGTTTTTGTTTTGATAAATTTCTACTTAACTTTCTTCCACTTCCGTCTTTAGTGTCGGTGAACTGATCAATAAACTTACTATCTTTTACAACTGTAACATCTTGAGGAACGGAAGGCCCGTCTTTAATATTTTTTAACACCACGGCATCAAATCCTTCTGCAAAAGCCTCTTGAATAATAGCGTTCTTATCCATAGCAGAGCTGGAACTTTCTCCATTAAACTCTACCTCTTTAATATTTTCCGTGTTTAATACGGCAGAATATATAGTTGGTTCAATGCCTTTAAGTTTACCTAAGCCCACCATATTAAGTAGCTGCCCCATGCCGTCACCATTAACTTCGTTAGCATAAAACCCAGCAACACCTGGATCGTTACTAAAGAATATACCTTTGGGAGATCCCGCGTCAGCGTTAGAGCCTACCTTGCTCATGTCAAACGTAGTAAACTTGCGAGGAGAACCCGTAAAGAGAAGTTTTTTCCCTCCCTTTTTATATACAGGGGCTTTATCTTTTCTGGGATTTGCATCTGCTTCTTCAGTAATAACGTCCGCGTCTACCTCTACGTCTGCCTCTACCTCTGCTTCTACGTCTACCTGCCCATCCATTAAAACTTCAAAGTCTGAAGACTCCTCAGTCACACCATCCTCTGCCGTTACTACATCCTCCGTCACCTCTACATCCTCGGTTACCCCAGGGTCGTTCTCATACAGGGCATCTAACTCATCTTGCAATACTTTCTTTGTATTTTTTCCTTTCCGAGTCATAGGAGATCCCATCTCCGACAACTCTGTCTCCATCTCTATAGCCTTCTGCTTCCCTTCGGAGCTAAGACCATCTAATTCTGTACCTAAGCTTTCTATAATCCCAGCCTGCTTCCTAAGCTTATTCTTCCTTTCCTCTGCTAAAAGCTTCAACCCTGGATCGCCTTTTATATTTAACTTCGATCCAGCAAAGGTAACGTCGTCTGTTTCGGTTACCATCTTAATCATTTGCTCCCGAGTCATAGGAGCTCCGTCAGGTCCAAAAGCATACTTGCCTTTTCCTACCAACGCTGGGGCTACCGAAAGGATAGACCCCGGCCCACCGCCTACAATCTCAAATCCTATCTCTAAAGCATCCATCTCTTGACCTACTACGGCCCGTGCAGTGGCCTCTCCTAATCCTCCTCCTGCCCCTTCAATAACGGTACCCGCAGCTAAGGCTTTAAGTTTGTCTTTGGCAAGGGATTTTGATACTCCCACTCCTCCCTTAGTTATACCTGACCCTATCTTCCCCGCTACTCCAGCTGTCAGTCCATCGATAATCCCAATAACTACACCCCTTCCTGCTGCCTTCATTCTAATCCTTAACATAGCGTCGGGGTCTGCAAAGACCGCACGCACCCCATCCTCATCTAACTCCAACCCCATAGCGGAGACCTCTTCTTGAAGGAACTCAGAGAAAGATAACCCTGCTTCCAACGTAGCTCCCGCCGCTCCTATAGCGTAAGGTATGCTGGCTAAAGCTCCTACTAAAGCTCCGGGTGCTGCTCCCACTCCGCCTGCAAAAGCTCCAACCCCCGCACCTCCTGCTGCTCCCGTTCCCACGACAGCACCTGCCGCCGCTGCCGAGGCTGGGTTTAACATCTGTGTTATACTTGTAATAGCGATCTCCGAGATTGCCGTAGGAGAATCCCACATGCCCCGTAAGAAACCCCATGCTCCACCTCCAGCGTCTTTAAATGCTTTGTTAAAACTACGCATCTCATCCGACTCCCCCCTCTCGGCTAAAGACTCACTGGCATTTAGGTAGTCTTGGATATCCTGGGACGATGCCTCCTTCCCTTTCCACATAATCTCTAAAGCTTCGTCTACGGTATTACCCGTCTCTACCCCTTTCGCTCCCGCCCTCCATATATCCCCAAAGAAATCTGTTACCTCATTCTTTCCAAACGTTCTTTCTATAGCGGTATCTTTTTCCCCAGTGGGAAGAGTAACCTCCCCCCTTTCTCCCTCCAAATAAGCTCTTCTATTTAACTCCTCTCTTTCGCGTTCTTCTTCCACCCGAACACTCTCTTGTCCCCTATGCCTTCTCCCCGCCTCGTACTGTGTAACCTCACCTGGATCCTCAACGACCCTTGAAGACTCCGATGAGATAGGTTCTTCCTGCTCCACTGGTGTAGTGGATACCGTATCTTCCTCTTGAGAAATAGGTCCTGAATAGTCTTTTTTTTTTACTGCTCCAGGGAAAGCCGAAGCAAAAGACTCAACGGAATTAAACATCCCTTCAGGCATTACTGGGAACAATACTTCTATGCCCTCCGCCTCAATGACTGCCATCATCGATTCTTCAGTTTTAAATACCCCCTTCTTCTGAAGGATTTGAAATAGAGCTTTTAAATCTTTATCCATATTTTATTATTGTGTTGCCAACCATTCTGCAAATGAGCCACTTGGATTTTCTGCCAGCCACTCATCATAATTTGACTGGGAGCTCTTCCCTGTTTTCTTTTCTACTTCTCCTTTTCTGGCTTCTGATATAGCCTCCTGTATTGCGTCTAAGTGGAGTCGGGTGGAGTCATTTGCTCCCGATGAATTACTCACCGTTTTCTTAACCATATCCTCACCTTTTCCAATTTTAATAACCAGCGTGTCTCCTTGGAAGGACACTTCAATATTCTCCGATCCTCCAATAGCGTCGAATAAATCCGCAGGCATCATAGAGGTAAGCACCGTCTTGTAAGTATTAACTGCATCATCATAACTGTTAAGAGCTCCGAAGACTTCCCCCATCTGAGAATCAACATACTGGTAAGCTGTCATTGAATCAGCGGTCCCAGGTATTTCCAGGTTCCTTTCAAAGTCAAGGGTGGTCATCTTCTTTGTTGGACCACGCCCTTGTACTCCGCCCTCTCCATACGCATCGCCTGACTCCCCACCCCATGCTGCTACTGCGTCGTGGTATCCTAACACACCTTCTGGAGTAACGTTTTCATATAACGCTCTTTGAGCATCCTGAGGGGACATGTCTTTAACGTTAACCGTTGTCGTATCCATGCCTTTACGATGGACTTGGAACGCAAGAGTTACCCCATCTGAATCTACCATCCTCTCTAATAAAGTTACTGGAGCATCGTCAGCACCCAGCGATTTATTTATCGTTGAAGCGAGTGCATCCGCTGCGGACTTAGCAGTCCTCTCATCGCCTTCTGTAAGGTCAATAATATCCCTCATATACCCTACCGAAGTAGCTTCTTTATCGCCAGCTCCAATCGTAGCAGGGGTGTCTTGTGGCTTATGCACCGTCTGATGTCCTTTCAGTGCCGTAATTTTTTTATCCAACTGAGACTTAACAGCAACCATTGCCTCCTCATCAATAAGTTTTACTTGCTCAGGTGAAAACTGAGGCTTCAGAGTCCCTTGCCCATCTCCTGTCGGCACCATAAGCACCATCCCTGGATTGTTCACGGTCCCATCTCCAGGATTCGCAGCAACCTCTTCAGGGTCTGAACTATACATCTCGTTATTCACACCCAAGTCCTGCATAATACTTATCTTATCCGCATCATTGGCTGTCACTACACCCACTATCCTGTCTAACATGCCCTTGGCTCCCTTTTTTTGAAGGAAATCTTCGACCCCTATAACCGATCCTCTCCCTCCCGCATTGTCAAAGACCTCCTTTATCTGCACCCCTAACCTATCTACCTCCGCTTCACTTGACCCACCTAATGAGACATAGTTACTTTTCTGTGATAGGCGCTGGTTGATTGAGTTTAAACTCATCAAGTTCTGTGGGTTGCTTGGGTCCTTTCCCTTTTTTACAAAGTTCATATTCCCTGTAGCTGGGTTCCCAGCAAAATCCCATTCCGCTAACCCACTAAGTCCAGACATCTCTCCCATCATGGCTTGCTCAAAAGAGTTAGACTGTTCCCCTGGAACCTTTGAGTTCATACGCTTCTGTGCTTCTATATAGTCAGCATCGAAAGTCCCTAAAGCTTTTTTTAATTGTGTAAAAGAATCCGAAACTTTTTGTTTAGACTGCATAAACGTAGCGGGTTTTATAAGGCCCCTCTTCATAAGGTCGTTTTGAGAAGCTAAAAAATTCGACCCCCACTCGCTACCTTCTAATACCTTTACGTTTAGAGTTTCGGAGTCATACTTCTCCATCTCCGCCAACTGCCCCATCGCTTCGGTGGTTGCAGTTTCTATCTCCGCCTTCTGGGTCTGCCTATCGTCACGGACCTTCTCTATAGTATCCGTTAAGTTCTTAGTGACCGTTGTCCAATCGACATCCGTTTTCGTTAGGTCACGCTCTTGCCTATAGACATACTGATCTGAGTCTACTATCTTACTTTGTACGTTTAAATCTCTTGCCATAATTAGTAATTACCTTCCAATATATCAAACATACTTTCGTTAGTCATCGCTGCGTTTCTATTCCTTACCTGGCCTCTTGTTATACCCTGCTGAGATATCCAGTCGAATAATGCTGCCTCATCATTTATATCTACCCCAGCCAGCTCAGCTCTCATTTTCATTGCTGGATCCTCCATCATCTTCCCTGCTCTCCTGTCCCCTGTGCTCTTACCATATAGCGGAGCTAACTCACCCACGCCCGCAGCCACCTGACCTATACCAGCGAACCCCTGTTGGAGACCCGCCGCTCTCCTTTGTTCTTCTTCGTAGGCTATCTGGTCCTGCATCTTAGCCTCACCCACATCCATAGCTACCATCTGCTGTTTAATATTCTCCTTCGAATCAGCCTTCATCTTGTTTACGTTAAACATTTCGTCACCCATAGCTATACGTGTCGATTCAGCTTCGGCAGCTTGCTGAGCTCCCACTCTCCCTACTCCCGCGGCTAACGCACGAGAGTCCCCCTCTTGGAGAGCCTCTATAGCTTGCCTATCTGCGGCAAGGTTGTTCTCTAACTGAGCTTCATATGCGGCTAAAGGGAGGCTCAAGGCTGCATAGTTATCTACCTCCGCCCTTTTCCGAGCGTCAGACATCATCCTATTTGCCGCTGTCCTTGCCTCCTGCGCCGCCGCCGAGGCTTCTGCTTGAGCCATAAATCCTTGAGCGGCTGAAGCGCCTGATGCTGCTATACCCACTACTGCTGATGTTGTTACTGCCATATTAAATCTTTTTTATCATCTCTGTAGTATAGCTTGAAGCCTCTACAAATCCAGCTTTTTTATAGCTGTTTATTAGTGGTTTATTTTTTATCAAAGCGTATACAAAACGGTTGTCTAACTCCTGGGCTAAGTCCGCTATAGTGTTTATTAATAACTCTATGGCTTCCTTTCTCCCCTGTTTATTTTTATATTTAAAATTAGAAACTATCCAATCGCACCAAACGGCTTTCGAATTTGTCCTATACATAAAGCCAGCACACACGGGGACCCCGTCATCGGAGACCATGAAGCCACCCGTACCATTCTCTGGTAAAAAATCTTTCGACGGAGGCGTCCATCGCCAGTCTTTCCACCATTGGCACAATATGTTTTCGTAATCCCCTTCTTGTAATGGCTCTATATTTAATTTCATTACTGCAAAGATAAGTGATTCTAAGGATAACTTTTCATAACGCTGCCACCTACTGCAAATAATTCTACAGCGGCAGTATTAACGTTCTCTAAAGTAAACTCCATAAAGTATCCACGAGCTCCATGAGACTCCGCCACCACATCTTTAAAGAAGAAAATGTAGTCCCCAATATTAGGGGGGGTACCCGCTATTCCGACAGGCCCTGGCTCCACAACCTGAGTGTCTACTGTAATCGATTGATTAACAGAGTCTACCGCTGTGATTTGCCCTACATATATAGGGGCGCCTGTAGCCATAGGTGGATCACCTGCAATTGGTGTAGAGTAGACGTAGTCTCCTATGCTTAAAATATTTCCTACAGAGACTGTGAAGGTAATTACCACTGCCCCTATAGGCCCAGACACGTCAGTACACGATCCTATACCATTCACGTTTCTATCTCTAAAATCTTTGGTCCCCTGAACCTCCCTGAGAAAAGTAAACCACTCCCCCTCCTTCTGTACAAAGTATGTAGAGAGCATAGAGCCCGTGCTTAAGTCCGTTAACAAAGAGGTACAGTCCCACATATCGTCACTCTCATAAGACATCGTCTTAAAGAGTTTTATAGTCTTGGGCTCAACATTTAAAACCCCTGTAATAGTAGAGGTGTACTGAACCCCATAGTAATTATTTCTAAGGTCGTTAGTGTTGTGTCTATAAAGGTCCCCCCCACTCCATGAGTAGAAAAAGCCGTTCATTCCGATCATATAATCTGCTAAAAAAGAATAGAAAGAAGGCCAGCCCTGAGCCGACTCGCTATATGATAATGTTCTGGGTTCTAAATGCATGGGTTTATATTTATTAGCAATTGCCCGAACATGTGGTTATTGCAGTTATTATACCGTCAGTACTAATGGTTATACAGGACTCTACTCCAGCTATTAATGTTGGATATGTACCAGAAGGGAACGGTATATCCCCATTTGCGTCTGCAAAAACCCAGTCGTATAAACCAAGGACTGACGATGTACCATCTGCTCCAGCTGCATCTACAACGGCGCAAGAGTATATAAAGGTTGAGTATGTTCCGCAAATTCCGTCCTTATCGCCAACGTCAAATCTATTCAACACTCGCGGACAATACATCTCTAATTGCCATCCAGTGTCTCCGCATGGACCGTCTATAACTAAGTTTACCGTTGAGGGAGTGGCATTGGGTTTTGGTACAATCATATAACACCAGCCTGGGTTTCCAGCAGTTAGCGTTACACCTCCCAAAGCCGCGCTAAGATAAGGCCCCATAACGACAGGTACGCTGGTGTTTATAAAGTCAGTTCCATTATACTCCCAATTGTAACTTAACGGGGCTCCGGGAGCGCTATATGTAGCTCCGTTACTTCCTAAAGCATTAGTGATCGGCTGTGTATATGTTCCCCCTGGATAAACATATAGACCACACTCCCCTCCGTTAGTTATATTCCCTATCATACCTTGTAAATAACCATAGGTCAAACAAGAATATTCCGAGGCGGAAACACCATCAAAAGTCCAAGTACATTTATCTGGGATATTAGCGGGGTAAAATTTGATGACAATGGCGCCTATATCGGTCCCTACGTCAAAAGAAAGGCTGTATCGCCCCTGTTCTCCCGTGGCTGCTATTGCTGTTCCACAAGGTACAGCAGGTGTCCCACAATCATCACAGTCTTGAACGGGTCCTAAAACCCCACCCGTAGCGTATCTATATATATCCCCCGCAGAATACCACCCGTCAACAGCGGGGATAGTTAGAGCGGCATCGTTCCATACAGTGTCTGCTGTGGCAAAACTTAGGCTATCGTAAAAAACATTTACTATTGGCATCTTATTTAATTTTTAACATGTTCCTGATTCTGTTACCACCCCTCCAGCTCCAATACGAACCCAGTTTAATGGCGAAGCGGTAGAAGGCATAGTTGCTCCTACCAAGTAATACCCTGGTAAAATTATAGGCACCCCTATAGCTGGCATACATGTGCTTAAAGGGTCTCCAAAAACAGTGTCCCCAATAATGGGTATGGCTCCTGTGTTATTGAAAGACCAGGACGCAGAAGCTGTAGCAGTATTTGAAGCACAGGCTTGTTCTATAGTTCCTTGACCCTTACTAAAGACACACGTTCCACACGTAAAGGTGCAATCGCAGCATGCTTCCAGAGCGCTAATAGCGCTATAACATAATTGTGAAGAACGAATAATCCTCAAGTCCCACACTAAATATAGGTATTGATTGGACTCAGGTATTGTAAATGCTCCCCCCTCGATGGTGCCTATTTCCTCCGCGGTATAGAGAGGAGGGGAAGGATTGTTAATAGGGATAACAGTTGAAGTAGCAAGAAGAAGGGCCGCTATATCCGCATCGTTATTCTCATATAAAACCGTGCTCGAAAGTATTTTAAACTTATGGAAACTTGGGTCGAAATCAAAAGTATCGGGTATTATCTTCCGTGTTTTTAACGTGACAGAAGCGCCATTATAGGGAAATCCTCCTGTCGATCTTACCCCTGTTTGAGAGATATAAGAAGAAGAGGGGGGTGTCGAAACAAGGCTAATACCATTCTGTATAGTAGGACTGGGAGTTACCCCATCATCCCACGTATATTCTGTGTGAATAGACTGTCCTGCGTAGTCGTTTGAATTTACCACTACTTGAATAACTGTTATAAGTAGTTCGCCGGGACATTCAAAGGTAACTCCGTAGGTGGCCCCTTGTCCAGCGTTAGTAGGCGTAAGAGTCACGGTTGCGAAATCTGGAGAAGCGGCTGATTTATTAAAAGAAAAAGATCCACTCGTGCTAACAGCCCCGCTTGAAGTTACTATTCCATTCCAATCTACACTTATAGTAATCTCACCAGAAGAAATAGTGTACGGCACACTAACATCTCCTATTACAGGTCCAAGGTCAACGATAAAAGTTGTAGTTTCTAAAGCGTTCAGCTGCGATATTTGCTGACCACACGGGTAGCGCCTAAGGGGTAAGGGAATATCTATAGTGTTGGCCGTTAAAACATACTCATCCATGTAAGGGTCATACCCTCCAAGTTTTTGTGTAGTCAATTGATCCGAAAACTGATCCCTAAACCAAGAGCGCATCCCCAAAGAAGAAATTACTTTTAGCTGATCGGTGCCAGCGCTGGCGCCTCTTAGCATAAGTACCGCACCTCTTTTGGTGTCAGTGAAAAACATAGCCGACCCCCACGAAGCAAAACTTTCTGGGTTAAAGCTTATCCCGTATTCTTCTATACGAGCTATCTGAGTACCTAAAATTTGAGGGACAGAAGCTATAGCCCCTCCTCCCGTAGAGTCCGTTATAACATTTTTACTTGCCAGCACGTAAGAGATTCTATCTTCCTGTAAGATAAGTATATCTGTCTCTCTCGAATGCATCTTCATAATAGGGCCGAAGGATGTCTCTAAATCTTTATAATTTACCAACCCAAGGTTAAACTCGTTGAGGTTGTTTGAGTTAGCCGAATCACTATATACCCCACTATATGTCATCCCCGCAAATCTATCCGCCTCTTTAAAATCTTGGTTAGACACAGCTAAAACCCTTTCCCCTAATAAGAAATATCTTCCGTCTATTCTATCTTCTATCCTAAAACTTTCCACTCCATTACCAAACGAATAGCAGTTATAGAAATCCAATACAGTTTCTAAAGGAGACGTTAAGGTCTGATCTACAGACCCCTCAGCAAGTGAAAAAGTTTGTGTACTCGGGTCCCAGATCCTTTTAGAGTCATGCAATCCGTACTTTGGATCTATATCTAATAAATCCGAAGCGTCATAGAAAATATTGGGGTCTGGCTCACCAGGCTCTGTCTCAAAACAGAACACCCCCGCAGAAAAATTAACTTGAACTCGAAGGCGAGCAGTTGGCCAGTGATTTGAAAACGGATTCACCGTACAGGATGGGACATTCTGCTGGTTACACACGCTCTGTACTCCCCCAGGGACATCCTCCTGAATAAATATTATGGTATTAAACGGCCAGGTAGGGTCAGGCACAGCAGGTAACGTATACAAAACTGGATCAAAAGATATAGTCATCTCGTCATAAACATCTGCTGTCGCTACACTAACTAAGCCTTGAAAGTTTATTCCGAGAAGAGCCTCGTGGATATTATTGTAAGCCTCTGTTAAAGTAATAGGGCCACTATCCCACTCTATATTGGTAGTGTTACATCCCGACGCTCCGCCGCCAGGAGAATCGTTTCCACCTCTGGTGTTATGAACTGAAATACGTATTATCGTTCCGGCAGGCAAAGACGCAGGAAGGGCGGGAGATAAAAAGTCAGGGAGCGGGCAGGCGGGGTAGTGGAGGGCATTAAACTCGTCCATGTTATTCCACGGAAGCCCACCACCCTCTAAAGCCGATTGCATTGCGAGAGTGCTCAAGCAGTTTATATTAGGATTTACCTCACCGGTGGTGGCCATCCAACCATCTGCTTTTAATCTAATGTAAACCCCAGGAGGGTTGGTAGCGTTAATTTGTCCTGAATATAAAGCCTCCTTATCTAAAACCTCTGCCGTTACAAAAGCAGAAACAGCTCCGCCTGCATCTCTCTTTACAGTTAGAACGTCACCTACATCCACAATATTTTGACTCTGACCTTCCAGCCTAAACCAGTAAGACCCCGGCTCAGCTAAAAACGGTGTGGGGCCACATTCCTCAGCAACTAAACACCCTGTCTGCTCAAAAGATAAAGCGGACCATATAGTTTGGTATAAACCTTGGCTCGGTTTCGCTACGAATTTATAGTGCTTGGCCCAATAAGGAGGCAGGTGTTCTAAAGTAACCTTAATTTTATTTTGATTAACCGAAGTTGATGCTGGGAAAAACACTGTATTAGTTTCATTAACTAAAACTGTAGAAGCCCGCGCATATTCATCCATATATACTACACCTATTTCATAATCTCTCTGGCTATGTAAGCTGCTTACATCCCCCAAAAGTCTCATCACAGCATAGCTTTCTGGAATATTAAAAGCAAAGTATTGGAACTGCTGTGTAATCCCCCCTGCTCCATTGTCGTAATAGTAAAGGGTGGCAGGAAGCTGTAGGCTAAAAGTATTTGTTAAAATCCCAGCGTCTCCAAAATGCTTAAGTAAAATAGGCTGTTGAGACGCTCCGCAGATGTCGCTCATGGGTGGGAAGACCGCTAAAGGTACTGCTGAACACGATGAGCTAATAGAGCTGTTAATTAAGAGCAAAGAGTTTCCTCCTCCCCCATCGTTCCAGACGTATGGAATCACAGAGTTAAACGTATCGGTTAGAGTAAATCCAGAGTCTGGCGGGAAAGGAAAAACAGGCGGGTAAGCTGGTGGGGTCGGGTTAGTATATGGGAGTAAGGCTTGTATTAAAGCGTTAGTTCCTATGGCATTTTGAAACGCTTGTGACGAAGTCATTGCGTCTACCGTTATATATGTTTGGTCCGCAATAAACGTCATCGCAAGCAACTGCTCTGTTTGAAGTGTGCCTACTACATCAGGCCCCCCGTTATTTGTAGAGGCCACGTTCTCTATAGCCATTTGGAAAACAAAAAAAGTTCCTTGCTCTATAGGCAGAGGCGTAAGGCTTAAATCAAAAGTAGCCACCGACTCGGGGATAATAGTCCCCGGGTTTGACGGGTCAATATCGTAGGTGCCTGCAGTCCCCCCAGGGATAGGGTACTCCTGAAGACCTATAGCGGTGGTTTGAGGTTCGGCTTGATACCTAATTTCTATAGGCCCCTCGCCTTCAACTCTTGTAATATCATATTGATCGACATAGTTACCGTACATCAATCTGTTCCCCTGTATTGTCTGTGCCTGAGATAAGCGAGGCACGTTATCATATAACCTTAACAACTCATCCGAACCCAGAAGGGAAAGAATTTTACTGTTTGTAAACGTTAGATATGAATACGAATTATCGGGGATACCTTGACCCGCTTTATTTAATCTATCTATGATATAGATGTTATTACTTGCGGCGTCTTTATATAAAATTTGTATCTCTGTCACTCTTATAGAGCCCGTAGAAAAATGAACTCTTGTTGAGTTATACTTATTTTTCATCCCCTCATTCTTGAAGGTTTCGTAGCTAAAGTCAAAAATCTTCGGGTTAAAAGCAGACGTTGTAAACAAAGAAGTTGCGCTATACCCTCCATCAGTATAGCGATAACGATATGCAAAACAAAGGAACCTGTCCTCCATATAGTCAGCTGTAGTCCCATTATTAAATGGCACCAAAAATGGCTGGCCTAAAGGAGTCGATCCATTAATATCTTCAAACCCTGGAGGTTTAACTATAACGCTAACAGTCTCCTCTTCTAAAGGGTCAATAAGAACCGTGTCAGTATTGTACAGTCTTGACACATTTATATATCGCGGAGGATTAAAGTCGTCTGTAAAAAATAAAAGATCCCCAATTTTATTCACCCCAGTAATTAGGTATGAAAGGTTGAAGTTTAAAACGGTCTCACTTACCACATGGTATGTAACAGCCTCAAGATTAACATTGTACGAAACTATTAAACTCACTGCTCCCGAGGCAGAAGATATGTTAGACGCGTCATGTACAAACCAATATATAGTTTCCCGCATCCCATCTTCAAAGGCTCCAATACATCTCGCCTCAATAGAAAGATCATTGTTTAAATATTGTAAGGAAGTCAACGGAGTATTCCCGCGGGAGTTTTCTACCGCACCTATCTCAGTGCCCTCAGTAGATCCTAAGCGCACGTTTAACGCATCGACATATTCGCCGACAGGAACCAAGCGTTCATCGACGCTTTTGTTCATCTTGCCAGCAATAAAATTAGTTTGTATTAGCATACTACTTTATCCATTTATCTTTCCCTCTCATATTCATTAAGAGTCGTCCGGGGTGCATATTACTTAATCTTAGTTTAGCATTCCTCAATAAAGAGGATTTATCTTTCCGAGCCCTATTTATCACATACTCCTGGGCTGACAATCTATTGTTCAAAAAAGAAAACTTAATAGCTGCATATATATATTCTTCAAAAAGTTTATTTATGCTTACGCTTGCATCATCTCCTTTCTCCATACCGTCAGAGATATACTCTAAAACTACAGATTCCCCTCCCACGCCTGAGCTGAAATTTATTACACCCCCTTTCTTATTAATACTAAAGGTTGGGTTAGAGTTTGCCGTCTCGGTATTTAATCCAAAGCGAGCTCCTATAGCGTAGTCAAAATACCACGCCCCGTCAACATTCCAGCCTAAGGTATTGTTATACGGACTGTTTTCATTTAGATATATACTTCTTCCCTGCCCAGTGATTCGGTCTATATCTAATTTAGAATCGTTAGGCTTAAGAACGTCTCCATAAATATCAAATAAAACTCTGGCTTGATGGTCTTGTAGATAAGCCCCGCTCCAATTCGTTTGGATATTCTCCGTTAAAGGGAGAAGCACTCCGTTACGATATATAGAAATTCTTACCCAATTAACATAGTCGGGAGGTAAGATAAATTTCAATTGGTCGTTTATCGTCAGCTGAAGGATTTTGATTTCCTTCATCGCATCGTAATTTAATTCTTGTATAGCTCTCTTAGCAAAGAATAAAACCTGATACCTATTGATGTTATTGATGAGCTCATTATTACCCTGGTACATCAACATAAAGTTATTTACAATGTCGTCAAGAGAGACATATTGATACGACCCCCAGTTAGCATCGGTAGGAGATGTTTGGTCGTTTTCGTAATATTGGTAGTCTGTTATATAAGTCATGCTAATTAGCTTGTTTCTTGAGTATCAAGAGCCTCTTCTCCCTGGCCGAACGCCAACACCTCTGCTTCTCTTATTTCTATACCTACATATTGACAAATTTTAGCGATCAAAGATGGCTCGTCAGAGATAGGTAATTCAAAGTCCTGATAGTCTGCAGGAGAAGCATCGAAGATAGGCTCGCCTCCTGTTAGAGTTACCCAGGTCCACCTTGGAGTGTTAGGGTATCGTATGTACTGCGCCTTCACATCACATAGACCCATGATATCGCCAATGGTATAAGGGATGTTATACCCATCCCACACGGTAGGGTACACTGTAATCATATTCCCGTCCAGGACGTAGCATGGATACTGTTTTGTAGGGGCTGTAAGCTTGGAGCTTGTGAGATTAAATATCTTCCTTTGGCTTACCCTCTCCACCTCCACTATATTCTTTGCGTCGTATATAGCATATGACTCTGAAGGTAAACCCGCTGGATTTGAAAATAAATTCGAAGACAAGACTATGGTATCATTATTATTTCCAGGGGCAGAGTTAGTTATATACTGCGCCCATGTTTGTAGCCCCACGGATCCCGTAACGGGATATGGAGCAGCTCCTGTAGCGGAGGTATTTACCACTAAGTCTCCTGGCTGAACTCCCGCTGCGAGGAAGTCTGTCCCCACATCTACTAAGCTGTTTAATACTGTTCCTGGTGTAGTGCCAGATACGCGTAGGGTGGGGTATCTAAAGAGTTTATTTATTAAGTAATAGTTTGAAGGCAGGCTGTAGTTATTGCTCCCTGCTGGAACGTTAGGGTTTAAAGAAAGGAAGGCCTCTACGGAAAAGCTATCTATAACCTCCTCTAATCCTTTTATAATATCTGCATACCCACTCCCTGAGCTCCGCTGGTTTTCTCTAAGGATCCAATTGTTATACTGGTAAAAATAATCCTCGAACATATCCATCTGCGCCTGTTTAGCATAGAGGTTAAAGTCCTGAGGGGAAATGTATCCATAGTTGTTTTTATTAGCTATAGCTAATACCGTATTTCTTACTTCGTTTATAGGCATACCACAAAGATAAGCAAAAAAAAAGGGCCCCGTTTTTTGGAGCCCCTTTCTAATATTGTGTGTTAATCTTAATCGATAGTTACCGTGTCTATAGCTATGGGCGGCGTTAATAGTGGTGCAGCTTTAGTATATCCCATCGAAAGAACATTACGTATTTGAGCAACTATCCAGTTTAGATTTGTGCTACCTGAATCTGTAACAGACGCCGTTATTAAAATTCTATCCCTTGCCCCTTGGGTCGCATAAAATATTGCCACAACGGTATCACTCTCTTTCTTAATACAAGCAATGTCATCAATGCCTATCAGAACAGGGGCTATGTCTGCACCGTTCATTTCTAAATATAAAAATTTCTGCATCATACAATGGTTATATTTGAGATTGGTTTGGGAACTAAGCTTGTAATATTTACCACAGCATCACTCCATCTACCCTGAGCGGCATCTATAACCAACTTCCTGAGCACATCTGCCATACTCCCAATCTTAGCATCGCTGTCTGCATCAGCAGCGTGAGTTATTTCAAAGTGATCGTTTACAGAATATTGGTTATTATATCTTACGTACATAGCGGTTGTGGAAAAAGCCTGTATAAAGATAAGGTCTTTAAGGGGAATTAATAAGTTCCCGTTAGCCGCTGTATCTACTTGTAAAAATTTTACCATGGTTATTGTATTCTTAAGAAGAAGTAGTTTCGCCCCCCTAACCACGTCGCGTTTGTTGCAGCATCAGCAGCGTTTAAAAGCCCTGGAAAATCATACGTTACAGCTGGCCATGCAGTTTGTAAAGAAGCTGTTACAGCGTCTTGTATCGCGCCCCGCATGTCTGAGTTAGCCCCAACCGTAGAAGAATATGCGTAATCAACTTTCATTACCGCTGTTCCTGATGGCTCATATGTAGTGTTAACTATAGATGTGTCAGCTGATGCATTTGAAACATCTGCAACATCCGCCGATCTCATTATAACATCATGATCGTCAGCTCCATCTCTGTATACAATAAAGTTCTCCCCTCCGCTAACAAAAATATCAGCGTCCAGAGTAAGTGTGTCTCCAGGATTTGTGTTTGGAACTCCAAAACCCGTAACGGTAGCCGTTGTAGCGGTATCAATATTTAATACAGTGTCGCCGTTTTGAACACCGAGCGTCCTAAAGTTAACCGAAGTATCAACCAATGCATATGCTAAAAGCGCATCATCAGCTCCGGAAGCTTTAACAGTATACTCTGGCATATAAATAAAATACGCAGTTGCATCTGGGACACCTGTTCCAGTATCGACGCCTATAGGCTCAAGGGCTAATACAGTATCCGAAGTAACGGCTGTTACAAGATACTTTCTCGCTGTAACTCGGTCCCATACAATAGCATGAGGTAACACAAGTTGTGTAAAAAGCGCAGCACTATCGGTTAGCGTTAAACCAGCATCGCCATTCGCTGTTGAGGTTCCTGTCTTAACAACATTAAGTTGTTTAAAGTTTATAAATTTTTCCATGTTTGAAAGCATATTAAGCTATTGCTATTGCTGTAAGCGGATTAACATTTAAGAACGATCCAGCTTCAGTGGCCGTATTTACGGCTGGTCCTGCGACCATTCCTTTTGGAGCGTAGTATTCTGCTACCGCAGTCCATCCTGATTTTAAAGCTTCCATCGCAGCTGTCTGCACTGCCTCCTGAAGAATTGGAGAAGCGTAAACTGTTGGCCATGTTAAGGTAATAACTTTACCGCCCACATAATTGATAGTGGCAGTTGTTGTTGTAGGTTGTCCTATACTTAGGATCCCTGTAATCGAAACCAATTGGTCTTGACTGTTTGTATTGTCCCCGTCTAATACGGGTATGCTGAGAAATTTTTCCATAATTTATACGATATTAATTCCGCTAACCGCGTAAGCAGGGATAGGAATAGCTGAAAAAGACGGGTTAGTCCAAGATGTTTGCAAAGCAGCAACAGCACTTGACTGTATAAACTGTCTAAACTGGTTTCCAGAATTTGTGCCACTTGCGGCTCCGACATCTCCGTGAGTAATAGTAACTACTTTCCCACTTCCGTAAGTCAGAGAAGTTGTAGTCGTTGACTCCCACTCAATAAGTTTTACATCCGTAACGGGGACCAGCTGGTTGCCCTCACCTGTTACAGGGATGCTTAAAAATTTTTCCATAATAAAAATAATTTATGTGTTAATACGCTACAAAGATACACAAAAAAA
>TARA_R110000851_G_scaffold246062_1_pt1 | contig 19002 bp, 16 predicted proteins | sample TARA_R110000851 | Tara Oceans TARA_R110000851 (sample SAMEA4397627) | marine metagenome | biome: Polar Biome; feature: [DCM] deep chlorophyll maximum layer (ENVO:01000326); material: water (ENVO:00002006), including particulate matter (ENVO:01000060) such as... | depth 17 m
ACACTCGCGACCGCTGTTGTCACTGTTTGTGTTTGAATTGGAACCAATCCGCCACCACCTAAGTCATCATAATCAAATTTCTTTGTTGTGTTGCTATCCGAGGCGTCCGTGAATATTAATGTGTCCCCTGCTGCAGGAACACCAACAGCAACACCTGAAATATCGAGGTCGATTGTCCGTGTCTCGTCTGCGCCGTCATTTTGTGTTGATAGTGAAAGGCCTGATCCAACCAAAAGTTTGTCCTCAAGATTGCTTGGTGTTGTGTCATCTGGAGAAACCCTAATTCCACCCACAGACGCAGCAGATTCAGCGGCAGATGCAGCAGATGCAGCCGCGTCTATAGCTGCGGAGGCCTGAGCAGCATCAGCGCCAGATTCAGCCAGTTCAGCAGCAGCTTGAGCCGCTTCAGCCGCAATCTTCGCCGCCTCAGCTTCAGAAGCAACCGTTTCCAAATTTGAAGATGTTTTCTTGAATGCGCCAGTCACTCCATCAAAAACTATTCCAAATCCATCAGTGGGATCCGTTGGTAAAACACCAATCAATGAACTCCCTAATGGATATTTTAATGTTCTATCGATTTCATCTTGTTGATCTTGGCAAACAGCAGTCAACTTATCAAAACTTGCCTCAGTAACCCGACCATCAAATCCCTTAGATGTTTTATAAGGTGTGCCTTGGTTAATAGAAACATCCCTAGCTATAACAACAAAATTTGAAGATGTCGGAGATGTGTTAAAAGTAACAACAAAACCAGAGGAATCAAATACAACTGTATACTCATCAGTTGCTCCGCCTTGCTCAACAAGTGTTTGAACACCAGTAACGACATCCTCTAGGAAAACCTGAATAAAAGATAGGGACACAATGTCCCAATTAGAGGAAAACTGTGTTGTCACACCGTTTCCTAATTCCTTTAATGGCACGTAATTGTCAGATATACTCATTTTTTACTCTCCTATGAAATCTTATCATATATTTTAATTATTTAAAAGTTAACTTCGCTTTTCTTTTTGTCTTCTTTTCCTGATCCACCGCCGAACCAGAAGTAATATAGCTCTCCAGCAACAGGTATTGAACGAATGGTTCTTAACTGATCTACTGACTCCAAACCATCTTTCTGGATTTTTTTATAATCAAACCACATATTATTCATGGTTTTTGTTGGGGGTAATATCAAATCAAAGGCAGCGTTTGCGGGTGTTGATCCACCAAATGGTTTAGCCATCTGATCGAACGTGTACTTGCTCAAACCAAAGGCTTTGTAGATGTTTTCAACAACATAATCTTCTGGCTCTCCAATTTCACTATCACCAAAGAAGCTTTTGATGTAATCCTTTATAAAGTCAGAGCTTGCATTCATGACCGTCCAATACCCAACTAACCTTATAAAATTAGTCATCCCTTGAATAACTTGAGCTTTATCACCATTTTTTACACCATCCGATATTTCCTGATAAACATCTCTTCTGTAAACATCAATCTGTTTAATTGTAAATGATTTGAGCATGTAAAACATTTTACCCTTTTTCGCCCTTAAATATCCTTCTGGCATTTCAGAAAGGGCAACAGGTTGAAAATCAAGAAGTTCGCTAAATGTAAAATACTTAACATCTTCCGTTATGTTTTTATTCGCTAAATCTTGCCTAACCTGTTCAGCACCATCAGCAAACATATGCTCAAGCTTTGCCATCAATTTTGGATCATTTTTCCTCGCTTGTTTTTCAGCTTTTAAAAGTGATGAGTTAACAAGATTTAACTTACCAACTCTGTCAATTTTATTTAGTCCAGTTACCTCAAATACCTTGCTAACAGCCTTAGCGGTTTTGTTTTGATTGTCAAACTCTTGTGCGACCCTGTCTTGAAATCCAATATCAGCAAGGGTTATTCTTGTTTTATCAGTTAAAGCTCTTGGCAATGTTTGAATAGCATTTAAGAACCCTGCATTATACATCGATGTCGCCAAGTCACCAATCTGAGTAACGGCATTCAGTGGCGACCCCATTGTTGCTATATAGCCCAAATCTCTAATCGTAGACATCACCTCACCCATCTTAGCTGGATCGAATCTGGCATTAAGCATGCTCTGTAATTGCTTGGCTTGTTCATCGTTTATTTGGTCACTATCAACCAAATCCGCAGTCATTGCCCCAATACTTTCCTCAGCGTTGACAGCAAACCCCTCACTTCCTTTTTTGCCAAAGAATATATTCGTTTCGATGCTCTCATTTGAGCTATATATGTATGCCATCATGGCCTCTTCTGTAGAGTAATAATACTGATTAAGCTCATTAGTCACTTGCTCAATTGTTCTTTCTTTGAATATGCCACGCTTCGCCAAAGATATCCCATCTACCGAATATCCACGCAACAAGGTATCAATGACATTAGCTTTTTCATCCTTGGTTAGTTCTCTTCCTAGTGATTCTTTTTTAGCGGAAAGTGCATCTTTTATAATTGACCCAGTTTCCGTTTTTTTACCAAGTGCAGTCATAAGCCCATCAAGGTTTTCGATTCTTCTTGGGAACAAATCTTCTAAATAATTAATTTCAATTCCAGCGTCCGTTGCTCTTTTGTAAATACCATCAAAAACCTTTCTTGCCGCATCAATCTCTTTCTTCATGTCATAGGCTTCTGAAATTAAATTAATAGTATCTATGTCTCTATTCTTCATAGCGATATCCAATGTTGAATACACATCATCGGGTAAACTTCTCATCTTGGCAATTAATGGAGTTACAGCATCATTATCTTTTAATATCTTTTTCTTTATATCGAACTCAAACCTTCTTAATCTTGCAGATAGCTGTGGAGCTATATTTTTGATTCTTGTCGATATGGGTGTTAGGTTTTCGGATAAACCCAATCCAAGCTCTTTAGCACCTCTTTTTATATATGATAACTCTGGAGGAGCTTCAAAAATCAAATCTTCTTCCTTCTTGGTCTCAACAGCCTTATCAAAAGCAACTTTTAAAGTTGGATCAGATTTTTCTATAACATCATCGATATCAACTTTTTCTCTTGGGTTGAATTTACCCAGATCACGCTCTTCACGAATAACATCCGCAATCTGGTCAACGCTCATACCGCGATCCAAGCCACGCTCAAACAAAGCTTTATTGGCACCATCGAAACCACCTAAAGCTTCATTTATCTTATTTGTATCATCTGATGTGTATTGCCTAATTCCAGTCAGGTCATTATCAACAGATCGCAATAGCTCATCATTGGATATTTCATTATAATCGCTTTTATCTGGGAAATAACCAGCATCAAATACACGCTCTTTTACTTTATCAATAGATGCATTGGTATCATTTGCCGTGCCTTCTTTGCCCTTATTAATAAGGCCAACCATTTTCTTGTCTAAACCTTGTGATTTAAAATCACCTCCAGCATCATTGATACCGCCATTTTTTCTGATAAATTGGGATATGCTCTCAGGAACATAGCCAAGTATTTTCTTAACCTTGGTTGGGTTGTTGATATCAACATCAGGTATCGAATCAATCTGAGTTTTAACACTCTCAGCTTCAGTTACTATTTCAGCTTGCTGCGTAGCCTCTTGTTCGATTATTTGGTTTTCTGCAGTGGCAGATGCATTGTTTCTATCTTGTTCAGATATTGTTTGTTCAACAATGGAATTCATTTCAGCAATTATATCTGGGCTAATGTTTGAAACATCAATATCCTCACCGGCCTGAAACTTCCTAATTACTTCAGCAGACTCAGCATCAGCGGATTCATCTCTTGCCAATGGATTTGATTCATTTTCCATCGATTGAGATACTTCTGTTTCCAAATTATCCTTTTCAGCGATCAAATCCGCAACAAGCTTTTTAGACTGCTCTTTCGATAAGCCTTTTTTAGCAGACTCCTGTTCAATCGTTGTGGCTATCGTGTTAACTGGCGCACCAATTAGAACACCCAATAAAAACGAATATGTGGCGCCCTCAGCGGCTCCTTCAATATCAACTTCACGAACACCGCTCGACTGCAACACAACGGACTCCCCTGCGCTTTGCGTGCCTTCTTGGATGCCTTCACTTAATGACCGAACGGCAATTTTCTTAACCATGCCACCAGCAACATCTATAAACACTTTACCACCTACCGCTTCAATAACACCCTCAGCAAGGCCAGCAACATTTGAGATGTTTCTTGATGCCTCTGGAGATTTTCCAGCATCTCTAGCCTCAACATAAACGCTAGACCGTTGCATCTCAGAAAACAAAGCAGACGTCGCAATTGGATTTTTTGTAACCATTAGAAGTCCAATAGAGGTACCCACTGACGCAAATCCAGAGCCAACATCATAAAGAAGACCATCACCCTCTTGCTTTGTAAGATTATTTTTCTCTAAGAATGCCTTGTTTGTATCAATTAAAGATTGACCAGATTTAACCAATTGTTCGGAAATGTTTTTTTCCGCTTCGTTGTATGCTGGGAAAATTTTAGCAACATCCTTAACCATAGAAAAAAACTTAACAGCAGGAAAAACCGCCTCAGCGATATTAATATCTGTTTGCTGTTTACCATCTTGAATATCCTCACCTAATCTAACGGCCTCAGATCCAACAATTTGTGGCGTTGACGCAAAGAAGTTCGTGGCACCCCTAGATAATTTCTTCATGCCAAAGTATGATGATTTTGATTGACCATTGTTTTGGACATCATTAAGCATCGACACTTCATCGGCATTAAAACCAGATGGAGCAGAAACAAAATCACCAGTTTCGGCAACGTATGATGTTTCGTTCTGCTCAGGCTCAGCGATAGCATTACCTATATCAAACCCACCAGATGAAACAGGAGATTCATCAACATCATCTGCCACGGCATTGTTTATATCAAATCCCATTATTCAATCTTTCTTATAGATTTAAGAGGTGAGCCGTTTTTGTCTATTTCCCACAACTCTCTTTCACCAGTTGTTTTATCCGTAAATATCTTCGTGGTCGTGGATGCAACAGTCGCACCAGTCGTTTTACCACCTAAACCAGTTGGTACTTTTTTACCATTCTCTATAACGCTGCTCGGAAGGTTTTCCGTTTTAACATTGGACAAAGATGGATACTTAGACCTAAGGTTGGCTTCTTTTGCCTTTGTCAATGCCTTATTATATATTTTTGTTTCCTCTTCACCACCAAGACCAGATAATCCAGCTATGGTTGTTCCTCTACTGGTCGCTTCTTTAGAAAGAGTCTCCAAATATGTTTTATACATTGAGTTAGATGTTTTCTTTAAATTAAATTCTTGTTCAGCAGTCGGCTTTCTTGTCAGGTTACCAACTCCTGATGTCTTTTTTATCTCATCTCTTAAAGTGTCAAGACCAAGGTTTTCAACAAACGGATCCCATTTTCCAGCTTCAAATTTACCAGCTCTCTCTTTCTGTTCATTAATAACCGGATCCAAAACTTGGTTCAATAATCCGAAACCTTCTGATTCAGTCAAAACCCTTTTACGCATACCAGCGTAAACACCTTCTTGCAAAAGCTTTAAATCATTATTGTTGATTCCATCTTTACCAATAATTTCAGCAAAGAAACTATGAAACTTATTGGCTCCATCGGCTTTCTCTTCTGCACTCAATGACTTCTTAGTGTTCGCATACCCATTGACCTCTTCATAAAACGCCTTAGCTTCTGGCATATCATCGAATTGAGCAAACGATTTTTGCAAATCAGCATAACCCATTTTACCAACTTGGCTCATTAACGAGTTAGCATTGGATAATGACTGCGCCCCAGCTCTTTGTTTGTTCGCCTTATCAAATCTATTCGCACGAATTTCCACACTTCTTTTGAATTTTTGAAATTGCTGTATATCTCTAAACCCATCTTTTACCTGATCGGTCTCCATTAATCCCAATGCCTTATGAGGGCTTGTTTCAGAAACTCCAGAAATAAATGACTTCAAGTAATCTTCCTCATAGGACTCCAGCATTCCCTTAGACGTTTCAGAGCCTAAATTATTAGTTGCAAACTCAGAGATGTTCTCTAGTGAGGTGCCAAAATTAACAAACGCCTCGACATCGCTCTCATCCGACAAACCAAATGTTTGTCCATCATTGCTTGCTTGCTTGAAATTATTTGTCATTGTTTCATTTACGGCAGAAACTGTATTAACTCGACTTTGTTTTATTCCCCAAGCTTGTTGAGAAGCATCACCTCGTTCAGCGATCGCTCTCGACTTCGCAGCCCAATCACGACCATACAAAGGTGAAATACCCTTACCAACCTCATCAAATATAGCCTTCCTGTCTTTCTTGAACTGATCCATTCCACCCAATGGATCGCCTTGAAAATCAATTCTATATTGGTTCTCAAGCGCAGAGACCTCCAACTGAGCCTTAGATACACCATTGGCTATCTTGGCCTCTTCGTTTGATCGCAAGATTTGCTCACCAACCTTTGCGGCAGATGTTAATAATTCATTTTTATTTTCAACAACCTGATTCGTAACCTGTCTAAAATTGCTTAAATCTCTATTGGCCATTAAGTTGTCCCATCCACTTTATCAAATAAATCGTATGCAGCATTACCAAACCCAGAACTGTTTAATCCAAAACCAGCAGTATCAACCGCAGATCCAAATATATCACCACCACCAAAACTAGCCCCCGCAAAAGAACCAGCTATACTGCCAATGGCATCAGTTCTTGCCGAAGAGATAATATTCTTTGCTTGAGTGTTCGCATTGCTTGTTATCTGATTAACATCAGAGATTCCAGTATCAAATGTGTTTTGTATTGCCGACAAAGGAGTGCCATCAAGTGTTAAGCCAGAATTAAGAAAGGATACTTGTTGGCTTGCTGCCTTTAGACGAACTTGTTTAGCCTTGTTCTCCGCCTCAAGGTTCGCCTGTTCTACCGTTGCCTCGGCTTGATCTTCGGCCGCACCAATAGATGAAACTGCGCTAAAAACGCTTAGTCCTATTAATGCAGCAGTTGTAAAAGCAGCCATTTATTTATCCTTATTTATCATTGTCTTATCGTGTAACTCGCATTTAAAAACACCCCTGTTATAATCGCTGGCAAAGGCTCATCTTGAACAATATAAAAAAACTTATCCCTTTTATTGTCATCAGTATAATCTATAAATGCTGTTCCATCAATCGGTAAAGGAGGTAAGTAATTCAAATCGCTTTGTGTTAATTTTTGCATTGGCGCCATTCTATACGGGCTTGAACCAAATTTAAGGCCAGCGGTTGAAACACACCGTACGGCGGTTTGTGTAATAGCCTTCATGGTTATTTGCGTGTTCTCAGCTTTCGCCTGAAACCCAAGACCAAATGACTTTATTTCTCCACGATAAGTGTATCCCACAACAACCGATAAAACCTCTCTATCAAGCTCTAGTGTGTCAGAGGTTATTTCAAATTTATCAAGAAAACCACCATCTGTGACAACACCTACCGTGGTTCCAATATATTGAGTAAGTCCGGATATCGAATTAAAAGACAGGTACCAGTTATCATATGTGCTAGTGGATGGCTCGATTAAGACATTAACAGATACCGTCATCTCATCAATATATTCTGTTATTTCAAACCGACCAAATTCGTACCCTGTTTCGGTCTTATAAGATATAACCTTACCAACATCCCCAGATGAAAAAACATTTGTCGTGGCGACAATAGAACCGTCCGTCTGTCCAGATCCAAAAGCAGACGAAAAGGCAGATGAAAAAGCCGTTTCATTGCTAACATCTATATATGTTATCTGATTCCCTTCTTGAAGATTATTAAATCTTTGAGAGTTATCAAGGTAAACACATCTCGTTAACTCTTCAGCAACCAATCTATTATGGGCGTCATCATCGGCTAACTCGGCCTCTTTTGCATCGCCCTCACCATCATAAGAAAAGAAAGACGATCTTTCTGTGAACTCAATATGATCCGCCAACCTCTCGATATAAAAACTGCCATCATTCCTATCAACCAAAACAAACACCTGAGGATTCCCATCATTGTCAGATATAACCACAATATCCCTAACCTTCCCAAATGTTTCATGTTCATGCCAACCAATGATATTTTCTTCCTCTTGGAAATTTAGTGACAGCCACTTTCCATCATTGCGAACAGCGTATATCAAGTCATCTCTATCTTTCTTATATCGTAACTTTGCAATATCACCCTTGGTAATATCGTAAGAAAGAAAATTAGCATCCTTTGCCTTAAAACTCTCCGTTAGCAAATCATACGAGAAGTAATAAACATTACGGCTATTCTTACCTTCATAGAATATAAGGCTGTCCTTCGCCAATGGTATCTGAGAATTAGACCCATCAGTTGGCGTTAGGTCGGCCTCTATACTATCTGCTTTGATGGCTGTATTAATGCCTCCACCATTGATCGCTATCACCCCTTGGGCGCAACCACCGATTAAGGAGTTCTCACCACTAAATAACCATTCAATTGGTTGTGTTATTTCAGAAAGGGTAAATTTCAAAGGTGATATATCGGTAACTTCCGTAGGAATGGTAAACTCGTTAAAATCTCCAGCTTCGGAAGCCCAGACGGTTGTTGTTTCATTGATTGTATTTGAAAAATATAATCTCCCTTTATGGAACACAGAACTTTTAGGCCAGTTCGGTGATGAAAAAGGGCTGCCTGAAAACGGATGATTGGCAATAGTGAAGGTATCAGAGGATGTTCTTTTTAAGTCTTTAGGGGCATGGCTGTTGTGAGAGATAATAACAACGTCACCATTCTGTGCAAATTGTAAATCACGGCACTCATCTAGCGTGTAAGGGGTTGAAACCTCTAAGATAGATCCACCATTCAAAACCCAACCAAATGATCCATCTGATGCGTAGGTTAAGAACCTAACAGTTGTGTCATAGAAAACCATAATATAGTTTTGGTCATTACGGAATAAAAATTCATACAGAACACAATCCTGAAACTCTCCAATTAAGTCCTCAAGGCCAGTTCTGTAAATTGCATTACCTTTAAAGTTCGTAAAGAAGTTACGCATGACATCAGCGGCAGTGCTGTAAATAGGGAGGTCATACCTTCCCATCATGTCATGGTCAATCTTTCCACGAGCAAAATTATTATATGCTATTACCGCATTGGGCATTATCGCTTATCCTCACGTCTTGGGAATCCTGAGTATCTGGCCTCTTTGAACTGAGAGCGACTTATTCTTATAGGTTTATTCTCTTGTGCGTTAATGCCGGACAATGAAGACATCTTTTCAGGTAAAAGTTGTTCTATTAATTTCATTTTAGAAATGTCTTGGGTGATCTCTAAAGCAACTGCACTGGCAAGGTACCAAGAGAATGCAGTCTTAAACTCTGGAGACATATCAGTAACATCAGTGACATCACGAATGTAACGAATAGGCATTCCATCAGAGTAAAGAATATCTGTATAGATTCTGTTATTCTCAACAGTATAATTATTTAATTTATCCTCAACCGCGCCAATACCTAGAACCTTTAAGCAGTCCTTAGGGTATTCATACACATAAGCAAACGGATATGGAGGGGTTTCTGATAATTGGGCAACACGTTTTCTTGTCATCGAAAAGTTAGGAATAACAGTCTTTAGAAAAGTTTGCCTAGATACATCATACCAAAGTGAATACGTTGTTTCTATTTCGGTTGTTGGGCTATCAATATTGGAGACAGTTCCATAATTTCCTAAGTGGCTTGACGCCATATTGCATAATTGTTCTTTGGAATTTATAGACATTGCTTTTCTCCATTTGGTTTAAATAAAGGCGAGGGATCGGAAACCTCGCCTTTATATCCACGCCTAAGCGCGAATTAGTTAGTTGTCGCGCAATCGATATCGATAGCAAGAGCAACAGTAGCTGTGGCAGTATTGGCGTTATTCAACGTCATTACCAAATATACACCACCATGAGGTTCTTTATCAACACCAAGTGAAAGCAATTCACCAATATTCAATGATTGGTCTAAAGATGCATTCTTACCTGAAAGTGCGTTAACACCTGTAAAGGCAGAAGCCATCGATACACCATCCCAAAGAACATCAGCACCAAGAGCAACCAATAAACCTTTTTCGTCTTTGTAGTAAAAACCAAGGTCTGTATCAGTTGCGCCAGTTAGTGCAGGAATGCTTGTTGAGTTAGCGCGAACTCCACTGATGCGATCAGCAAGGCTTAAACCAGTTGCAAGAACAACAGTGTCCCCAGCAGCGGAATCAGCACCTGTGAAATCAGCAGAAAATTCAACAGTTCGTGTCGTGTTACCTGTTTGAAAGCGAGGATTTTTAGGCTTCGCAGTCGCTAAGGCGTTTACTTTATCAGTCATTTTAATTCTCCTTTATAACTGTATTACAGTGTTGTTTCAACTTTTTGAACCAAAACACCTTCTGTACGCATCGCATTAATCCAAAGATCAATTGTAATATCGTAAGAGTTGATTTTACCAGCAGCTTTTTCAACACCGATATCACCAATTTTCATTGACATTGCAATTGACATTGGAGCCAAAACAACACAATCACGAAGGGTCGAACCTTCTGGTAAGATAGGGTTAATTACTTGGATACCACCATTTTCAGAACCAGCAAAAAGAACAACATTATAATTAGCAGCACTCATTGCAATAGCATTTTCAGCAGAAGGCATTGAAGTGATGTAATCATTGTTGATAAATTTCTCATCAGCCATTAATGAAGTATTTTCTTTACCTGATACACAGATAGTAGATCCGCGGAAGTCAGAGTAAGGAACATCGTTATTAATGAAGTTCTGAGTAATTTTTTGCACAGTTGTGTAAGTGAAACCAGCAGAGGCGTCAATAGTTTGAACACCATCAGCAGCAGCGGTAACAACAGAAGGAGCAGCATCAGGCGCACCAACTAAAACATCACCAACGGCAGCGGATACACCGATACGGTCAATAACACGTTCTTTAGCGTTATGAAGTTGCTTCAAGATGTCAGAAGTTGGATCTTTCAACAATTCGTTAATGTCATACAATGAATCAATTTGAATAGTGCGTGAAAAACGACGCTTGTTAAATTGACGATTATCAAGTGCATAATCACCGTAGGCTTTATCTGGATTACGTGTAGAAACTTCTGCAAGTTCAACGCGTCCCATACGAGCCATGTTGTTAGTTTTACCTTCTGGGCTTAAGAACGTGATAGCGTTCGTTCCAACCAAGCGGGATTGAGTTTGTTGAGCAAGTTCATAGAAGCTTTCCTGAAAATTCAGTTTAGCGCCCTGATCGATGCTCGGATTTATAGTATCTGAGGACATTTCATTTTTCCTTTTGTAGAGTTAAATTTAAGTTAATTTTTTCAAAAGGTATCCTGAAACAGGGCTTTCTAACATTTTAGGTTGCCTAAACCAAAAAAATGGGTCGCAGGACGCGAGTATCCATTGACAAATTATGACACCAAAACAATTTAATTGCAAACATAAAAAAACCCTTAATACCGTGGGGAGCACTAAGGGTTAATTTCGTAAGTAAAATATTAGCCAAATAACAAGGAATAAAGCTTGTCTTCACCGATATTCCAATGATGTGTAATGCCCTTTTCTTTGGCCATTGCCTTCATTTCATCCATGGACAAACTTGTCTTCAATGACTTATCGCTTAAATCGCGGTTCTTCATTTCAGCATTAAGAATATCATCATTGGTGATTTTCTGTGATGTTTCAACTCTTGATTCAGCATCGCCAACAATAATTGCAGGGCATTTTGCAAAGTCAAATTGAAGTCGATCACCAACCTTAGAAGAAAATTCTGGCTCAGGATTGTTCGTATCAATAACACGACCATTAACCTTAGCGGAATATTCAAGATATGCCTTGGTTCGCATTTCACGAATATCAACACCTGATATTTTCTTAGGTAATGGGATTACGCGAAGATCCTTTACCGTTGCCAAATCTTGAAGATCCTCATATGTCATTTTCTTAATGTCTTTACCGACATAATCAAAGTCATGTTCAATCTCTTCAATGTCATCAATAAACACTTGACGCATGATATCAATTCTTTGTGGATACAACTTCTTATCACCATCCATCGCATCGCGAACCCACTCAGAGGCATAACGATCTCTAACATGCATCTTGGCATGTTGATCATCAACATGAGGGGTGACACCAGTCACATCCTCAAAGTCAATGATTTCACCGTTTGCGGTTTTATAAGAACCCGATACTGTAATTTTTAAAGCTTTCATTTTATATTCTCCTTAAAGTAATTTGTTTAACTGAGCTTGAAGTTCAGCTTTTTTAATGTGACCGTTCGGCGTTCCATCAACTTCACGCATTTGAGCGCGAATTTCAGAACGCTTCTCCGCTGGACTGGTTCCTGAGTTTGAGCCAAGATTGCCATCAACCTGTGAACCACTCTCAACAACGCCATACTCTTTCTTGAAGTCAGATATTTTACCTTCGTAAAATTCAACAAGAGAATGAGTTGTCCGATCAACGGCTGCGCGAGTTGTATTATCAACAGCATCAAAGATTTTCTTGTCATCATCAGACGAAAACTGCTTTAAAGCCCCTTCAACGATTCCAACGCTTTTCTGGTAATCATCACCAAAGCTTTCTTTCATCATACCCATGTAGACTTCTTCGCTCGTATCAACCGCTGTTTGGTCGCCTGATATCTTGCCAACAATCTCATCGAACTTAGCTGTTATGAGTTTTTGTTGATATGGATTGATTCCAGCCTCAATAAATGCATTTGACATTGGCTCTGTGAAGTCCGTCATAGAATCCTCAGCCCACTGATATCCAGTTGCATCTTCTGGCGCTAAAGACTTATGGTACTCTGTGATTTGCTCTGGAGTTGCGGTTTCGTAATCAATCGGCTTAATGGTTTTCTTACCAATTAATGCATCTTGATTCTCAATAAGCTTAAACAGGTCATCTTGCGATTTAACCTTTTGCGCCCATTTGCTTTCCTTGTATTCATCAGGCAAGGCAAAGTCAGATGATTCGCCTCCTTCTGATAGGGATGCACGTTCGCCCCCTTCGTTATTTGTTTCCGATACTTCCGATACTTGTACGTCAGGTGTCGAAGTCGTTTCGGGCGCAGGTGTCGCGGGTGCGGCTGCGGTATCCATTACTGCTTCATCAGTCATTTTCTAGTTCCTTTCTGATTTCTGGTTCGATATAAGGTCTAATGAAATTAAAATAGAAATTCTTTCTTTCACTATTCCGAATTAATGCGGCGGCATCATTGCTGTCGTCAGCAGATAATGCGCCAGATGCTTTAATTAGAACACCAATAACAAACTTTCCCTCTTCGCTTGCCGCATAACGGCTTAGGTATTTTTTGTATTGCTTTTGGTGTTCTTCTAAAATCGTTTTGTTTTTTTCACGATTCTCTTTTTGTTTTAAGATATTGGCAACGGTATTGCCTTTATCCTCTGATCTTCCGATAGTCATTATTCCGATCTTTCTGCATCACTATTGCTTTTTTTAGCTTGCGCTTGGTCTTTGTTCGTTTTTGCTCCAGCCTGTTCAGCTTGCATCTTCATTGCAGCTTGTTGGGCTTGAGCGGCCTTTTCAATCTCAGCTTTAAATTCATCAGCCGATATCATTATCTGTGAATTGTAATCCAAATTGTCGTTAATGTCTTTAAGCATTTTGTACCAATCAATGGCAGCAACAATCTGAGGATACAAACCAGCAATAGCGCTAACCGCCTGAATCATTTGAATAAGGGCTTGTACGTTTTCAGTACGAACCAATTTCTCTAATTCATTATTGAATTTTAACTCAAACCATGGGCGACCAGACTGCATAACTTGAAGAACTTCTGGTGGGATAACGCGATTGGAGCGACCAGCTTTATTTAAAAACGCAGCCTTTTCTTGATCCTTACTAGCATCAATACCAAGTTCACCAATAGAATTAAGAATACCAATGGATCTTTTTGTCATCGGAACCAATGCTTCGTTCTTTTGTTGCAACAAGAATCCGGCGAGGGACTTTCCACGAATGGCAAATCTTTGCAAGCTCTCGGTTGCTGTCATTTCCTTAGCGGATGAGAAGTCCAAAAGGCTATCAACCTTAAATGCTGTGACAATTTTCTCATTTAAATAAGGCACAAGGAAGCTTAAAATAGCAGATGGATCACCAACATCAATAAGTGGGAAAACAGGATTTCCGCCACCGGCAGAGGCCAACGCTTGGTTGAAAATTGTCATGCCATTTGAGCTTGTATCAAGAACGCTATCACCGAAGACAGCATTATTCAAAACTCCAACAGGAGGGCTTGACATCTTATCAACGATTTCAATCGCTGTACCAACCATAAAGTTAACCGAACGAATTGTTGAAATAAGCAATGTACCAGATGCGCGACCATATGTTTCACCACGAACCTTAATAGCTCTTGCCATAGCAATAGGGCGATCCGCGAAGTCTTCTTCAAAGAACGGCTTTCCGTTATGCTCGTCATCCATAAACCAAACACCGCGATAGCGAGTTCCTTTTTTACCCTTTAGCTTGGGATCGTAATCATCGCGAGGGAAAAACCCAAAGACGATCTGGAAATACTCATTGTAATTATGACCCTTGTAAGCCTCTTGCATAGGCTTAGGCAATGTGCTTACTTTTTCTTCGTCAACTTGACCATCAGTTTTACAAAACTCAGATATAATTCTGTTAATCTTCCAGTTGTAAACTGTGAATACGATCTCAGGCTGGCCACTTTTACCTTCATCCAACATCGTATTATCAACGCCGTAATCTCTAAATATAAGCGCATTCTCTTCTTTCCTTTCAACGAAAGCATTGTTCTTGAAACACCCAATTCCAGACGTACCGAATGAAAATTGGTCATATGCATATGGGCGCAACGCAGTTGTTAAACCTGCGTCTTCATGGTTCATATGATAAAGAGTTTGATCGGTAGCGAATTTATACCATTCTTCAACATTGACGGGATCGATAAGCTCGGTCACATAGCGTGATGGCACAATATCAAGAACTTTCTCACCTGTTCCCCACATAACACCAAGCAAATAATCGCCAGCTTGGTTAACACTAATCGCAGCCGTTGGATCATCAACATACTCATCAAGGCTTCTGGCATTATCACCATCAGATCCTCTGTTATTCATGTAATCAATATTAAGAGTAATACCTACGAAATGAGAGATATCCTCCCAATCCGAACGCTTGGTTTCCCATGTTGATTTAAGATCAGAATATAGCTTTTGAACATTCTGAAAGTCGCTTGTCATTCCAACCATTTAATTACCTAACAATGTATTTCTTTGTTTAACGCCATCGGCGCCTATTTCTTCACCAGCGACACCACCAGAAGTTTCAAACAGTGCGGAACGTGATTGAGTTGCCTTTCTTGAGCCTTCATCAAGTGACTCGACAGCGGCAGTGGATGCCTCAGGAGCCTTAGGAGACTTAAATATAGAAGTAATACCCTTTACAAGCTTGCTCATTTTCTAATCCTTATTATATGGAAGGCTTATTGAGTAAATCTCACCTTCTTTTTTAAAACCGTATTTATTCATAAGCCTAACAAGTACATCAGGTGCATCAACAGGTGCTATCATCTTTTCAGCACCCAGATAATACGCCACGTTTAATATATCCAAACATAGACTCTTTGAAAATAATACCCCATTAAAACAGAAATGTATAGACAAAGTATCTTTATCTAGCCAATTGTAAAAACAAAAGCCCTTGTCGCCAACTTTATAGGCGCAACAATAATTCATTATAAAGTCTTTTTTATGCTCACATGCGTTCCCATTTTCTTGAAGGAAATCCCATAATTCAGAATTATCAGAAAGGATATGGTTTTTTTGCATTGTTAAGAGGCTCTCTTTATATATGTTTTTTCATGGATTGAATAATTGTTTCTCTTTAACAGAACATCAACAGGTGATCTCTCACCTAAATCAACCATGGATATCAGTGATGCCCCAAGCTCTTTTGATCGCTCTTCCATTGATTTTAACAACTCAACGCCATACAAACCCCTAAATTCAGGTAAAACATACCAAAAAAGCTCTTGGGACACCAGCTCATCTGAAAACCAATGGGGAGAAACAATGGCGCCGATCATGCCAACAATTGATCCCTTACATTCCGCTATGTGCAAAATGCACATGTCACTATCTATCATCTCCTTGATAACATCGTAGGCTTTACTCCGGCTTAAAACGGGGGTTAAACCAGTCTTTGATTCATTGAAAAACATTGTGCATAGCGCAACAATGGATGATAAGTCATCAATATTTGCTTTTCTTATCATCTTGAACGTCTTCCTGAATTGGATCTTCTATGCGCCGTATTACGGCTTACTCTTGTTACTTTATGAATCATGCTTCCAGCGTTATTTGCATTAGAAGAGGCACCTAAGTGATTCGCAGCACACCAAACAGCCATCATTAAACTATCTGCATGATCTGGAGAATAACCTAATTCTTTCTTCATATCAACCTTCGCCTGAATAACACGACAACCATTAGATCGATATTTCATCTTAATCTTCTCAAGCTCTTTAACAACTTCCCTATCCTTAACCTTATCCATGGCCAAAAACCCAGCATCAAGCCAATCTTTAACGGTATAATATCCGAACGCTCTATTATTGGCATACGCCTTTTTATCTATCCCCTGAGTGGATCCACCGTCAAAGGGAATGATATCAATACCAACCTCAAGCAATCGATCATAAACAGGCTTACCCATCCCACCAATATCAATACATGCAATATCAGGCTTGAATTGACCTATCATTGCAACAATCTTACCAACCGACACCATCGTATCAGGCTCATCCCATGGGATAATCTCGACAGGTTTCCAATGCTGGTTGGACATTCGATCTAAAACAGTCCCAACGCACAAGTCATTACCCTGCGCCGCGAAGTCAAATGCCATAACACGTTGCCTTTGTTGAACCATATCACCGAATATCTCAACATCAAAGGATCCATGGAGCTTGTCAAAGTTAAATAGGTAATCATCAGCTTGTTGTAATGGCTCACCTAACCATATGTGCCTATAATCTCGCTCAGAACGATCTCTCATCTCCAAGGCTTGACGCTTTAGAATCGCAGGACAGAATGGGTTATCAAAGTAATTTATTTGAATGTGCAATGTCTCATCACGGCCAACCGCATATTCAGGCACCGCATCCTCTCGCAAAAACCTGTTCATAGTAAATATGACTTTAACAGTCGATTTACGCATTGTCGGCATGATAATATCAAGCGTTGGCTTGGTAATTGACTGAGCCTCATCAATCCATAGGATATCAACACCCTCTAAACCCTTAACAGAGACGTTCCCTTGCTCACGAAAACCCTTAAAGTTAATCTCTGTGCCGGTTAATTTATGCTTAATCTTTCTGGCCATAACATCATATGCAAGGCCAAATTCTTCGATTAAATCCTTCATCAAGGCATAAACAGATTCCTCGATATTCGCTTGAATTTCACGACCACAAACAATACGAAGTTTTTTCTGCTCACCCAAGAACAATAAAAGACGCGCAACCGAATGAGATTTGGCAGATCCACGGCCACCCTCTAATAAAAAAAGCTCGTAATCATTGAGTTCAAATATAATAGGGTGGAGCTTTGGCGGTATATTTAATATCTCTGGAAGTGATACGGTCTTCGTGTCCATAAATTATCTTTCATCTATATTCATGTAGGATCCAACCTGAGCAGTTACATTAGAGGTTCCACTATTATTTTCAACCCATAGCTCAATACGATCATTAACATCCAATAATGCATTGGCTCTATATGAAATACTGGCAAAGTCAGATCCACCAGTTCCATTAACAACCTCACGAGAAAACGACCTTAAATCCACATACGAAGAAGTGCTATCATCCCAATGACGAACAATTAATTTAAGAAAATCACCAGCATTCCCATCAAGAACAACAGATCCATTAATCGCATACTCAATACCCTTATCACTATCACAAACAAAGGAATTGTCCGTTATATTACTAAAAAAGACAAGATCAGAATAAACAGTCGTACCTGCAAGCTTAACAGCAGTGTCAACCGCCGCAATTGTCGTTGTTGCAGCAACAGTTAAATCCCATTGACCACCAGCATAAGTATTCTCAATTCCCTGACAAGATGTTCTTACATTCTTGGTGGAAGTAACAGGTAAATTTGGAACAGCATTTGTCGCAGTGGTTCTGAAATTATTAAACACAAAGGAACCATCGTTCGTTATATTGCTCGGTTGAAAATCACAACAAACAGCAGCAGCGTCAACACTATTAAAATTCATCTCATTTCGGCTATCTCCACTTACAACCAATGATGTACCTTCTTTTAAGAAAGTCATAGCAGGTAATGAAAGTGCAATGGAGTCCGTTACAACAATTCCACCAGCCATATTACCACCAAACTCAACACCATCAAGCAGTCCTATAAAGCCACAACCGTCAAATCGTAAAGTTCTGTAATTTGAAACAACACCAATAGACGTCATAGAAGAAGCAAAGGAACCAAAGTTGCAAAATTCAAACTCTGCACTATTAAAATTCTCTGCATTATCTAAATCAAGAAGCTTAGAATCCGTACCAGTAACATTAAAACTAACAGAAGCACACCTAAGATAACCAGCATAAGCCGCAGCATCCTCTTTTACAAACATTGTGTAATTATCAGCACTCGAAAACAATTGTGAATTATCAAAGTTTTGGCCATCAATATTCAATCCACCAACAGGAACCTTAATCTGAGTTGAACCCATATCAATCATTCCATCAATAATATAAGAAACAGAATCAGAAAGAGTACCAGATAAATCAGAAGCCTCCTTTACAATAACAACATTGCTCGGAATACAGTTATAAAGGCTATCGATAGTATCAATAACACTCTCCCTCACATCACTAGCTCCAATATCTCCGGCTGTGTTATCAGGTAAATCAGCGGTAACATCCACCTTTAAATTCGCAATTGTCTTTACAGTCATATTATACTATTCCCCATCTTGTTTTCATGTCATCCATTAATTGTACTGGTGTGACGTGCATATCATCA